>Ga0214917_10006146_pt1 | contig 12571 bp, 14 predicted proteins | sample LL_1208_BB_MetaG_FD_177983 | JGI IMG/M metagenome (GOLD analysis project Ga0214917, IMG submission 177983) | Freshwater microbial communities from Lake Lanier, Atlanta, Georgia, United States - LL_1208_BB | ecosystem: Environmental > Aquatic > Freshwater > Lake | place: USA: Georgia | collected...
CAATAATTCTTCAGCGTTAACGGAATATAACTCATATTTATCATCGAAAGGAACAGTTTCAACGATACCGACCTTATTTGTCCAGGTGGTTTCTTTTGAAATGGTTTCGCTCGATACCAGCGTAGATTTAATTTCTTTTGATAGATTTTCCAGACCTAAGTATAATAATCCGACCCTTCTTTGTTCAACATTTTTAAAAACGGTAATAATTTCTTTGAATGTCAATGGCTCAATATCATTCCAGAATTCCTCTATTTCCTTAAAGGGACATACCCTTGACGAACCATGTTTTAATTTAAGGAGTTTACAACCTTCATTGAAAGGAAACTCCACATTGTTAACGATTATTTTCATTATTTTTTAAATTATTCAGAAACAGTATAGTAAAAGGATCTACTTACAAGGATATCTATCGTCTTTTCTTCTGAATTTAAAGTATCTTCTACATCACATTCAAAATTTTCACTTTCTTCTTCCTGCTCACCATGTTCATTTTCAATGATAGCATCGGTAACAAAATTTTTGATTTTGCGCTCGAATTTCTCCAGAACACTTATTTCATCGTCGCTGATAATACAATCTGATTTGTAATTAAAATATACACTCCGATCTTCCCCGTTAATATCTTTAATCTTATCTCTGAATATATTAAACTCCTCATCTGTTAATTGCAAAACAAAACTTTCGGTTATTCTTTCAGAAAGTTCAGAGGTTGTAGATTTTGTGTATTCAAAATCAGCCTGTTCTTCATTTAATTCAATGCGTACGGTGCCAAATTCACCTATATATTCGTCACAGGAATTTACATAAAAATCGACCTTTTCAAAAACTTCAACTTTAAAAAAATCATTAAGAGTATCAGATGGTAAAACGTTTTCGTATTCACCATAAAATACAAAATCAAAATCTTGCATTTCATCGCCACCGCAGGAAAAATCCATGATACAATGGTTGATTTTTAAATCTTTCCAGCATTGCACGGCCGCTTCCATTCCAACTTTTTCAGGATTCATTTTTTAATTTTTGGTTCAATTTTTCAACTAATTCTGATCCTTCTATACTTCCTAAATCTTTTACCCCATTACACATCCACGGTTGCACGTCTAAATGCTTTAGGTAATCCTGAGGGGTAGGCACAAACTTCATTCTAAAATCTTCAGCGATATGTAACATGGCAACATCCACAGTATCAATACTTTTTCCGTCACTATTAGTAATATTATAACCGAATATTTTGGGAATAATATGGTAAGCGAACCAGGTATTATGGGTGAGTAATCTTGAACTATTATTGTTCATAGTAGCTTTTGGACTATCTAACAATTCGTGTATGGCCAGATAGTCTTCAACTTTACCACCCCATCTTTTAACCGATGATTTTGAGTGCACTAAAGGGTTTGCCATAATTAATTAATCCCAAATTCTTGTTGTCACCCGATTCATCGGATCGTACTCCACTTGCTTTCCCATAACCCACTCACCGCTTTCCACATTCAGGGTATTATGTTCTCCAAAAGTTCCATTGGGTAATTCGTGTATTAATTTTGCTTCAAGCACATCAATTTCGGTAAAATCAGTATCAGCAGATGTAATGTTGAATTTACCAACCAAGGAATGTTGGTGTGCCCCTTCACCCTTTAAAAGGGTAATCTTTGTTTGTTTTAGCATTTTGTAACAGTTTAAGGACTTATTTAGAATAGAGAAAAATTTTCAATAGAGAAGTGTCGGAGGCTGTTTTGCTTGATCTCTAAAGATACCATTTAAACTACTCCTTTTCGCTTTTCCGGGCTTATTTCCACAAGTTATTTTTTATCCTACCCGTAACTTTGCTGCATCTTGCCATAAATAATGAGGTATTGGTTCGTTCAATTCCCATTTTATACTCATAGGCTTTGTTCCATAATGTTCTCTTAGGTAACCTTCTCCTAGAAAAACATAGCCCATAGTATTACCAAACTCATCTGTGCTTTTTTCACGAACAAAAAGCATGATTTTTTTTCCTACCTCTAAATGTTTAATATACGATTGGCCCTTAGGTGTTTCCGGCCCAGCTGAATTTTGACTTTGCCAGTGAAATAAGATTTCATTTATTGCATAATCATCGTACATGGTAGTGGGAGAAAAATTTTCTTCCGACTTTATTAAATTTATAAAAAGAAGCTCCGTATTTAAGGATTGATTTTCGGCGACACCTTCTCGACTTGGAGATTTTCTTTCGAAAGTACTTAACCCAAAAGCAGCTAAAATCTGATCTCTTGTATAGCGAGAATGAACTTTAAGCGGTTGCACATAGGGTAAATTAATTTCTATTTCTTTATAATTAATTCTGTCAATTAACAATTCCAACACTTCAATAATTTCTGAAAGTATCACCTTATTTCGACCTATTTCTTGAATACTTGCTTCTAAAGAATCAAATCCGCCTGCTTTTTGCCATACATCATAATGTAACATTAAGAGCATTAATCTTTCAGATTCATTAAATTCGGTTATTGAAATTTTAAATTCTTTTTTTGCCAGACTAAGTATAAACTGGAAATAACTCGTTGAGCTACACGATAACCATTTATTTGAAATAGTTCTAACTATTTCTTTTTCATTGTTAGTATCAAAATTTTCGATTTTTCCTGCGTCAAAACAAAGTCTCATCCAACCCCCTCTTTCTCTATAAATCATTTGAAGAGGAATATTATTAAACGTTACAAAATTATTTAAGGTCAAAGCCAAAGTAGTTTGATGCTGAAAGTTTTGAATCTTTTGAATTAATTTGTTTCGATTAAATGAAGTAGCAGCAGTAATATTTTCTAGAATAGTCTCTTTAGCTTTCTTTTCTAAAATAATAGAGCAACCAAGAGGCAAATGAGGGAAGTTATCTTCTATTTCCTTCTTCACGGTTGTGGCTGTTTTTCCAATAAGAGCTCTAAATTTATTTTCAAAATTATATTCTGGTCTGGCGTTTCCAACGAAGTCTAAAACGGTTAAACAATCTTTATTTTCTGATAATCGCAAACCTCTGCCAAGTTGTTGTAAAAAAACAGTTAAACTTTCAGTAGGTCTTAAAAAAAGGACGGTATCAATTTCGGGAATATCAACACCTTCATTGAATATATCTACTACAAACAAATAATTGATTTCTTTTTTAAGAAGTTGGTTCCTTACCTTATCTCTATTTTGATTATTATCACTCGTTAAATAATCTGCTTTGAGACCCGCAAGACAAAATTTTTCTGCCATAAATCTTGCGTGATCCATAGTTACGCAAAAACCAATAGTTCGAACATCATTTAAGTCTTTGGTATATTTTTCTAAAGCAGCTATAATTTCTCTAACCCTTCTGTCATTGGCAGTGTAAACAGCTGATAATTCACTTGCTACATAACGTCCTTTAAACCATTTGATTCCTGATAAGTCTATACTATCTGTAATGCCAAAATATTGAAAAGGGCATAAAAGTTTTCTATTTAAAGCTTCTGGCAATCGGATTTCAGCGGCAATTCTATTATGAAAATCTTCTTGAATATCGCCCCCGTCCATTCTTTCAGGAGTTGCAGTTAAACCAAGTAAAATTTGGGGCTGAAAATAGGAAAGTATTCCTCGATAACTATTTGCGGTTAGGTGATGACACTCATCAATAATGATGAAATCATAATATTTTGGAGATAAAGAAATGATATCTAATTGGTTATTGATGGTTTGAACAGAGGCAAAAACATTTTCATAAGAATCTGGTACAAAACCATCAACCCAAAGCGCTCCAAAATTATTATCTCTTAAAATGCCTCTGAAAATGGTTATGGATTGCGTTAAAATTTCTTTTCTATGTGCTAGAAAGAGAAGTTTGGCAGATGGATTATTTTTCTTAAAATTTTTGAAATCAAAGGCAGAAATAACTGTTTTGCCTGTGCCTGTGGCAGCAACAAGAAGATTCCTATTCCTGAGATGAACAGTCCGCTCAACTTCTAATTTTTCTAAAATTTCATATTGAAAGGGAAATGGTTTAATATCAAAAAAGGAAAAGTTCGAATCTAAGATTTTCTCGGATTTTCCCTGACTTAGTGATTGAATTAACTTTTCTTTGTGTATTGAGTCATCAAATAACTCAAAATCATCGCTTTGCCAATATGAGTCAAAAGTCTTTTGGAATTTATCAATAATATGGCCTACTTCTTTTGTAGTAATTTTTAAATTCCATTCCAAACCGTCTGTTAATGCAGAACGGGAAAAGTTGGAAGATCCTATATAACCAGTATGAAAACCAGTATCTCTTTTGAATAAGTATGCTTTTGCGTGAAGCCTTTCATTTCCAGAATTATAGGAAATTTTTATTTGTGTGTTGACCAATTTAGAAAGAAGCTGAATGGCTTTGTAGTCCGAGGCACCCATATAAGTGGTAGTAATTACTCTTAATTGGCCACCTCGTTTAGTAAACTCCGTCAGTTCTTTTTCCAAAATAATTATTCCTTTAAATTTAATGAAGGAAACAAGGAGATCGATTTGATTCGATGACAAGATTTCCTTTTTTAGCTCACTTTCCAGAGAGAGTCCAACATTGCCACCGGTGAATAATTCACTGTGAGTCAATCTGGTGTATGGTGTAATTTCTTTAAGATGTAAATTAAAATTCGAAAAGTGCGCGTCAATTCTGGTAAATACCGCTTTTAAAATTTCACCCTCAATGGCAATTAAATCATTTTCAAATTCTTCTTTTTTCAGTTCTTCTTTTAGAAATAAAATAATCTTATTAGCAATGTCAATTTGAGCTTCAATTTGATTATCGGCTTTGACATAGTTTAAAGCGGTTCTTATTGTTTGTGCAAGATGTGTTGACAAAATGGAGGCAGCTTCCTGCTTATCTATAACAGATTTATTTATAAAAAAAGCATTTTTATCAATTTGCTCAAGCTTTCGAGAAACCAATTTTGTTACCAACTCTTCGTAGATTCCTTCATTCATAATTTTAAAAATTCGTTGAGTATCGGAATATCCGCTTCTGCCCAGTCTAAACTTGCTAAATCTTCTTTTTCTAGTAAAAGGTATTGTTTGTGTTCTGCCAGTTTGATTTCGCCATCGAGATAATTTGCAACAAAGGGTATCAATTCAATTGAAAATGTTGGATAATCATAATGGGAAAGAGATAACCTGGTAATCAAATCAATGGTTATGTTTAATTCTTCCTTAATCTCTCTCTTTATACAATCTTCTTCCCCCTCTCCATTTTCAATTTTACCACCCGGGAACTCCCATTTTAAAGGCAATTTCATATTTTCACCTCTCTGAACTGCCAATATCTTCCTATTAAACATTATGATAGCACAAGTAACTTTTATTTTCTGCAATTCAATTAAATTTTTATGAAGATAGATACTTTTTTAATACCACCTATAAATAAAGTAACATTGTTGTAAGCAGTGCAATTTTTAAAATGTTGTTTCCAAGTTTAAGGAATCCAGATAATGGTTAATTTCAAAATTTCTTATCGAAAACTAAATATGATGAAATATGCCCACTAAAATAAAATAAGTATAAATATCAACAGGATTATTATCCAGCCTTCGTAAAAGATTCGATGACTACGATACAATGGGCGAAGTTTTCAGAGCTTTTAAAAATGAATTATTAGAAATCACCATGGTTGAAAAGCTGTGGCAAATCATTGAAATACTCTATCTGGAAATATTGGCTGAAATGGATGATGACTGGGAAATATTCCTGAACAAGCTGGCCGAAAATGAAAATAGAATTGAAAAATTGGTGCACATTCATTTTGGATTTTTAAAATATCCAAGTAAAAATGTCGCTTAATTTGCTTCGAAACTTTAATTAAGGTTTAAAAGGAATCGGCTTAAATAAAGATGAAATAATTTCGAAGTTGACTGACTTGGCTAAAAAGCACAAAGCCACAGGGGATAATATTGATGACTATGTATTTTTCGAACTTATAGAATCAGAAGCGGAGGAACTTATTATTGATTATTGTGAGGACAAAGGTTTCTTGGTTAATGGCTTTCCAACAGAAAAAAGGCAATTGCCAGAGGAAGAATTGGATGAAGACTATTTTTGTCGTGAACGCTACCTATTATATCTGGATACCCTTACAACGCAGCACGAGGATGTAGTAGAATTGATGTGGTTTTATGTTAATAGCTTTTGGGAAAATCAGTTTGACAGCAAAGAGGAATATTTACAAAGCATAAAGGACAATTTGAATGATGGTGGTTTTTATAATATAACTATGTAAACGATGGAAAAGCAATTTAAAAAGGGCTTTTTTGACAGGCTCTTTTACCAGTTTATACCGAACTTTGTATAATGAATCGCCTGATTTAATAAATCTAATTTTTATTTGGGGATTTATATTTCATCTCAACCCTCGAAAAAAGCGTCCATGGTTACCTCTGTGTGAATTTCTTCCTTATAATATTTGTTTTGAATGGTTGGATAACTTGTTAGCAATGTGGTGACAACCGCCTTTTTAGTTTTGTTTACATACTGGAATGCGGCGCGTTTTTGCCGTAATCGGGCAGCATACTCTTTGTTGATTACAAACTCATTAGCTGTGAATTTTGCCTCACATAAATGGATGATTCCATCATTGCGTTCAATAATCAAATCTACTTGTGCACCCGGCATTTCTTCGTTTCCAGGAAAATGCCAGGAGTTTACTGTCGTATATACTCCCGAAATTCCTAAACTTTGGTGTATCGCGTTTAAATGTGTCAGGCAGATGTTCTCATAAGCATAGCCTGCCCATGAATCAAAATGAGCACTATTTGACAAGCTTTGCCATACATTTTTTCTCGACGAGGTATTCCCTTCGATAAACTTCAGATAAAAAATACTATAAAAATCCACGACCTTATACATCGAATTTTTGGATTTTTTCCCAAATGGAGAAACAGATGTTATAAATCCACAATTTATCAGATTGTCAATGATTCGGGAAAAGGTGCCGCCTTTAGGTGTTTTGGTCCTTTCAAACAATACTTTCCTGTCAATGCCATAATGATGTTTAACCAGCTCTCTAATTATTTCTAAATGATATGCTGCGTTTTTGAACAGGGAATAATATAATGGTTTAAATTCATCGGCCAGCAGGCCTCCTTCCTCGAAACATAATGCATCAATGATTTGACTTACACTTTTGCCAGCCTTTATGGCATTTAAATAAAAAGGGATACCACCCATAACCATATATAGTTGTATCATCTGGTAGGGGGTAAAAGTTAAATTTCTATATAAAAAATATTCTTCTGTTTCTTTTAAACTAAATGGCTTTAATTCAATTCGCTGTGTAATCCTGTTGTAAAGACCTCCTTTGGCATGTATTAAATTTTGAATCATCCAGGATGCTGCTGACCCACAAGTAATTAAAACCAGATATTTCATTTTTGAGCCATGCTGATTCCAGAAATATTGTAAAGCAGATAAAAATCCTGATTTTGGTCGGTCAATCCACGGTACCTCGTCTATAAATACGACTATCTTTTTATCCATTTTTTCTAGTGAATACAGATAGTTTGCAAGTAAATGGAATGCCTCACTCCAATTTTCCGGTATTTTATTAGCTGCTCGATTATCTGATGCTCTGTTTAATTCATTAAAAAATTGAAATAGTTGAATAGTAGTGGTGGTTTCCAAAGAGCCCGTGAAATCAAAAACCATGTTTTTTTGGCAATATTCTCTGATCAGATAAGTCTTGCCTACGCGCCTTCTTCCATAGATAGCCACAAATTCTGCTTGCCCGGAATTCATCACATCGTCTAAAAGCTCTTTTTCTTTTTTCCTACCTATGATCATTTTAAGTACATTTTCCCAAAGATAAAGCTATATTTGGGAAAATCTACCCAAAAAACATACATTTTCCCAAAGATAGCCCCAGGTAGCCACCAATCCCTAATCTTTTGTCGAAACGGGATATAAAAGTTTAAATGAATTGGATACCGCTTCGTGCATGATGGTACCATGATTTTCGTCTGGTAAGTAGTCAAAAAATACTTTCACATTTTTACCTTCTTTTCCTACACCTACGATATGTATAAAATCCTCATTTGCCGAACCATCCAACAAATAAATAACGGGATATTTTACAGTGTCCAATTTGTTATAACCTTCTGGAAGATAGATATTTAATACTCTATATTCAGCAAGTTCTTTGGAGTAAATTTCGTCAATCGCGCCAAGGATAAAGGGCTTCGAGGCTTTTGTTTCCATTGCCTGGTTATTTTGCCCAAAAGAGGAAGTTATCGAAAAGGCAAAAATGATAATTAGAAAGTTCTTTTTCATAGAAAGGTTAAGTTTGCTTGCATATCCATATCAAAATACCTATTTTTAGATAATATATGGGATGATTTTGGAAATAACTGTTTTTCACCAAGATATTATTGACTTAAATCTAGATTAAATGGTGTATCTACGAATTAACATTATGTTTATAACAAAGACATAATATATAATCCTCAAAATCCTGTAAATCCTGATTCAGAACCGAGTGTTAGTGGTAAGTTTCACCTATAAAACCCAAATTAAAAGAGTTTTGGTGATATATAAATATGCAGCCTACCACCATTTTTATTTATTATTTCAAAATTTTGCCAAATAGGGTCAGTATTTTTTTATATCATTTATTTCCCCTATCTTTAGTTAAAATTAAAAAGATATATGGAAATTGAAATTTGGCATATTTGGGTAATGGCTGGTCTGGTGCTTCTTATGGTGGAAATATTTATCCCTACCTTCCTGCCGCTTTGTATCGCCATCGGTTGTTTTTCAGCAGCACTGGCATCTGGTCTCGATTTTTCAATGAAATTTCAAATGAGTTCCTTTTCGGTCGGTACATTAATCGCCTTCTTTGGCATTAGACCTTTCCTCCTTAATATTGCCGCCAGTAAAGGCGATTTGGTCAAGACAAATGTAGAGGCGCTCATAGGCCAGAAAGGCTGGGTAACGGAACAGATAGTAAATGAAAAAAATACAGGGAGGGTCAAATTAGCGGGCGATGGCTGGCGCGCAGAATCATTTGATAATGCCCCAATAGACCTGGGAAAACAAGTGGAAGTAGTCAAAGTTAATTCCACTATTTTAATCGTTAAAACAATTTAAATATATCAAAATGGGACTTACTATTATTTTAGGTTTAATCGCTGTCTTTGTGGTGCTATTCGCTCTCATGGGATTTAAAATAGTTCAGCAATCAGAAACAATGGTTATCGAACGTTTGGGGAAATATAACCGGACACTGGGCGCAGGTATAAATATTATCTGGCCAATTATCGATAAACCCAGGGAAATCATGTGGCGATATATTAAAGAAGGTATGGAGGGTAAACCCTTTATTCTTAAAATGGGAACAACGCGTATCGATTTGAGAGAGAACGTGTATGATTTTCCTAAACAAAACGTAATAACTAAGGATAATGTGGTGACGGAAATAAATGCCATCCTCTATTTTCAGGTCATCGATCCCGTTAAAGCCATTTATGAGATATCAAATCTCCCCGATGCCATAGAAAAATTGACCCAGACAACCCTGAGAAATGTCATTGGCGAAATGGAACTCGACACAACGCTGACTTCCCGCGATACCATTAACAGCAAATTAAGAGCTGTCCTTGACGAAGCCTCCCATAAGTGGGGCGTGAAAGTGAATAGGGTGGAATTACAGGACATCAATCCTCCAATTCATATCAGGGAGGCTATGGAAAAACAAATGCAGGCGGAGCGTTCTAAACGGGCTTCTATTCTGGAAGCGGAGGGTTCAAAAGCTTCTCAGATTCTGATTTCTGAAGGTATGAAAACGGCAGAAATTAATAAGGCGGAAGGGGATAAGCAAGCCCTTATTTTAAGAGCAGAAGGGGAGGCAAAATCGATTATCTGGAAGGCACAAGGGGAAGCTGACGCTTTTCAAAGTATTACCCAGGCAGTCGCTTCCAAGAATGCCGATCCGGTGAAATATTTGCTGGCTATCCGCTATATTGATACCCTTAAGGAAATGGTGAGCGGGAAAGACAATAAAGTGATTTATATGCCTTTTGAAGCATCTAACGTCTTAGGTTCTATTGGCGGAATAAAGGAACTTTTAAATGGAAGCAAATCGTAACTTTACCCTGTTAAAAAATAATAATGAAAGCAATTAAGATCAGTGTAAACAAGCAAATGGATGGTTATACATTTAGCATTGCTCCATCCGCGAGACAATTGATAAAGAGCTGGTTTCCTGACGCTCATCCTGCTAATAATATTTTTGTTGCTTATGACACTAAAAGTGATTTTGAACTTTATTACGATAAACTTGAAAGCTATATTTATCCAGCATTATTAGGTGTTAACAATCGAAACGATCTAAACAAAAAGGTTGACGAAATACAGTTTGTTGATACACATACAGGTAAAATTTTGCACGCTCATAAGGTTATCTTATGAAGAAAAATTATCATCTCTATTTAGGGAAAGCTGGGCACCTGACGGTAATGTCTGAGTTTCTAACCCGAGGGTGGAATGTGGCCATACCAGAAGTTGACGTTGGTGATGATATATTTGTTGTTCAGGATGATAATGGCACTTTAAGAAGAGTTCAGGTTAAAACATCTATATCCACACAAAGACAAAATGGTTTTAGTGGACAATTTAATGTACCTCTGAAGCAATTAAGAAACATGGCAAATATTCCAGTTCATTACGTTTTTATTGTAAGAAATAGCGACCTGTGGACAAAACCAGTTATTATTCGTCAGGATTATCTGCTTGATTATTTACAAAATGATAAAATTGGATCTGAAAGTGATGGCAATTTAAACTTATATTTTTCATATTCAAGTGATAGAATAGCATGCTCCGGACTTGACTTATCCAAATATATATCTGACTTCAACGATTTTCCTTTCATTGAAGAGTAGAACGTTGAAAATACTGCTCGTAAATGTTATACTCGGCGCGATGAAATTATAAGATATTTATCGAAGTTTACCTCCACAGACGAACTTTATTCTTTTATTTTTAATTCAAAAGTACCCTTATTCCAATGAACGAATCCTCTTTTTTAAGCGTCGATTGGGGAACTACTAATCTCCGCATCCGCTGGGTGCAGCTACCCGATTTTACGGTGCTCACATCGCGTTTTTCTGATCTCGGAGTGAAAAATGTGTTCGCGCGTTGGCAAAATTCAGGTCAGGACGACAGGGTATCGTTTTTTCTTCAATGTCTGCTCAGTGAAATTCAGGCAATGGAGGTTATGCTTCCCGATGAATGTCAGGTGATTATCTCGGGTATGGCGTCATCGTCCATTGGCATGAGAGAATTGCCCTATGCCTCATTGCCTTTCTTCACAAATGGTCACGCGTTGAGTGTCGAAAAATGGCAACCAAAGGGTTTTCCTTATGAAATTTCGCTGATCTCCGGCGTAAAATCTCAGGAAGATGTCATGCGCGGGGAGGAAACACAGCTCCTTGGTTTATACCAGTTGTTGCATCCTGTCGGTAACAGTTTATTCATCTTGCCAGGAACGCACAGTAAACATATTTTTTTGGAAAAGGATAAGGTTACTTCCTTTAATACCTTCATGACTGGTGAAATATTTGATATTCTGTCCGCTCATTCTATCCTGAACAGTTCCATTGAAAAAGGTGATTTTGATGCATTAGCATTAGCCGCTTTTCAAAAAGGGGTGCTTATGTCGGTTGAAAAATCGTCGGTCCTGAATGCACTTTTCATGGTGCGAACCAATGCCTTATTTGAGAAATTTTCCAAAAATGAAAATTATTATTTTCTCAGTGGCTTGCTTATAGGCGCAGAATGCAACTATTTGACCGATAAAAAATTAGATCAAATCTATATTTGTTCCTCAGGAATGCTCTTTTCTTTATATCTTGAAGCAGCAAAAACATTGGGTATTTCCACTAACTCAGAGTTACTGACCGATGAGATGGTCGATCTGGCGTTGCTGAAAGGTCAATGGTTTATCAATGAATATCAGGAGGTATGAAAAATGAATTTAAAGCGGACAAATTTGACGAAATGCCCGTTATTGGTATCTTGAGAAATGTCCCCTTACCCGATATCGAAGCTATTTTACCATTTTATATTAAGGCCGGTTTTACCAATCTGGAGGTTACCATGAATTCCAATGGTGCTGAGGAAACCATTCGTCATTTGTCTGAAAATTATCCTTCTCTCAATATTGGCGCTGGTACGGTTTGCGATAAAAATGACCTAAAAAGGGCGGTAAAAGCGGGCGCTTCCTTTATTGTTACGCCAGTGGTCGATGAAAAGGTGATTAAAAAGTGCGTAAAATGGGGGATTCCCATATTCCCAGGCGCTTTTTCTCCCCTTGAAATTTATACAGCCTCAAAATATGGTGCCACAGGGGTGAAGGTTTTTCCGGCCAATCATCTCGGTCCTTCCTATATCAAAGACGTTTTGGCACCTTTTCAATATCTTAAATTATACCCGACCGGAGGGGTAAATATGGAAAATATATCTGCCTATTTCAAGGCGGGTGCCAAAGGATTGGGCATGGGCGGCACCCTTTTTTTAGCCTCTCTTTTGGAAACCAAAGATTACGAAAATTTAGGTCTGC
>Ga0214917_10006147_pt1 | contig 12570 bp, 8 predicted proteins | sample LL_1208_BB_MetaG_FD_177983 | JGI IMG/M metagenome (GOLD analysis project Ga0214917, IMG submission 177983) | Freshwater microbial communities from Lake Lanier, Atlanta, Georgia, United States - LL_1208_BB | ecosystem: Environmental > Aquatic > Freshwater > Lake | place: USA: Georgia | collected...
GGTTACATTGGCACGCAAGGCTGCCCCGACCCAGAGGGGAGGCTTACTCCCCAGGGGTGGCCTGTCGTATTGCCGTACACGCCTTTTTGTGGATGCGGGCCGGAAGATGGCAACTACATATTTGTCCGCAATACTGGCGTTCTTTCCGGCCCGTCCGGCTACACGGCGGGCCTTGCGTTGCAGGACTTCACGGCGGTCCTCGACCTTCAGCCCGGCGAACACAAATGCGGTGCTGTATACGAGGGGTACGCCCCTGGCCCTCCGTCAGAGTTTGCATTTTCTGGTTTTTCTGGAGCCAGCGTGGACTGCGGAGGAGAGCTAGGAGTGTTGCTTAGAGTCTCCATCGGGCTCCTGAGCGTTGCAACGACGGTGTGGATAGCCCCACCCACGAACGACGGCAGCCAGGCGGCGGCCGAGCCGGCGTCTGTGGACACGGCAGGCGGCATCACAGGGGTCGCCATTACTGATCCAGGCTCTGGCTACGCCCGCGAGATTTTTCAGCGTACTGCACCCACGATTACGGCTTCTGTCGCTGGCGGAGCAGGCGCGGCTTTTCGCGTCACTCTGTCGCAGGCAGGCAGCGGAGAAGAAGCTACCTGGAGCGTTTCAGCCATAGAGCTTCTCACGGGCGGCGCTGGGTATCCAGACTTTGCGTATGTCACGTTTTCGGCCAGCGCAGGCACGACCGTCGAAGACCCTGCGTCGGCGTATATTTTCACGGGGCGATTAGAGCCTACTGTCGTTGCCGCTGTTTCCGGAGGCGAGGGGGCAGAGCTTTCTGTAGCGCTGGCCAAGTTCTCGGACTTTTTTAGTGGCGGCCAAGCGTGGCGGGTGTCTTCAGTAGGCGTCGTTGCTGGTGGCAGCGGTTACTCGAACGGAAGCTCGGTTACGTTTACCGTCACTGACGGTACGCAACAATACGCAGCCAACGCCACGATCAACACTGGTCGCAGCGAACCTGCCCTGACAGCCTCTGCGCCTTCTGGAGCCGGCGCCACCTTTACTGTGACCACGCTGTCGAACGCTACCTCTCCCAATAGTTGGGGAGTAGCCAGTGTAGCGGTTTCCGGCGTCACGTCTGGATACCAGGACGGCGCGGAGCTGTCGTTTGGAGGGAGTGGCGTCACAGAAGAGTCGCCAGCCTCCGTTGTCATTCGGACTGGCCGAGTAGCCCCGACACTCAGCGCAGGCGTCGCCGGCTGGCACGGCGGCAGCGGCGCGCAGCTCACTCCAACGCTTACCGAGATCGTCAGCGACGGCGGCCTTCCTGCGTGGACTGTATCTGGCCTCGACATCGTCACCGGCGGCTCCGGCTATTCGCCATACGACTACATCTACATAGCTGTAACTGACGGTCAGCTTGATGGTTCCTGGGAGTTCTATGGCCATGTGGAGTCGGTGGACGAAAGCGGCGCGATTACTTCCGTGACCATCTACAGCGGGGGCCGGTACTTCAAAAGCAACGGCCAGATAGATTCGCTGCAAGTTATTTCGGGCGGCCAGTATTACTACGACACAGGCATTATTGAATCTGTGACTCTAGGGCCGGATGACGGAGGGTCGTACTACAAAGCCACAGGCACCATTACAGCAGTGTATCTTGAGTACGGCGGATCGTATTACGTAGCCACATCCACTGGCACGGCGGAAATCGACACGCCGGAAGTGCGGTTTTCTAGCCCAACCGGAAACGGAACTACCGCGACCGCGACGGTCGATGGGGTGGTTGGCTCCCCGACGTTTGGCACGATCACTGCCATTACTGTCGGCACGCCGGGCTCCGGGCATCTCCTAAAGGGCGCTGCTTGGGGAATCGAAATCTATATCGCAGCACCTATTTGGCACTTGGCAGTCCTGACTGGCGGCGAGCCGCCACCCGTCGCGAACCCGGGCGACCCAAATGACTGCGCAAATTTCAGCGACAAAGCAGAGCCTCTTGCAGAGAGGGTTTTGATTGCCACTTGCCCGGCCGCCCTGCTGTCTAAATCGTACCGGATGTATTTTGCTTCAAACTCGGCTTTTGGTGACCCCTCAGGCGAAGGTATCGCTCAAGCAGAGTGGTGCCGCACTCCTATGCCATCAGGCAGCGTGAATTTTTCGTTCTTTGATTTTGGCAAGGGGCCAATCACATGCACACTGTCTCCGGCGTAAAGCCATGCCGGTTTCAGGCGACTGCGGACGGCTGGCTGTGCGCTGACTGCGGAAGAATTGTCAGGATCGCCTCATTAGCCCCTCCTGCGGCAGCGTGCGGGCGTTGGGCTGGAGTCGCGGCTCCGCCTCGCCCTGCCGAGCCGCCACAAGACCTCACCCGCACCGACGCCCCTTCGTTCCTGACCAAGGTGAAGAACTTCGCCGTAGCCTCTGCCAAGCACGTAGCCGCCGGGATGCCGATGGCGAGCGACGAGGAGATTATCCGCCGGCACGACATCTGCCAGGCGTGCGAGTTCTTCAGTGACAACGCCTGCCAGAAGTGCGGCTGCCCGGTGGTCCGGGCGAAGCAGTACGTCTCGAAGCTCTCGTGGGCAGATTCGGAGTGCCCGGTCGGAAAGTGGGGCAAAGAGACGCCGGCGTAGCTGAATTAGCCCATCTGCGGCCTCCTCGCGGACATAAATCAAGCGAGAGGACCGCCGATGAATTTTCCGTCGCACATCACCAGCTACAAGGCTCCGTCCAGCCAGGCGAGCGGGAGCGACAGCTACAGCCTGGACTATAGCGGGCTTGACGAAATCCGCAGGCGGCAGAACGAGGCGTCAGCGACGAACGCCGCCCGTTACAAGGCTATCTACGACGGCAACCCCAGCGAGGCCGTCATGGCAGGCAAGCGGATTCGCGATCTGCTTGGCTCAATTCAGGGGATCGAGCCTGTGCGCATGTCGAGCTACAGCTCGAACTCCTCGTCCAGCGCGGACGGTGCTGCGGTTGGCGGCGAACACGCCGACCTCAAGTACCTCGACGCGATGACCAGGATGCAGCCGGTCGGCGGCAATGCAGGCGGGATGCCAGTGGCCCAGCCGATTGCTGGCGGCGCTCCGCAGAACCCAAATGCGGTGAAGTCCGACTTGCTTCTCCCGTCCGCGCCGGCTCAGAAAAAGCGATCCACGAACGACAGGCGTCCGGCGCCCACCGTGATTGCCGGCGACCCGATGCGGGCTGATTACTTCGCGTAGGAGATGAGAAATGAACCAGTTTGGCTACACGCCGTACGGCACTACCGCCCGCATGTTGCAGTCCAACAATCCGGACCTTATCGCGCAGGGCGAGAACATCGCCGGAGCCTACGGGCGTGACCTCAAGCGAGAGAACCAAGAGATGGGTTTTCTTCAGCAAGAGCAGGCGCGGCGTCAGTACGACTCTGAGACGCAGAGGCAGAAGCTCGGCGTTCTTGGGGGCCTGCTCGGCGGCGCGCGAAGGATTGTCTGATGTACGGCCAAGCAGTCGGCTTCAATCCCGGCGCCAGCGTGCTTTCGGGCCTGAACAAGAAGGGCCCGGTGGGTCAGTTTGCCGCCGGCCAGGCCATGTCGTCAGCGGCGAACCTGAACATGAATCGCGACCAAGCCAACCAGAAGTTTGGCGTGGAGCAGATGCAGGAGCAGAGCCAGCAGCGGCAGCGTGACGCTCAGAACCGCACTACGCAAGCCAACAACGCCGCCGAGATGCGCATGCGGCAGGGCGACCTGGACTCGCGATCCAGGGTATTCGACACCTCGATGGACTTTGATTACGCCGGTCTAAACCGTCGCCGCCAACTCAATCTCCAGCAGGCCCTCCTCAACGACTTTGCGAGGGACTTCTAGTGGCCGTTGGCGCAGACATGTCACTCTCGAGACTGCCGGCCTCGCCATTGCGCGGCCTGACGCAGGCAAAGCCGGCTTCTCCGCAGCAGCCTGCCGTGCCGCAGTTTGGCGCACGGCCCCCGATGATTTCCGACAGCCGCGTGCAAGACGTCGTGAACAATCAGTTGGCGTCTTCGGCTGGCGCACGAGAACTGGCAACGCGCAGCATGGATCGCGCTGGAGTGTCTCGTGGCAAGGGGCAGGCGTATTACGGCGACATAGCGCAGGCCGGCGGCGACGTACAGGCGCGGAACGCTGCCGCCGAGACAGAGATGGGGGCGGCATCTGCCAACGCCAGCGCTCAGGCGGCGTACGACAGCGCCATGCGTAACGAGCAGCTCACCAACGCCGGCCTGCTGGAGAGCATGCGCAACGCGGAGGCGCGGGAGCGTATGGCCAAGATGGGCTGGCAGCAAGACCTGTACGAAGCCACGCGGCGAGGCCAGTTCGGGCTCGATCAATACCAGCTTGATTTCACGCCGCTGCTCAGCGGCCTGTTGCGATAAGGAGACGGATCGTGAAGGACAGCAAAGACACGAACGACTTGGACGAAAAGGTTCTCAGCAGCATGAACGCTCCCGCATTGCGGGAGTACATCCGCAGCCTGCTGTCAAGGCGCGGAAAGCCGTCAAGCGACAAGGATACGGACGAGTCGGACAAGGAGCGCGAGGCGCTGGCCGACCTTCACGAGGAGCACACCGGCAAAGCAAAGGGCGTGCCTGTCGAGAAGGACGACATCGCGTTCGATCTTGGCGAAGAAGACGGCGAAGGCGAGGAGGACTCGCAGGTCAGCGAGGCCGCCGACAAGACGGCCAAGAAGAAGCGGGGTGAGTGATGGCAGTCCCTGGCCGCTCAGTCGTTGGCGCTGCATTTCCGGCCGCTGGCCAGCTCGATCGCATCAAGCAGATGCAGCGAGAACTGACCCGCGCTGCTGCGGAGGGCGGCATGGTCGCCCGGCCGACGTCTGCGGCCCCTGCCCCGCCCACGCCTTCCTATGGCGTCGTGCTCGATCCCGATCCAGTCGAGATTCCAGCTGACGTTCCGGCCCCTGCGCCGGCGCTCGCTCCTGCTCCAGAAGGCATGCCGCAGCGACCGCCGCTTCAGGTTGGTCCCGGCCGATTTGCTGACGCCGAAGGACGCCCTGCTGTTCGCCGTGACAACCAGACCTTCGCCTACGAGGACGGCACCGTCGTGGACGTTGAAGGCAACGTCGTCGGCGTGGTGACTCCCGGCGACCTGACGGACACCTCTGCCGCCCCAGCCGACAACCTCGAGGCTTCTGCCGTCGAGATTGAGGACGGCGAGCCAAAGAAGCGCAGCGGCCTGACGCCGAACACCAAGAAGATCGACCCGCTGGAGAAGCTCGCCGGAGACATATTCCAAGCCACGACTGAAGCTCCGGGCGAGTCGCTCAGCCAGGGAACCGTTCGCCGCCTGTACCGCCAGTTTTCCAAGCTCTCTCCCGAAGAGCAGGCGATGGTTTCTGAGATCATGCCTGCCCTTACCATTCCAGACCCCGATACCGGAAAAACGCGGCTGTCTCGCTTGGCTGAGATTGCCGGCGAAGACCCGCAGTTCCGTGCCGCCCAGCAGATCGACAATGCGGCGCAGGCGGTCGAGGCATCGCAGGCGCCGGGCCGACGAACAGCTGATCCTGCCCTCGCAGCAGAGAACGTAGCCGTCGCTCGCTCGCTCATTGAGGAGCAGCTGCCTGAAGGCGACTGGAATGCGCTGTCGCGTGTGTTTGGCGAGCTGCCGCCAGAGCAGCGAACCGCCGTGCTTCAGCGGCTCTCGGGGCTACGGTCCGACGACCCCGCTTCGGCGCGTGGCTTCGTATCCCAAATGCTCGACGGCAACTCGGCCGAGCCAGTGTTCGTGCCGAACCAGATGGCGCTCACGCTGGCTCCAATGAACAAAGTCGACGAGATGCTGATGGACATTGACGCGGCCAAGCGCGTCGGAGATTCGGATCGACAGGCCGCCCTGAGCGAGCAGCTGCGGCAGGGGATTGCCGGCGGTCAGTTTACGTCCGAGCAAGTCAACGACGCCCGCTCGCGATTCCTGCTGCGCAGGCAGGTCGAACAGGAGCTTCGCAGGGCCATCATCGGCACTGACGATACGTACGGCACTGCGCAGGCCCGGCTGCTTGAGGCCGGCCGGCCGGTTCCGCAGGCGCCGACTATCCCGCAGGGGGCACGCACCCCCGAAGTCTCGACAGTCGGCGTAGATGAGCCGGCCGCTCCGGAAGGCGCCGCCGCTACTGCTGCCCTGCGCGAGCGCGAGCAGCAGGCAGAAGCACGCGCTCCCGGCAAGTTCCTCAGCCGCGCGCAGCGGATAGCGCTTACCGGGCTCGACCCGGACGACAAGCAGGCGGCTCGCCGGCTCCCGCTGTGGCTCAAGGGCAGCAGCAGCAAGCCGAACACCCCGTTCGAGGGCCGCACTGCCGGCGAGCGCGGGCTGTCCACGCGAGACGAGGAGGCAGTCAAGCAGGCGATCGAGCTGTACGGCCCAAATCGCGCAACGGACCCGGACAGTCCAAAGGGCGCAATGGAAGAGGCTCAGGACGAACTGCGGCGTGCGCAGTACGAGCTTCGCCTCGCGCAGATGGGGCGCACCTCTCGCAATGCACGAACCTCGCTAGAGGACGTTGCTGCTGCTCAGGAAAAGCTGGCATCTATCCAGAACACCATTCGCAACTTGGCTGCGATGGAAGACGACCTGTTCCCGCCCCGAGTCATCAACAATCGCACTGGCGCACTCGTCATCAACCCGTCCACCGGCCAGCCTGTTCGCGTGCCTAAGGACTGGCTGCGCAATCCCGACGCCGTGCCTGAGCAGTACAGCATTGAGCGCGGTTATCGCGGGCTCAGCGACTCGCAGCTAAATCGAGGAGGCCAGAGAGAGACGTACAACCAGCTGCTCGCCACCATCGCCGGCTTCCGGCCGAAGGCAGCCGACAATGTCGGGCGAGCAAACGCCGCGATGAACCCACTGGATGCCGCCGCTATCCGCGACGAAGCCATCGAGATGTTTGGCGACGACGCTGCGGAGCTGCTGGACGAAGACTTCCGGCCCAACTGGGCGGCTGATCCCGACGACTTGCGCCAGCCCGGCGCGCCGCTCCGTGACGGCCGGCTTGGCGGCAATCCGCAGGACAGCCGCGTTCGGTCTGCCGTTCTGTCGCTGTTCAACGGCCCCAATCCGCTGACGCTCATCAACCCCGCTACCAGCCGCCGATTCACGGCTGAGGAGGTGGTGGATGAGGCGATGAACAAGGGCGACATCTTTGGCCCTGACCCCACGAGTGACGCCTACAAAGCCGCCAGAGAGCGCATCATCAGGCAGGTTGAGCGCGAATTTATCGACAACGCTCGCTCGGCGCCTCCGATGAGGCTGGTCGAGAAGCCGGACGGCACTGTGGAAATTGAGTTGGCGACGAACGACGCCCCAGCTCCCGCTCCTGATCCTGCCGCCGCCGGCGTCGCCACCGCCCAAGACCCGAACGCCATCCCGCGAGAAGGCGTCCGCGACATGCGCGGTCTGGAACGCGGCGTGCCGAACCAGCTTGGGCAGGTCGAGCAGCTCACTCCGGAGGAGCGTCTTGCCCAGTACGAACGTCGCCTCGAAGAGTTCCAGCGGGCCGTGCGTCAGCCCGGCTACACGCGCACAGCCCCGTCCGAAGTGCTTGAGCCTCGCGGCGGAGCGCCTGTCGAAGTTGATGCCTCCGGAATGCCAGTGGCTGTAAAGCCAGGCACTCCGCGAGCGACCAGAGACTTCTCTGCCCCCGAGACGGTGCTGTCTCCGGAAGACGAAGCCCTGCTGGCGTCGAACATGCCGATTGAAGACCCTGACGTCATCGACGCCCCCGACCGCACGCCTGCTTCCAAGCCCGCCACGTCCGGCGGTTCACAGGCCGAAGTCATCGACGCTGCCGACGACGCCCCCGAGACGTATACGACTCAGCAGCTGGAGGCGCTCTGGCGGGCGTGGTTTGCCCGACAAAAGCCGAGAGTGTTTTCAACCGACAAAGGCTCTTTCTGGCAGATGGGCATCCGTCCTGGCATGACGTTCGAGGAGTTCGCAAGGGAGACGCTCGACGGCAAGGGGCTGAGGAATTACGCTCCGGCCGAGTACGGCGAGGGCGGCCAAGTCGTGCGCCAGCAGCGCAAGGTCAAGGTGATTGGCGTCGATGGCGGCGAAGTCATTGACGCTGCCGACGACGCCGCAGCCGCAACGCCTGCCCCAGACGCGACCGCCCCTCGCCCGCTTGGGGCCGACGACGCAGATGCCATCGACGCCCCCGACGACCCGCCTGCTGCGGCCACGCAAGCGGCTGACGATGTGGCCGAAACGGCAGATCCTGCCGACACATCCACCGCAGGCGATGCGGCCAGACAAGCGGACGCACAGACTCGCGGCGCAGACGTCCGCCCACAGGACAAGTGGCGATTCCCATGGGGACGTGTCGGGCTCGGTGCTGCGGCCCTCCTTGGCGGCGCCACTGTGGTTTCCAATCTGTCGCAGCCGGACCTGACTAACCCAATCGACATTCCTGGCGGCGGGGGCCCAGGGGACGGCGGTGGCGTGCCATATATCCCTGTAGGGTCGCAGTCAGGTGCTCTTGCGCCTGCGTCCGCCGTGTCTCCTGAGGACGCGATCGAGCGGGCTCTGGAGCGGATTCGAGGGGCACGGGCTACGCGAGGGGCGCCGTCCTACAACACGATGTTCAACTACACGTACCGGAGCTGAGCGATGGCGATCATGTCTGACTTGCGAGCCAGCCAGAGGCGGGGTGGCGTTGTGGCCAGACGGCCCGAGACGCTGCCTGAGGACGCTGGCCAGCCGGTCGTAGCCGCTCCGATGGTTCCTGCCGCTATTCCGCCCGCACCGTCTGGCGTGCTGCCAGGAGAGGAGCAAGTCACGACGCAGGACACGTTCCGCCAGCTTGCGCCTGAGGAGCAGGCTGCGCTTCGCCAGAAGTACGAGGGCGGAGGGCACTCTGGCACCATGTCGTACGACGACTGGCTGAGCGAGAACTTCGGGGAGCTTCCTCCGCAGGACCGGGCTGCGACCATGCGTGCGTCCGCGAAGGCTACGCCCCGCGTTCAGGCCGGCCGCAATCCTTCGCTTCCGCCCGAGACGAACAGCCCGCTTGCCGAGCGCCGCAGGGCCGCCGGCAAGCCGCTTCCTGAGGGGCGAGCTGCCCGCCAATACACGCCCGAGCAGCGGGCCACGATGCGGCAGAACGTCGAGAACCCCGACATCGAGATGGCTCCGTTTGGCGGCAGCTACTCGATGGCAGGAGACGGATCAAAGGCCCGCCGTGCCCCGAACCCGCAGCTGATGGAAGAGGCGGCTGCCATCGCTGCCGATCAAGGCGAGAAGTCAGACTCGTATGTGCTGACTCTCGCTCAGGCGATGGGCATCGACGCCGCGCAGTACGGCGACGACATGGACTTGCTCCGCTCCGACGTCATGCGCGAGAAGGCCAAGCACGACAAGCTGGGTCAGTATCTCGGCGTCCGCGAAAACGGCATGGGCGGTTTCGTCTACGTCGAAGACCCGGCCCAACGCCAGCGCGGGCGTGACCAGTTCGACGCCACGCTGACGCCGCAGCAGCGAAACAACCAAGCCATCAGCATTCGACGCGCCTACGCCGGCGTGATTACGCCCGAAGAAGAGGCCGCGCTCGTCGCTGCCGTTCGCTCTCCGGGCGGCATGGCAACCATCCGCGACCTGCGCATGGAGCTTCAGGCGCGACAGAAGCAGCAGTCGTGGAAAAACCACCTCGACCGAGTGGCAGGACAGGCGCTCGGCCGGGACATGGCGAACCCGGAGCGCGCTCGTGGGTTCATGATCCGCTCGCTGGCCGAAGCCGTCCGCAGCGGCGACCCGATGGCGCAGGCCGCTGCCTACAGCATGATGGGCCAGCCGATGCTTGCAATGCGTGCCATCGACGCCGGCATGTCCGACCGTCGCAGCGCCGCAGAGCTTGCGGGCATCCAGGCGCAGATGGCCGGGCAGGCCGGCAATGACCCGCAGACGCTTGCGGCGCAGATGAACAAGGAGATCGAGTCTGCGCTGGCGCTTGGCAAGCCGTCGCAGCAGGCGCAGCAGCTGACGCTCATCTTCCAGAAGGCAGGCTATCCGCCGGAGCAGATTCCGCAAGCTGTCAACGACGTGCTGGTTGAGCGGTTTGCGGCGACCGATCCCGCCCATCCGGCTGTTCAGTCGGTAATGCAGGCCAAGCTGAAGGAAGGTCGCGGCGCCTGGATGCAGTGGGCTCAGTCGGTGATGGGCCTCACCGCAGAGCAGGCTCAGGCGGCATACGACAAAGAGGTCGGCACGCCGCAGGACGCCGGGCGTCGGGCGGCAGAGAATGCTCAGAGAGCCGCCGCCGGGTGGGTTGGGGCAGCTCAGGGTTTCGTTCAGGGCCTGACTGGCGGTGGCATTCCTCCACAATCGTTCGGCACTGGCAAGTGAGGTAGCGGTGCATGGACTTGTTCGACCAGCCGCCCTCGCGAAGGCGCCCTGCCGGCTACATACCGCTGTTTGATGAAGCTGCACTGGCCGACCAGCCGGCGAGCCAGATCGACGTCACGCCAGAGATGCGCGACTCCGTCCTGCAAGAGATCGGCGCCCTGACTGGCGGGACGCTGTCTCGCGTCGGTGATGCGCTCTCCGCTCCTGGCGACTACTTTCGCGGCCTGCTGACAGGCAAGGCTGGAGAGCGGGTCACTGGCCGCGAGATGCTGCGCGACGCTGGACTTATCTCACAGCAGGACAACTGGGGCAACTTCGCAGCGGGTCTTGCAACCGACATCGTCACAGACCCACTTTCTATGCTGACTGGTCCGGCAAAGGCATTGACGCCCGCTGGGCAAGCGCTCAAGAAGGCGGGCCTCGCAGACGCCCTGCCTGCGGCCATGACCCGCAAGGCCATTTCTACAGGGGCCGCCGCGTCTGGCGACATTCCGTCCGTAGCCAGGCGCACACTTAAGGACTGGAAGAACTCTGGACGCACAGTCAGCACGCTTGACCCTGCCGTTGTGGGACGCCCACTGTACGGACAGCGAACGGCCATGCGTGCCGGCACGCTTGACGACGCCATCCGGTACGCCGGAGATGATGCGGCCCAGAGGTCGGCAGAGAAGGCGCTGGAGGGCGTGCTGGGCGTGGACGAACTGACGCGGCTGCGCAACGAGCCGCTTGCCAAGTCGTTCGGCATCGGCCTCCCGCTTGGCGATCCGATCATCACTGGCGACTTTCTCGGCAAGGGATTTGGCGACAACTACGCCGACGCCCTCGACGTGCTCGGGCAGGCGTACCGCTGGAGTCCTGTCGGCCGCACGACAGCCGCCCTGTTCAACAACAAGGTTGGCGGCGCTCTCGACGCTGAAGAGCAGCTCACCAACATCGCCAACTTTGAGGCTCGCCAAAAGGCAGGAGGCATCGCGACTGCGGCCCACACGTACCACCTCTCCAAGCTGGCCGAAGAGAATCCAGAAGTGTTCAGCGAGGACGGCAACCGGGCGCTTGGGCGATACCTCGAAGGCCCGGCCGCCCGTACTGCGGACGATGTGGCATACGTCGAGAGCCGGCCGGCGCTCAAGGAGTACGCCGACTGGTGGATCAACAACCGCCAGGACTATCTCGCAGAGTCTCGGCGCATGGGCCTATCGGCCGCAGAGCTGACCGACAAGTACGGCATCGACTACCTGCCCCGCCGGGCAGAGGCCGTCCTCGAGATGGAAGCAAGGCGGAACCGGAAGCTCGGGGAGGTCTTGACGACCTTCACGGGCGACATGCTGCGGCGTACGGACGCTATGCAACTGCCCGGCGGGCGGGACACGATCATCGACCTGTCGCGCGACCCAAACGTAGCCGGCCCCAAGCGCGCACTCAAGACAGACGAGCAGGCAGCTGCCTATCTGATGAACAAGCTGTCGCCTCTTCCGGCGGCTCCGGCTGGAATGTCCCAAGACGGCCTGAAGGTGGCGGCTGCCGGCCAGCCAGAGATTTCGTATGAACAAGCGCGGCGCCTTGCTCGCGTGCTGAACGAGCTGCCGGACGAGGTGACGCAAAAGTCTCCGCTGTTCGGACAGCACCCGACGGAGATGATCGGGTCGTACATGCGGGGCCGCAGCGAGAGCCTGGCGACCGCTGGCGTGCTCGAAGACTCTGTGGCGTCGTTCACTAAGGACGGCGCCCCAGACACCATCTACGGCGGTCGGCATATCTCAGTGAAAGCGGCGCTCGATCGTCTTGGGCTCAAGTCGTACGACGAAGGCACCGGCGATGTGGTATTGGGGAGCGGCATCCGTGACGTGCTAGATGACGCCTCAGAGAATGCACGCGCCTTGTCGTCCGCTCGTGACGCAGGGCAAGCCATTGCTCCGCCGGAAGGCGCAGCACAGCGACTGCGCGAACGCATCGCCGCGCTGCGAGGCGAGCCGGACCCGAACAAGATCAATCTCGCAGAGGTCAGCGTTCCGGAAGAGCACATCAACCGGCTCATGCGTGCCCGCGATGCGTTCGAGACGGGTGAGGCATCGCAGTCGCTCCTCAACTGGCTCGACCACTACACGCAGGCATGGCGCGGCTCAATCCTCACATGGCCCGCACGAGCAGTACGCGACCTGTACTCAGGAGCCATCAGCAACTGGCTGGAGGGGGCGCTCGACTCGGAGGCCGTGCTTGCCGCAAGGGCGCTCATGCAGGAGGGGCCGCAGAGCGG
>Ga0214917_10006148_pt1 | contig 12570 bp, 14 predicted proteins | sample LL_1208_BB_MetaG_FD_177983 | JGI IMG/M metagenome (GOLD analysis project Ga0214917, IMG submission 177983) | Freshwater microbial communities from Lake Lanier, Atlanta, Georgia, United States - LL_1208_BB | ecosystem: Environmental > Aquatic > Freshwater > Lake | place: USA: Georgia | collected...
TCTTCGCTATCAGGACCACCCATATTTTGGGAAAGAGCTCGTAATCACGAAGGAGAAGTTCAGTCTTCTTCGTAAAACGAACCCGCGGAAGTCAGTTGAAGGAACGTTGCGCTTTATTTACCCATTCAAGGCGCAACTTATGGCGAATGATGAGCAGTTTTTTATTAGCAAGTCATATGATGAGCACGTAAAGAATGACTCACATCTGATGAAGGTTCTCAAAATTAAGGAGCTCTGGGAGCAAGATATGGATGATTTGACGAAGAAGACGCTGTTCGATTTCTTCAAGGTTTTGATTATTCTTGCTGAAAGATACGTTGCCGAGAAGATGGAGACGCAGGAATTATAAATAATTATTTAATTCTCATTTTTTATAATAAATGAATCATTCAATTCATTTAAGAAGACCTCGCGAAAAACTCACTGACAAGTTTATCAACCTCTGCGGTTTCAACTGGTGTCGTGACGACTTTTGTATGAACTATTTCAGGATATAAATCTGGTCGCTTCATTTGAAGATAATCTTCTAGTGTAAGATGATTACACCTACAAGTGTCCTGACATTTATTTTCCAAAACCGCAGTTAATTTCACGATTAGATTTTTCAATTCTGGATACAGTTCTACATATCGATACCCAGAATATGCCCGATGACAATCTCCAAAATCACGTTTTTCGTATTCGCGTTGTTTATGAAAAATCGGAGTAAGCTTTTCTGAGATTTCTTTGAGGAACGCCTGAAATTGCTTGTAAAACGTTTGGAATTTTTTCTTCTCATCAAGAAACATTGACTCTAATGTAAGTAAAGACTCCAATAATTGATTAGAAGACTCTAATTTTTCCTGACTAAAAACAAAATCAATAATTGGAATCGAAAATTGTTCAGAAAATTCAGATACACATCCTTCAAAATCAGACATGAGTTTCTTGAACTTGAAATCAGAAAAACATTTCATGAAAATATCTCGTTTTTCAACGCAATATTCCAGTGCTGAAACAGCAAGTTCTTTCGCAAGAGTATCGTATTCTTCTTCTTTTTCACGTTTGACTTCCCATGTTAAAGACCTAAACGGACATGTTTCATAAAAGTCTGGTCCTTTTCCGGTTTGACATAAATATGCGCGAACAACATACCAAGAACACTCTGAATTCCACATCGTAGTTATGCCTTTGTATCGACTTAATGTTAAATAGATTATGTCTGACATGAATTTGAGCTTTTTCAAATACTCACCAAATTCTAATCTCATTGGTTCGGGAGAACCAAGTTTCGATGCCAGAAAAAGACGACTCAAAAACTTGCCTTCATTGTCAGTTAATTCAATTTCCGGCTGAGAAAGTTTCTGAATCATCGATTCGACAAGAGCGAGCCATTCACCCAATAGTTCATGCCTTTGACGAAATTGAAGTGTTTGTTCGTCCACTTGTTTCTGATAATTCGGGAAGTCAGTTAATAACATCTGAACCAATGTATTGAGAACATTTTTTAATTGCGTCTCGACTTCATTGCTCTCATTTTGAAGACGGAGTTTCATCTGTTTGAGCATTTCTGTTAGAGTTTCTTGTTGAATAAAATTTGTGATTTTCATTTTTTCAAGATAAATACACAAATATATTGATTGAAATTACCATCAGTTTTTTATAATTTTAAACAACCATGATTTGAAAAATTGAGTATTAGACTCATTGTTTGATTCTTTTCAGAGTTGTTTCCAGATTTTATTTGATATTGCTGAGATATACGTCGCAGAGAAGATGGAGACGCAGGAATTATAAAACTGATTGTTTATCACAAGTATTTCATAAATACATAGGAAACATCTGTTCAATAAAGAAGACGTTCTTATATACATTATTCAGGATAGTAATATTCATTCTATCGACACGACATGTACACCAATCCGCTGGACAACCACCACAATTTGTGTAGTAGTTTTCTTGTCTCCACCTTTGATAATCATCAAGAAGTGAGAATGATGCAATCGTGTTGTGAATCCATATTCTATATAGATATTTTGAAAGGTCCACTTCAACATCAGGATTAAAGAGCAATTCAACTGTTTTTGAAAGCTGTTTGATCCAGATAAGATGTGAATTCATTTCCCAAAAATAGTCAAAAAGCGTCCGGTCAAGTTGAAGTATCTGATGAAGTAATCCTTGGAGTTTTTTGTGAAGTTCTTTTTGAAATTTATCCTCTGTATCAAAATCACATTTCGAGAGATGTTTCAAATTCTGATAACTACCACGGATTTCTAAGAGTATTGTAATGTAAAACACCTCTTCATTAGTAAAAGTAGGTCTGTTTTCATCATAATGAACATCTCCCTGACATTGTTGGAGCTTTTCAAGGATTCCTTCGTAGAAAGCAATCTGTTCCATTACTTTCTTTTTTTGTTCTGAAAGGCGGCGTTTCATGCCTTTTTTCTTCTTATTCAGATTCCGAAGTAAATACTTGATTCTGGAAATTGAATATTTCTTGTTATGAATGTTTAAAAATATCATTTAAGGAATAAATCTTGTAAAATTTGGTTCAATTTAGCATCAATTTTATCAGATAAAAATTGATTCAAAAGTTAATAACTATTTTAGCATGTTTAAAAACAATGTTTTCCAAATTACAAATTGTAATAATTTTTATACTGGCACTATCAATGGTGGATGCTAAAAGATGCAACAGTTGTTGCAGTTGTTCATCGCAGACAGCAAGAGCAAATAAATTTAAGAAAGACTTGGATAAGTCATCACAAGAGAATGGTATGCTTAAAAGCAAGACAATAACTCTTGGAGACAATTTTGCTCTCCGTGTTTCCACAAATGACGGGTCGCATATTGGATGGATTCACGATGAATTTGCTCCCAGTATGTCTATTCCATCGAATGCTCAAATTCACATTGAGCAAAGAGTTGCCTGTTCCAATGGAACACGCATCTTCTATGACATCGACCACAAAGGTCTTTTTGTGGATTTGCCTGTTATTGGAAGGTATACCGCGAGCCAAATTAGCCTCCCAGCAAGGTCGGTCAGTTCTATTATCATACCAAACGGCTACCAAGTCATAATGTATGCGAATGATGGGTTTTCTGGAAATGACTTTGTTGTCTTGACGTCCTCACAAAAGAATTTAGGAAAATTCAACGATATGATGGTTTCACTGGAAATTCAAGAAATCTTTGAAAAAAAAGCGCAACATGTTGCAATACTTCATTCTCACACCAATTTCAATGGACTCGCGACTGGGATTGAAGTTGGAGAATCCTATCAAATTGAAACTGCGCAAATTGGCTCTATTGCGATTGAACCGGAATACGAAGTTTTTATCTATGACGGTTCAGTTCTAACTGATATTTACACATCGAGCATGAGCTGTATCTCAATTCTTGGAAAAGCAGTTGCGACTGTTCAGGTTCAAAAGGTTGGAAATATTCCTACTCAATACGCTGTCTTTTATGACGATGTTGATTACAGAGGACCACATTTTATCCTTACGAATCCAACTGTCTATAACTGGACCATTGGAAAATTGAGTTCACTTCGTATTCCACACGACTATCAGGTTGTGTTGCGGGACCGAGATTCTCATATTATATTGAGAGGAAATGTCCCAAATCTGGTATTGTATTTCTTCAACGACCGCGCAATGACGATGGTTTATGAGAAAAGAACCGCTGGAAATATCGAAAACGTAGTTATTTTTTCAAAGGCGAATTTTGATGGAGAGATGAGGACGCTTCCATTTGGGAATACGAATGTGAGCGAGGTGTTTTACGCTGGATCGATTCGAGTTCCGGCAGGATACCAAGTTAGAATCGTGAAAGAGCCAGTTTTCCCATTCAATGTGGAGAGAATCTTCACGTATATGGCGGATTCATATGATATAGGAGGTTTCTTTGACACTGCGATACGTTCGGTTCATATTTCACTTTTGTGATATATGAACTCAATATATAAACTGACATTTATCTGTTCAGTTCATATATCACTTTTGTGAAATATGAACCTAAGAGATTAAAAACTCTTCAAGTTTTTAATCACTTGTTGATTAAACGATATTTGAGAATTATTCCCAATTTTATAATTATTTGAATCGATTGATTCAACGATTCATTTCTTTAAGATTCAACTGAGAATTTCTTCGAAATCAGCAAGTTGTTCCAGAGCTAACTCAAGATTTGTTTTGTCATCATTTTGTCCGGAGTTATGTAATCGAAATGTTCTCAAATCATCCGGATCTTCTGATGAGCCGTATTGTTGTTCAAAACGTTTATTTTTATCCTCATCAACAATATCTTCATGTTCTGAAAATTCGAATTTAACAAAATTAAGAAGTTCTTTATGAATTTTTGACCATTCCGTTAATAGTTCTTGAATTTTTGATTTGAAGTCGAGAAATAATTCATCTGGATGATAAAAAATTATTTCAAGTAATTGTTCAAGATTACAGGATTTCATTTTTTGAATACTTTTCTGAACTTGTTTAATCCCATAATTCATACGTTCAAATACAATAAAGTATTTTTTTGATTTCTCATCAAGTATTTTTTTGCGGTCTTGAATAATGAAATTAAGATCACTGTTAAATTCATCGTTATCCAAAGCACTGCTCGTGCTCGGAACATATCTTTCTGCATGTTCCTGCCACTCATAGTGCTTATCTATAATATCAGGATAATATATCTTCATTATTTCATCAGTCAATTCTTCATTGACTTTGTTCGCGTAAATTGCCAAAAATTCGAGACATTCTCGCATGTTTTTGAGACTTTCAATCAATTTCTCAAACACAACTAAACACTCTTCATTTTCCGAAAAAATCTTGAGAAATAGAATGTTGATAATTCTTTTTTCTAATTCTGAAAAATCCGGTAGAACTGTTTGTTGAAGCTTTTGAACCAATTCAGAAAGAATTTGTTTCTGTTCATCGCTGGAATAATGTTTGCCTACAATGATTTTTTGTATACATTCTAAAATAAATCGATTCCATTTTGTTTGTGAAAATCTCATCATTGTCAAAAGATAAATACGCAATTATATTCATCAAATTTACCATCAGTTTTTATAAAAATGAATCTGTCGATTCTTGCTCAATTATCAATTGAGAAATGTTCTGAAATATAACAATATTTATTAGTCAAGAGTCTAATAATATCATTATATGGCATTGAACCATACATTTTCATTGCTTCATCTCTAAGTGCGATATCAGACTCTGGATTACACAAGAAATCAGACACTTTGTCATCAGGCCTGAATTTAAGACATTTGTCAAACCAATCACTGATATGATCAACATTTTCAATTTGATACTCAACATATTCTTCAAATGAAAGCGGCCTCGCATCTTGTGCCAATGAAGGTTCTTCTTGGTAGCCGTATTTTGGGTTTTCTCCCCCAAAAGACTTCAACATTCCATGAGTTAACAAACCCGGCGGTAAGCAGATTTTTTCAATCGGAGGAGGAACTGGAGATTTCCATTGCCCAACCAACATGTCATGAATTTGTGTCATTCTTATACGAATATCTTCTTTTCGCACATCTACAGAATAATTATTATCAAAATCAAAATACACGTCTCCAACAATTTCACGAAACTGCTCATGCTCCAAAAGTATTTGTTGATAAAGGTCATCATAGAAGATTTCCCAAAGTAAAAAGAAAATATCGATGATTAATTCTTTTTTTTCCATCGCATCAAACTCTCCTTTTTGAGAAGACTCTTTCAGAAAAGGTTCAAGTTGTCCTGCCAAAGAATCAATTGCTTGAAGCAAATTCTCTGGAATTTCTATTCCAGCATCTTCTATTTCTTTTAATTTTGTAAGATGTTTTTGAAGAAGTTCGATTGTCATTTTCTTTGATTACTATAAAAAAATGATACGTATTTTTAATCAATTTTTATAAAAAATTCGAATTGAATGTTCAATTTGAATTTTAGAATTTTACTGACTCGGATGATAATCCGAAAGCCAATGTGGAAACATTTCATAAACATCAAGATATCTTTTTGAGCCATATCTTTCCACAACTTCTAACAGGAATGTTGGGTCGTGTTCAGATGGGTCATATTTGATATCAGGTTCTCTTGCGAAATCTGCGAAATTAATGACTGTTCGGTTCTCAATACAATCATCATCAATTTTATACTCAGTTGCGAGGTATTCTTCAATCGAAAGTGGCCGAGCATCAGGATTCAAAGACGGCGGTTCAACAAATCCGTATGCTGGTTTGATTGGTTTGATACCATATTCTTCTGGATACCCATATATCATATCATTTTTCAGACGACTATCTGGAAATTCGATGTCTTCAATTCGAGGAGGAATCATATGAGGCCATGTTTTTATCAACATCTCATGGATAGCGCGTATCTTCTCCTTAATATCATTTGATACAACAGTTTTGCCGTAATCTTTTTCATTAAATAAATGCGTTCCATATAACTCAAAATTCTCCCGATAGTAATCATCAATCTTTTGAAGAACATTCTTGAAAAAGGCTATCCAAGGAAAAAGGAACATTGTTTCCAGTGAACTGTCTCTTTCTTTGGAATCAAATTCTTCTTGCGATGCTTGAAGAAACGCGTTTATTGCTTGGTTTGTGCTATCAAGCATTTGAAGTAATTCGGGTGGAATACAAATTCCAAGTCTTGAAGATTCATCAAGTTTTTTAAGTGCATCACTAAGAGAATATATACTCATTTTCTTTGATAACCACTAAAAAATGATACTTATTTTTAATCAATTTTTATAATTTTAAATCAAAATGATTTAAAAAATTGAGTTTCAGACTATTATTCTTCTGATTTGGTTGAGAGAACGTTCCAGATCTTTTCTAAAATATACGTTTGGTTCTTCGTAGCTAGAATTATTTTCGTCATCTGAGCGATAGTCATAGTCATACTTACTACGATTAATTTCCCGTATAAAATCTTTGCAATAATCAATCTGGGTTTGAACAAAGTCAACCAAGGATTTTTTAATATCGGAGAATCTTTTCTTCATTTCTTTAATTCTATCTTCCAATGTTTGTGTATCTTCAGAAATAGATGAAAATTCATCAGATTTTATAGAAAAAATACATTCAACCAAGGATTTTGTTGAAAAATGAAAATTTCTTTTTTTAATCTCTTCGTTGAGTTCTGAAAGTTCTTGTAAAAGTTGATCCAAATTTTGGTGTTCTAATTCGAACCTTTTGGAATTAACTTTAAAATCGTCTGGATTCCTCTTACGTACACTGATTTCATGCATCATCTCAGATATAAAAGTATCCAAGTAAGTTTTCGAACGTTCGAGACAATATCGCATATTCGAACAGGAGTCTATCATTTTCTGAACACTCGCAACATCTGGACTTATGAAAAAAGACTTGGCAGACAGAATTTCAATGATTTTTTGTTCATGTTCAGATATTTCAATATCTGGCGAATCCGATGAGACTTTCTGAATCAAGTCATCAATGAACTTCGTTTGTTTAGAAATTTCTTCCAATCTCAGTTTTGAAACAGAAAAAAGAACCATAAAAGATTCATCAATTTGAAAATTGTATAAGTCTGTAGAAGATTGTTCTGTCAAACGTCTCATTTGGTTTTCCAGCCTTAGTGTATGATCCTTTATATTCAAATCAATACATGATTGAATTCTATCATGTTCTTTGGAAAGTTCTAACTGACCGGACTGAAGAGATAAAATCAACTGGGATTTTTTTCGATTTTTATCTTTCTCTTCTTCTTCTTTTTTTTTCCAAAATTCCCAATTTTCGAAATCACGTTTATGGGCTTCCATTTTTTTTCTTCGTATACGATTCAGATACATTTTTGTAGCAGTATTTACACTGAATTATTTATATTGAATTTACCATCAGTTTTTATAATTTGGTAATCCCAAAATTAGGGTTTTTGTTTATAGAAGATTTTGAATATTTGGACAAATCTCCAAAAACGTGTTTCGTAAAACAATTCCATCAGCTGTAAGCAAACTTTCATCTGTTGAAACCAATCTTACACATTCTGAAAACAGACGTGGATCAAGCCAAATGTCATCCAGAAGTTTTTTAGCATCCGGTGTAAGTTCGTGTATATTTGTTGTTTTGAACAATTCCGTAAATCCTTTAACCAGACGTGGATCACCCAGAATTCTGGTCAGAAGCTCCATATGAGTAGGTTTTATTGTTTTGGTTTGGGTGGGTGGTTGTTGAAAGTTTGGAATATTTGGACAAATCTTCAAAAACGTGTTTCGTAAAACAATTCCATCAGCTGTAAGCAAACTTTCATCAGTTGAAACCAATATTACATATTCTGAAATGATATTCAAACGTTGTTTCACATCTGATTTTGTTGAAACCGGTTTTACAACTTTTCCAAATATATCCGGAAGACTCAGCATAGCTTGCAGAAGCAGATCTTTTTTAGGAGGATATTCTTTGGTTTGGGTGCGTGGTTGTTGTTCAGACATTTTATCGAATATAACCACTAAAATATAATACATATTCACCATCAGTTTTTACTACTGGCGCATGATTGGTTTGGGCATGTCATTGCTTCTCATCGCCATCATCCGCTCATACTCTTTATCAATATCGGTCTTTTTACCTCCATCGGCCTTCGCGCGTCCATCCTCGCTCTCCTGTGGCGTATTAATCTGGTCGGTTCCTTTACCCAAGAACACGAAACTGTGCTCCATAGGATTCTCATTTCCAATGAAAGAGAAGTTATCAGAAAAACCGCCCATCGTTCCAGAATATGCGGACACATTACCCATCGCATAATTTAGGTTCGTGGGGTCGCCCGTCTGACCGTCTATTTTAGGGGCCTCTGGGGCCGGTTGATTAGATGCCGCCTTCTCCTTTTCTTGTAGGAAAATCTGGTTCATTCCCCTAAGCCACCTAAATGCTTCGGTTCCGGAGAGTGGTTTCGGTATCTTGGGGACAATTATACAAGGGACTGCTGTAATCTCCTTCGGAATATTCGGATTATTGTCAATCATAATCCTCTTGAATTTCTCAAAGAATGGGGACTTGTATAGTTGTTGAATAAACTCCTTGCAGTTTGCGCAATAGTTGCTATAAAATAATAGATATGTATCTGGACTATTCATACTTAAATAAACGTAAATTTTTTTTAAACTTAAACTAATTACAAAAAATGATTTAAAATTATTCGTTATATTATATTAATAAAAATGATTACTAAAATTGTTAAAAGTAAGAACAACTCACTAAAATTCCAAATTAAAGGAGATTACGATGTCTGTGTTATTAATGCCCTGCGTCGTATAACCATCGCGAATCTTTCTACCTTCGCATTTTCGAGAAAATCAATCGTTTTTCAGACAAATAAAACCATCTATAATGAGGATTTTCTCTCGATGCGATTTAGCCTTCTTCCTCTAAATGTTTCGGAGTTCGAAAAATTAGAAAAATCCGGAGACTTCGATTTGGATTCCGTCATTGCGGAACTGGACGTTTCCAATGATAGCAAGGACGTCGGAGAAATAAGGTCGGTATATTCCGATGATTTCCGGTTCTACTACGGAGATGACAGGAAGCCACTCGATGTTTCCAAAATGATAACTGTTCCGAAGATTCTCCTCCTAAAATTGAAGCAGGGCGACAAAATTGGGTGTAATATTCGCGTAATGCGGGGAACGCATAAAGATAACGGGTCGATGTTTTCGCCAGTTTCCAAGTGCGTCCATTACTTCGAGCCGGATATTAAGGGATATGCTCAGAGGGCCGATTCCGTCAATCCGGACGTTGCTGTGTTGGAGAAAGAGAAGACCTATTTGAAGAAGGATGACGGAAACCCATCTATATATAACTATGAAATGGAGAATGATGGACAGATAGCGATTGAAAAACTGTTTCCACTGGCGTGTGATTATGCTGTCGCCCTGATAAAATCGAAGCAGGCCGAAATTAAAGAAATCGAGAAGAGCGAGATTGTATCAATGAAGACGAGTCCCACTAATATGGAGGGCTACGACTTCATTTTTGAAAACAGCGATGATACTCTCGGGAACTGGATACAAACGGCCGGCCTCAAATACAAGGAGATTAAATACATTGGATATAATATCCCTCACATTTTGGATAAGAAACTGTTTGTTCGAGTGAGTTTAGGGGAAGGAGTCCCCCGCTCTAAATATGAGGCCATTATGATTGATATTATGGACTCTATGATAAAAAATGCGCAGAAATTGAAGAAAGAATATACGGATGCGATTTAGAGGCCTCCTGCCTTGAAGTAGTTTATTTTGGAGATTTTTTCTTTGAATACTTGCTGGATGCGATTCATATATCCTAAATACCAGAGTATTGCGATAATGATGAGAACCACACGATAATCTAATATGAAATTGAATATGGTTTTCGCAAGAGAGGCAAAAATAATTAGTACAATTATAAATATAATTTCCATTTGATACTCTCTTAATTTAGATGATATATCTTCGAATGTTATTTTTTTATTCATAATAATTTAAGTTGAGAATTAAATTTATTATCTTAATAAATTTAAATGAATAGTAGTAGCTTGATTGGTTCTCCTTTAACAGATTATGATTCTATAATGGGGAGGGAGGGGTCTTTTAATACTGGGACTCGCCGTAATGAGGACGACGGGATGATTTCATTCAAGGATAACATGGACAAGAAGTTTGCTTCTTATACAACGATGAATTTTTACAATGATAATTCGCGCCAGAAGTATATGAAGAGTTTAGATAACGTTGGAATGTCAGCCACAAATAATCGCGATGGATTTGGAAGTAATGTGGATACCGAGAGTGATTTATTGAAGTCGGTCCTAACAAATGATAAAATGCGACAACCGTTGGCAACAAGGCCATATAACGTTCCATATATGGGGGCGGGGGAGACCCATATTGTTCAGCCAGAAGTTTATAGCCGGTTAGTTAGTGGGGCAGAGACGAGGGTTAAGAAGGCAACGGATGCTTTATCGGGAGTTTCTATTGACCGCTTTATTCCGATGGTCCCATGTTTAGCGAAGAATGTTCAGAACACGGACCACATTATTCCGGAGTATTGGATTCGAGGAGGAGAGAGTAGCCGTGCTTACATCCAGAATGTGGATTATTTCAAGATGTGTGGAATTCAGAGATAATTAAGAGAATAATTATTTTATTCTAATATATTATAAATGAGTTCAAATCGGTTAATGTATGATACTTGCGCTTATGAGAAGACGCTTAACGAGAGTGTTGGTCCATTCGCTTATAGCATGTTTCAGGGAAAATATGAGAATTGCGCCAAGTGTCGGATTGAGTTGGGTCAGGTTGGCGGAAATGGGGTCAGCATTTTTAGCGGGAATTTAGTCGATTTGGAGAGCGATTTGCGGGGCCAGACTCGGGCGAACAGCTTGTGCCCCTCCAAAAAATTCAATCCCTCATGTAAGATGCCAAATGGGAACTGCGATGGTCTCCCTTGCGATGTGTCGAAGCAGTATCCCCTCGTGAATCAGCCTTCTTGCCAGATGGTCCGATATGGCCCCATTCCGAAGGAGCCTGCTTTTAAACCGAACGGTTGTAATTTGAAGAAATAATTGATATTGATTATAAAATTATTCTATTTTATAATATATAATGAGTTTTAATAGACCAATGTATGATTTTTGTGAGGGTAAAAAGAGATTACAGGAGAGTGTAGATGCGGGGACTTACGGTATTGAGACCCCACTCATTTGTAAAAACTGCCTCCCGAACGACCCCAGAATCATCCCCAATAAGACTGGCGTTTCAATGGACAAGAATGTTCCTTGGCGCTTTTATGCGGGTCCCGTCGATGTAGAGAGCGATTTATTCAACCTGAATCGGGCCTACTCCAATTGCCCTACAAAAAAATACCGGCCCAATGCGAAGAACTGTTTAGCGACGAATCAGGGACAACCGGCGGGGGCTGGGGTCGCATTACAGACGCAACAGGCGACCAATTATCCTGATGCCGGAATTTATAGGAAGGAGTCGATTTATCCGGATGGTCCGAAGGGGAGAGTCGTTGAAGGGTTTGATGGGCGGTCAAATCAAACATTAAAGGATTTTCCAAAGGCGGGCCAGCGATGCGGGGACGGAAATCTTACTGACTTTGATTCGTGCGGTTTTAACACGGAGGACACGCGTTTGAGCAACCCGCCGAGCACACTCAAAGGGACAGGAATTAACCGGTTCCAGACGCTCTGTTTTAACCCACAGGAGAAGATTTTCTTTCCGGGCGATTATCAGGTGAGCACGAGGCTCGTTTTCCGTGATAATCACCGCCCTTGTATCCCCAGCTTGGATGTCATTTCTCGGGCGCCTCTTCCCGCACCGGCGCCGATGCCCTGTAATGAGACCACGAAGACGTGTTCCGCTTTCACGAAGGCGATGTATCAATACGACGTTTGTGGATAAAATTGATGGTAATTATAATATTATTTTTTACATATTATAATCTTCAAATGGCGTCATTAGCGACAATTAGAAAAATTGAAGAACAAAATAGAAGATTGGAAGAATTAAATTCCCGACCTTCAAAAGAGTCCAGACTTGAACAATTAAGGAAGGACGAACATGAATTGCATAAAT
>Ga0214917_10006149_pt1 | contig 12567 bp, 10 predicted proteins | sample LL_1208_BB_MetaG_FD_177983 | JGI IMG/M metagenome (GOLD analysis project Ga0214917, IMG submission 177983) | Freshwater microbial communities from Lake Lanier, Atlanta, Georgia, United States - LL_1208_BB | ecosystem: Environmental > Aquatic > Freshwater > Lake | place: USA: Georgia | collected...
TAACGGTTGGCGTGTGAACGCTCAGCCTTGGCCAGGGTTTCAAACCAATCGGCGATTTCGTCGTGGCCTTCGTCGCGTGCGGTTTTGGCCATGCCAGGGTACATATCGGTGTACTCATGGGTTTCGCCTGCCACTGCAGCTTTCAGGTTGTCACGGGTGGCACCAATGGGCAAGCCAGTGGCGGGGTCGCCGCACTGCTCAAGCCACTCCAAGTGACCGTGGGCGTGACCGGTCTCGCCTTCGGCGGTCGAACGGAACAGCGCTGCCACATCATTTTGGCCTTCAACGTCGGCCTTGTTCGCGAAATACAGGTAACGGCGGTTGGCCTGAGACTCGCCTGCGAAGGCGGCCTTCAGGTTTTCTTCTGTCTTAGAGCCTTTAAGAGCTGACATGAGGAATCTCCTTGGGTTGATGAAAATGCTTTGATTTGACGATCAAAGAGCGGCAAGATTAGCTTGCAAGGTTGAAATGTCCAATCGGATGTTTCAATCCGCATTATTGAACATAACTATTAAAACTCAATTACCCTTGTAAATGTTGAAAAGATTGCTTCACTGCGTTCGCAATGACGGCTCTAGGTTGCAATGGCAACCTCGTCACTGCGAGGCCGAAGGCCGTGGCAGTCAAGTAAACTGACTGAGACACACAGGACAAGCAACCATGATGGACACACACAACCTGCCACCCGCTGCCAAAGTTCATGGCTTGCACCACTATGCTTACAGAGCGCGGGATGCTGAAGAAACCCGTCATTTTTACGAGGATATTTTGGGTTTACCCCTCTACCACGTCATCAAAAATGACCATGTACCCAGCACCGGTGAATACTGCCCTTACACCCATTTCTTTTTTCAATTGCAAGACGGTTCTTTCATTGCCTTCTTCGACTTGGGTGATGACATCGCTTGCGAGCCTTCGCCCAACACACCCGCCTGGGTCAACCACATCGCTTTCAATGTCAGCAGCATCGATGACTTAGAGGGGATGAAAAAGCGCCTTGAGGCGCATGGCGTGGAAGTGCTGGGTGTCACAGACCATCGTATTTTCAAAAGCATTTATTTCTTTGACCCCAATGGCATTCGCCTAGAGTTAGCCGCTCAATTGGCTGATAAAAACCAAATGCACCACGAAAGCTTGGATGTGCATGCGCAATTACAAGCATGGAACGAAGAGAAGAAAAGACGCCGCCTTGATCGTGAACTCAATGCCTGATTTGCCCACCAACGGCTACGCCCTGCCCGAGTACCCGTTCTGCGTTCCACCAGAGCTGCTTGAGGGTAAGCGCCATCACCACGTTGTGGTGATTGTGGGCGGCGGCTTAACAGGTCTGACATTGGCTTGCCGATTGGCACAACTGCGCATCCCTGCGGTACTTTTGGATGAAGACAACACCGTGGGCGTCAAAGGCGCATCCTCCAGAGGCATTTGCTACACCCAACAGTCCTTGGAAATTTTTCAACGCTTGGGTATTTATGAGCGCATTGCCGCCAAAGGCATTGCTTGGCAAGTGGGTCGAACCTTCGCTGGAAACGACGAGGTGTATTCGTTTGACTTGCGCGAGAAAAGCCAGTTTTCTTTCAGCCAACAACCACCCTTCACCAATATCCAGCAGTTTTATATAGAGATGTATTTGGTGGAGCGCATACAAGAACTCAACCGCCAAGGCGCGTCTATCGATTTACGCTGGTCCTCCAAAGTCACTGCGTTTGAACAGACCCAAGGCCATGCTTTACTGAGCTTAAGCACCCCCGAAGGTGACTACCAAATCTCTTCCGACCATGTGATTGACGCCAGTGGTTCACACACCCCTTTTCATGCATGGGTGGGCGCCACCATGGATAGAAAACGGGGTGACGACCGTTGGTGTATTGCCGATGTGCGCTTCAAACACAAGCCACCCACAGAGCGTCATACATGGATTGAAGCGCCTTTCAACGATAACCGCGCCGTATGGCAGCACCTGATGGGCGACGATGTGTGGCGTATCGATTACCAAATGGCACCTGACGCGGATCCCGCTTATGTCAGCCGCGAAGACGTGGTTCGCGAACGCTTGGCCAAGCAGTTCGGCCCTGATGTGGAATGCGAACTGGTGTGGGTGGGGCCCTATGCCTACAAATCGCAATGCCTACATTCGCTTCGTCACGGCCACGTGTTTTTCTTGGGCGACACCGCCAAAGTGGTGAGTCCCTTTGGCGCTCGAGGCGGCAACACCGGTATTGCAGATGCCGACAATTTGGCTTGGAAACTGGCGGCAGTGGTGCGCCAACAAGCGCCTGCAGTTTTGTTGGACAGTTACCATCAAGAACGCTTGCAAGCTGCCCAACGCAATGTACAAGTCACCAACCGCACGGCGCGCTACTTGAGGGCACCAGAGGGCATCGAGCGGCTTTTTCGCCATGCCACCATCGGCTTGGCCAAGCGGCATGGGTTTGCACGACAACTCATCAACACCGGCCGTATGGCCGAAGCCAACCGCTACAACGCTTCCTCTGTGTGCCAATCCGAGGGGGGTTTCATGGTGCAAAACATCGGCTTGAAATTCACCCCCCAACTAACAGGCTGCTTGGGCGATTTGCTGGTATGGGCAGACGGTCACTTGTTATTGCTGCTGTTTGGCCCCTTGTCTGGTCAAGCTTTGAAACAGCTGCGCCAACTCAGCGCAACTGGTTTTGTAAGGGTGGTTCAGGTGCTAAGCCCTGCGCAAAAAGCGCAAGCGGTTGAACATGTGACAGACACCGATGGGCGCTTGAAACATGCCTGTGGGGATGCAAACGCCCGGTGGGCTTTGCTGCGGCCTGATGCTTATCTGGTGGCAAGAGGAACCGCTTTGAATGGCCATATGGTGCGAAGTGTGGCCAAAGCCTTTGCACTTGCTTAAGCCTTGAATTATTTATGAGGAGAACGGTATGACCACCGCAATGAAAATTGATTTCGTGTCCGACATTGCCTGCCCTTGGTGTGCGGTTGGTTTAGGCGCCTTGGAACAAGCACTGGAAGAACTTGAAAATGAGGTGAAGGCCGATATCCATTTCCAACCCTTTGAACTCAACCCCCATATGCCCGAGGGTGGCGAGGACTTGGTAGAGCATCTGGGTAAAAAATACGGTTCAACCGCAGAGCAACAAGCACAGATGTACCAAAACATCAAAGCACGTGGAGCCGAAGTTGGCTTTGCATTTCACCCCACGGGTCGCGGTCGTATCTTCAACACCTTTGATGCGCATCGCTTGCTGCATTGGGCTGAACTTGAAGGCGCACCAGGCGATCAACACCAGTTGAAAAAAGCTTTTCTAGAGGCTTACCAAGGTCGTGGCGAAGTCATCGAATCCCATGATGTATTGCTCGCTATCGTGCAGTCTGTGGGCATGGACAAGGCAGCCGCAAAAGCTGTGCTTGACAGTGATGCCTATGCCGAAGATGTTCGCGCCAAAGAGAACTTTTACACCAGCGCAGGCATTCACTCTGTGCCCGCTGTCATCATCAATGACAAGCACCTGATTTCTGGCGGACAACCGGCTGCAGTGTTTGCGAGCGCACTGCGTAAAATTGCTGCAGAAACTACCTGAACCCATCAAAGCGTTCCACGGTTTTCGCGCCGTTAAAATCTTCTTTTTCTATTTGCAATAACACGCTTAAAGACCAGCGTGTCACATCAGCACCCCTATGAGCAACGCCCCCGCGCAACCCGGCTTAGAAAGCCTGTCCAAATCCTTTGAACCCGCTGCCTTAGAGGCCCACTGGGGCCCTGAATGGGAAAAACGCGGTTATGGCAAAGCAGGCTTTCGCGGCACCGGCGAGCCGCAAGCCGACCAAGCGTCATTTGCCATTCAACTGCCGCCCCCCAATGTGACCGGCACCCTGCACATGGGCCATTCGTTCAACCAAACCATCATGGACAGCTTGACACGCTACCACCGCATGAAGGGCTGCAACACCGTGTGGATACCGGGCACCGACCATGCGGGCATTGCCACCCAAATTGTGGTGGAGCGTCAACTGCAAGCCCAAGGCATCAGCCGCCACGACATGGGCCCCACGCCCGATGTGGCTCGCAAAAACTTCATCGCCAAGGTGTGGGAGTGGAAAGAGCAATCGGGCAACACCATCACCCAACAAATGCGCCGCATGGGTGACAGCGTTGACTGGAGCCGCGAGTACTTCACCATGGATGACAAGTTGTCGCCGGTGGTCACCGACACCTTCGTCAAGCTCTACCAACAAGGTTTGATTTACCGTGGCAAACGCTTGGTCAATTGGGACCCGGTGCTGATGAGCGCGGTGTCGGATTTGGAAGTGGAAGCCACCGAATCCGATGGCCATATGCACTACATCTGCTACCCCTTTGCCCAAGGGCCGCAACTGATAGATGGCGTGATGCAAAAAGGCATGACCATCGCCACCACCCGCCCCGAAACCATGATGGCCGACGGCGCATTGGCGGTGCACCCTGAAGACGAACGCTACAAACATTTGGTGGGCCAGATGGTGGACCTGCCTTTGTGCGACCGCCAAATCCCCATCATTGCCGACGACTTTGTCGACCGCGAATTTGGGTCGGGCTGCGTGAAGATCACCGGCGCCCACGACTTCAACGACTATGCGTGTGCCCAACGCCACGACCTGCCGCTGATCACCATCTTCACCTTGGATGCCAAGGTCAACGAGAACGGCCCTACCGCTTACCAAGGCATGGACCGTTTCGCAGCCCGCAAAGCGGTGAACCGCGATTTGGAAGCACAGGGTTTGTTGCTGGAGATCAAGCCCCACAAAATGATGCTGCCGATTTGCGCACGCACCGGCCAAGTGGTGGAACCCATGCTGACCGACCAATGGTTTGTCGCCATGAACAAGGTCAGTTCGCAAGACCCCACCGGCAAAAGCATTGCGCAAAAAGCCATAGACGCGGTGCACACTGGCGAAGTGACGTTTGTTCCCGAGAACTGGGTCAACACCTACAACCAGTGGATGAACAACATCACCGACTGGTGCATCTCACGCCAACTCTGGTGGGGCCATCAAATTCCCGCTTGGTACGACGAAGAGGGTCAGGTCTATGTGGCGCACGATGAAGCTGCCGCGCAGGCGCAAGCCCCTGGCAAAACACTCACCCGCGACCCCGATGTGCTGGACACCTGGTATTCCAGCGCACTGGTGCCCTTCAGCACTTTGAACGCCCAAGACCAAGATTTGTTCCTGCCCTCCAGCGTTTTGGTGACCGGCTACGACATCATCTTCTTTTGGGTGGCGCGCATGATCATGATGACCACGCACTTCACTGGCAAGGTGCCGTTCAAGCATGTGTACATCCATGGCTTGGTGCGCGATGCTCAGGGCAAAAAGATGAGCAAGTCTGAGGGCAATGTGCTCGACCCGGTGGACTTGATCGATGGCATTGCGCTGGAGCCACTGCTTGACAAGCGCTCACAAGGTTTGCGCAAACCCGAGACCGCACCGCAGGTGCGCAAGAACACGCAAAAAGAATTCCCAGAGGGCATTCCTGCCTATGGCGCTGACGCCTTGCGCTTCACCTTTGCCGCCTTGGCGAGCTTGGGGCGCAGCATCAATTTCGACAGCAAGCGCTGCGAGGGCTATCGCAATTTCTGCAACAAGCTGTGGAACGCCACCCGCTTTGTGTTGATGAACTGTGAAGGCCAAGACTGTGGCCTGATGGACCACACCAAGGCCGACTGCGCTGTGGGCGGCAAAGCCCATGGCTATATGCACTTCAGCCAAGCCGACCGCTGGATTTCATCGGTGTTGCAACAGGTCGAGGCTGATGTGGCCAAAGGCTTCGAGGAATACCGTTTGGACCATGTCGCCACCGCCATTTATGAATTCGTGTGGAACGAGTATTGCGATTGGTATTTGGAAATTGCCAAGGTGCAAATCCAAACCGGCAGCGAAGCCGAACAACGCGCCACACGACGCACCTTGATCCGCACACTCGAAGCGATTTTGCGTTTGGCCCACCCAGTCATTCCCTTCATCACTGAAGAACTGTGGCAAAAAGTGGCTCCCGTGGCAGGGTTACCAGGTGAGTCGGTCAGCATTGCGCGCTACCCCGAAGCGCAAATGAACAAGGTTGACGAGCAAGCCATTGCCAGCGTCAATCAACTCAAATCACTGGTCGACGCCTGTCGGAATTTGCGCGGAGAAATGAATGTGTCGCCCTCCACCCGCATGCCGATGTTCGCCTTGGGCAATGCCGAGTTCATGCGCGCCAATGCGCCTGTCTTGCAAGCCCTGGCCAAGCTCAGCGAAGTCAAGGTGTTTGACGACGAGGCTGCATGGCAAGCCGCTGCCCAAGCCGCACCGGTGGCCGTGGTGGGTGAGACCCGTTTGTGCCTGTTCATGGAAGTGGACGTGGCGGCTGAAAAACTGCGCTTGGGCAAAGAAGTGGCCCGACTACAAAATGAAATCAGCAAGGCCAACGGCAAACTCAGCAACGAAGCCTTTGTGGCCAAAGCCCCGCCTGCGGTGATTGCCCAAGAGCGTCAGCGGGTGGCGGACTTTGAGGCAACCTTGAGCAAAGTGCAAGACCAGCTCAAGCGCTTGGGTTAACGAAGCTCTGCTTAACTGCAGAAAGACTTAGCGTCTTTTCAAGACGTGGATGAAATCGTCGCCCAGGGTTTCTTGCGACATCAATTCATTGCCAGTTTGCTTGGAAAAAGCCGCAAAGTCGCGCAAAGAACCTTTGTCGGTGGACACCACTTTCAGCAATTGACCGCTTTGCATAGCGGTCAGTGCTTTTTTAGCCTTCAAAATGGGCAAAGGGCAGTTCAGGCCACGTGTGTCTAACTCTTGATCGATATTCATCATATTGCTCATTCTAAATTTTGCGCTGCGCGTTCTTCCCAGCTCATGAAGCGTGGCTCTATGCCTTGGGTACGCAGCCAGTCGCCCATGGCATAACCGGTTCCTGCTGGCCAGCAAATGATGTCTGGGTAATTGAAGAGTTTGTACTCGGCCAATTCGGGGGACAAGCGAACATCCCCATCAGCCACAGCGTGGTAGGCAATGATGACTTGGTTCATGCGCTGAAAGTCATACACACCCACCAACTTCAAAGAAGCCACTGTCAAGTTGGTTTCTTCTGCGATCTCGCGGCTGATACCTTCTTCTGGCGTCTCACCCGCTTCCATGAAACCGGTAATAAGTGCAAAACGCCTGCCAGGCCATGCGGCATTGCGTGCCAGCAAAATTTGGTTACGGTATTGCACGATACCTGCCAATACAGGTGTAGGGTTGTTCCAATGCGTCCATTGGCACACCACACAGCGCATACGTTGCTTGGGACCACCGTCCTCATCTTGTGTGATGAGTTGCAATTCGGTGGCGCACATGGGGCAATATTGAAAATAGCTCATGCGGGAAACACACCAGTGGACAAGTAACGGTCGCCTCGGTCACACACAATGAACACGATGGTGGCGTTTTCCACACGCTTGGCAATTTCCAATGCCACCCAGCAGGCACCAGCAGCCGAAATGCCCGCAAAAATACCCTCTTCACGCGCCATGCGGCGACACATGTCCTCGGCATCCTGTTGGCTCACATAGACCAATTCGTCCACGTTGGTGTCGTCGTAAATTTTGGGCAAGTACTCGGGGGACCATTTGCGAATACCCGGGATTCGCGAGCCTTCGCTGGGCTGAGCGCCAATGATCTGAATCTTGGGATTTTTTTCTTTCAGGCAACGCGACACCCCAGTGATGGTGCCAGTGGTCCCCATGGCGCTTACAAAGTGGGTGACTTCTCCCTGGGTTTGCTGCCAAATTTCGGGCCCGGTGGTCTCAAAATGAATGCGAGGGTTGTCTGCATTGGCGAATTGGTCCAGCACCAAGCCTTTGCCTTGCGCCTGCATTTCATCAGCCAAATCGCGGGCACCCTCCATGGCCGTGGCCTTGGGCGTGAGAATGAGTTCAGCACCAAAGGCCTTCATGGTTTGCGCACGCTCAATAGACAAATCCTCCGGCATGATGAGCACCATGCGGTAACCCTTGATGGCCGCCGCCATCGCCAAGGCTATGCCGGTGTTGCCTGAAGTGGCCTCGATCAAGGTGTCGCCTGGGCGAATATCGCCGCGTTCTTCGGCTCGCTGGATCATGGACAAGGCTGGGCGGTCTTTGACAGAGCCAGCAGGGTTATTGCCTTCTAACTTACCCAGCAAGACGTTGCCGCGCGGCTTGTTTTCAGCAACGCCAATGCGTTGCAAGGCGGCAATCGGGGTGTTACCGATGGCCGATTCGATGGTGGGATAGTTCATGCCTACACTGTGCCATAATTCGATTCCATCTTCTGCCGAAGTGGCGAAATTGGTAGACGCAGCAGATTCAAAATCTGCCGGTGCAAAACACCGTGCCGGTTCGATTCCGGCTTTCGGCACCACCTAAAAGCCCGCACTGTTCCAAGACAGTGCGGGTTTTTTCTTGGGACTTAAGATAGTGTTCAATTCTTTTTTAAATTTCGCCAACCATGAGCCAACTTTTCTCCCCTTTTCAACTCGGTTCTTCGCGCGGCCCATTGAGCCTGTCCAATCGCATCGTGGTCGCCCCCATGTGCCAATATGCCTGCGATCTGAATGGCCAAGCCAATGATTGGCATTTGATGCATTGGGCCAATTTGCTCAACAGTGGCGCAGGCCTGTTCATGATCGAAGCCACCGCTGTAACGCCCCAGGGTCGCATCACCCCCAACTGTCTTGGCTTGTGGGATGACGCAACTGCCCATGCCTTGTCAGACACCTTGGCCCGGGCCCGTCGCTTGGCGCCGCCTGTGCCAGTTTGTTTGCAAATAGCCCACGCGGGTCGCAAAGGCTCCAGCGCGCAACCTTGGCATGGCGGCATGTTGATTCCCAGTAATCAAGGGGGTTGGGAAACCGTGGCACCCTCTCCCATTCATTTGATGGAGGGTGAAGCACCTCCCCACGAAATTGATGCGGCGGGTTTGATCGCGATTGAGCAGGCCTTTAGGCAAGCGGCCCAATACGCCCAAGCCATGGGCTTGGAAATGATCGAGTTACACAGCGCACATGGCTATTTGCTGCACGAATTTTTGTCTCCTATCGCCAACCAACGCAACGACGCTTATGGCGGCAATTTCGCTGGTCGTACCCGATTCCCCTTGCAAGTTTTTCAAGCCATGCGCAAGGTGTTTGACGGTGTTTTCGGTGTGCGTTTGTCTGCCACCGACTGGATTGAAGGCGGCTGGACCTTGGAGGAAACCGCCGACTTTGCCTTGATGCTCAAACAAGCCGGTGCGGACTTCATCCATATTTCTTCAGGTGGCATTGCACCCCAACAAAAAATCAGCATCGGTCCTGGCTACCAAGTGCCTTTTGCTCACCATGTCAAGCAAAAAACCCAGATGCCTACCATCGCGGTGGGACTGATCACGCAGCCTCAGCAAGCTGAAGATGTGTTGGTCAAAGGGGAAGCTGATCTGGTGGCTTTGGGTCGCAGCTTTTTATACAAACCACGTTGGGGTTGGGAAGCAGCTGCGGCTTTGGGTGGTCAAGTTCAAGCCACCCAGCAATACTGGCGCAGCTTGCCCAAAGAAGCGAACGGTATTTTTGGCGACGCCAAAATTGGAATGCGCTAAGTCTGACGGTCTGCCTTTAAGCCGTCCATCACTGTGGGGTACAGCAGGCGCAAACCCAGTTCTTGGTTCATTCGATCTGAACGTATACGCCTAGACTCGTTTAAAAAACTCATCACCATGGGCGAGAGTTGCAACTGTGCTTGCTCGCGGCTGATGCGGTGGGGGGGCTGCAGCTTCCACATCTTGGCGACGCTGTCCATGTAGTCGCCCATTTTCATATCGGTGTCATCACACACATTGATAGCCCGTAAAGGCTTGCCGCGCCACATGGCTAGCACTGTGGCACGGGCCAAGTCATCGGCGTGGATATGGTTGGTGTATACATCCTCTTGCGCTTGCAATACGGGTGTGCCGCGCAGCAACCGCTCACGCGGTGTGCCACCCTCGCGGTCCAAGGCATAGATACCGGGTATGCGCAGCACTTGGGTTCTGGGGTAGCCGCTTTTACCTAAAAAATTCACCCAGTCTTGGGCGTTGACACGCCGTTGCGCTCTGGCAGTTTGGGGTTGGAGTCGACGCGTTTCATCGATCCACTCGCCTGCGCAATCGCCATAAACACCTGTGGTTGAACCGTACACCAACACCGAGGGCAGGCTGCGTAATCGCAGCGCCAACACCAAGGCACGGGTACGCAGATCGGTCTTTCCTTCAAGGGGTGGTGGCGCCATGTGAACCACATGGGTGGCCACCCCAGCCAAACGCCTAAGGGTTTGAGCTTGGTCCAAATTGCCCACCAAGGGGGTCATACCGCTACCTTGCAAAGTTTCCACACGCTGACTTGAACTGGTCAAGGCCAGTAGACGCGAAGAAGCTTTGAGCAACCCCGCCACACGCATACCCACATCCCCACAACCGACGATCAAGACACGGGGGCGTCGAAACCTTGCGGGCAAGGCACCAAGAGGACTTTGAATTGAAGGCAAAATCTACGCTTTCGATAGCAAACAGGTTTTCCAAGGATAACAAGCATGGCTTTTCAGATTGTGGTGCAACCCAGTGGGCGCAGTTTCACGGTAGATGGCGACGAAACTTTGCTCTCTGCCGGTATTCGACAAGGCTTGAACATGCCTTACGGTTGCAAGGACGGTGCATGTGGTTCTTGCAAATGCAAAAAGATCAGCGGCGAGGTGCAACTGGGTACCTACCAAGCCAAAGCTTTGAGCGATGAAGAACGGGCCCAAGGCTTGGTATTGACCTGTTGTGCCACCGCTTCATCTGATGTGGTGTTGGAGTCCAAGCAAGTCACTTCGGCAGACGCTTTTCCCATGAAGAAAATGCCGGTTCGCATTGCTTCCATGGAAAAAGTCTCCCGCGATGTGATGCGCATCTTCCTGCAACTTCCCGCCACCGAATTGATGCAATACCACGCTGGTCAGTATGTGGAGTTTTTGCTGCGTGACGGTTCACGCCGCGCCTATTCCATGGCGAACGCACCCCACACCTTGGCGGCTGATGCGCCCAAAGTTGAGCTGCACATCCGGCATATGCCAGGCGGCAAATTCACCGACCATGTGTTTGGCGCTATGAAGGAAAAAGAGATTCAACGTGTTGAAGGACCCCAAGGCAGCTTTTATTTGCGCGAAGACAGTGATGCGCCCATCGTGCTTCTTGCTTCTGGCACAGGATTTGCCCCCATCAAAGCCTTGATGGAGCATATGCAACACAAAGGCATCACCCGTCCCACACGTTTGTACTGGGGTGGGCGTCGTCCTGCTGATTTGTATATGCACGATTGGGTATTGGCGCAACTGCCTGTGATGCCCCATTTGCAGTACATCCCTGTGGTGTCAGACGCTCTGCCCGAAGACGCATGGACAGGCAGAACAGGATTTGTTCATAAGGCAGCGCTGCAAGACACCCCCAGCTTGGCAGGTCACCAGGTGTACGCCTGCGGTGCGCCCATCGTGGTGGATTCTGCCAAGCGAGACTATGTTGCGAGTGGTTTGCCAGAGGACGACTTCTTCGCCGACTCGTTCACCAGCGAGGCTGACAAAGCCGCTGTTTAAGGCTTTCGGGCCTGCGTGTTTTTCTCTCGCAAAGCCCGCAACTTCTCGGCGATCTTGATTTCCAAACCCCGCTCCACCGGTTCGTAAAGGGTGGGCGGCGTCATGCCATCCGGCCAGTAGTTTTCACCTGCGGCAAAGGCGTCGGGTTCGTCATGGGCATAGCGATAGGCTTTGCCGTAGTCCAGGTCTTTCATCAAAGCGGTGGGGGCGTTGCGCAGGTGCAGGGGCACAGGGCGTGTGCCATCGGCCTTGATGAGTTTGCGCACGCTGTTATAGGCTTTGTAAACCGCGTTGGACTTGGGGGCAATGGCCAAATACACCACGCACTCGGCCAAGGCCAACTCGCCCTCGGGTGAGCCCAAGCGCTCGTAAACCTCGGCGGCATCCAAGGCCAAGCGCAAGGCGCGGGGGTCTGCCAAGCCAATGTCTTCGGCGGCCATGCGGATCATGCGCCGCGCCATGTATTTGGGCTCAGCCCCGCCATCAAGCATTCGCACCAACCAGTAGAGCGCGGCATCGGGGTCAGAGCCACGCACCGATTTATGCAGCGCACTGATGCTGTCGTAAAACTGCTCACCCCCCTTGTCGTAGCGGCGCATGCGCTCGCCCAGTACCTTCATCAGCCAAGCGTCACTGACCTGCATCAGCTTGTCATGCTGCGCCGCCACCGCCAAGGTCTCCAAAGTGTTGAGCAAACGCCGGGCGTCGCCATCGGCGTAAGCAATCAAACGGGCTTGGGCATCGTCGTCCAAGCTGGGCACGGCGTGGATGGCGCGGGCTTTGTCGATGATGTGGGCTAAATCGACTTCTGACAGTGGCTGCAACACATACACCGCCGCCCGCGACAACAGCGCGGAGTTCACTTCAAAAGATGGGTTCTCAGTGGTCGCACCAATGAAGGTGAACAATCCCGACTCGACATGCGGCAAAAACGCGTCTTGCTGGCTTTTATTGAAGC
>Ga0214917_10006150_pt1 | contig 12567 bp, 11 predicted proteins | sample LL_1208_BB_MetaG_FD_177983 | JGI IMG/M metagenome (GOLD analysis project Ga0214917, IMG submission 177983) | Freshwater microbial communities from Lake Lanier, Atlanta, Georgia, United States - LL_1208_BB | ecosystem: Environmental > Aquatic > Freshwater > Lake | place: USA: Georgia | collected...
GGGTTACGATGTAATGCTTGCTAAATCTGGAAATAAAGTTGCCGGCGCCTGGCTAAGTGCCAGCGGTAATCGCCTTCCTAACCCAGACCAAATTAGATTCTTACTGATTGACGAAGATGAGACCCCCAATAGTCGAGAAATCGAACTATTTGGAACTCCAGGCGCACCACTTGTTATTGACGGTAAAGGGATTGTTTTTGGATGTGAAAAGCGGCTTTGTTCCGCCAATAATTCAAATGTCTCACCCAAACTAGTAAATGGCGCCATCCTCGATGGTGTTAAAGATAGCGCCACACTTACAGTTGAAAAGGTCCGCTATGCGGTTACCTCAATTAACAAGAAATTAGTTCTCGTAAAACTCTAAATTACTTCTTGTTTCTACGCTGAATACGAGTCTTCTTTAGAAGCTTCTTATGCTTCTTCTTAGCCATGCGCTTGCGGCGCTTTTTGACTACTGAACCCATAATTTACTCTTTTCTGTCCAAGGTTATCTTGCAAGTACTAGTAGCAGAGAATACACCACTGTCACCGGAATAATTTCTCTTTTCTCTTAATTAATTCAGATTCATGTCAGTATCACTTTGATGAATTTAGATTATTCATCTCTTTCACAATTTTATTCACAGTAGATTTGACGTCGTTATTGCTGATTGTAAACTTTCTCACGTATTTTCCAAGTTCTTGACGTTGCTCGCAAGACAGCGAACGCAATACTACATATTGCACATCTAAACTAGGAACTTCCTTACCTAAATTCTGAAGCCAAAATTTGCTCATTCCTACGAGCCTCATGGCACCAAGATTTGTTGACAAAATAAGACATCCAGACACCCCCGCTTCAATCAACGCTCTATCAACGCCTTTAGTAGTTCCTGAAAAATAAAAACAAAAATCATTTAGTGATGATGCGATATCACTCGAATCAACAGGACCAAGAAATTCAATCCTGATTCCTAATACTCCAGATCTTCCTTCAATCTCCCTTTTATAAACTAAATCCTGAGTCGGACCGATAAAATAAATTACTTTGTTTTCTATTGTATTTTGCGCATTTCCAAAAATCTCGAAAGCTTGGGTTAAATGCTTGGATCTACTTACACGGCCAATTGTCACAACTTCATTGACTCTTCGGTATGATTCAAGTTTACGATTCCAAGGAAACTTGCTAGTGTCGATAGCTTGACCTACCGCAACCAATTTTCTGGTATTTAGCGGAAAACTTTGAATTGAAGGGGAGAAAACCCGGTTAACAAAGAAGGTGGCAAAACAAAGACTCGCTGGCTTGTGTTCATGTGAAAACCACAACGCCTGCTTTACACCAAATGCACGGGCTACTATACCTGGATAAATTGCTGTGCGATGATTCATATGATGGAAGATGAAAGTACTTCGCCGATTTCGATAAATACTTGGCAAAAGTTTTGTAAGTTTCAAAATTGCCTTAATTCTCCTCCAAATATTTCCACCTCCAGTCTCTAGAACAGTCGTTTTCTTTAATCCAAAGGGGATTTCGCCAACTCTTGTACTCACAACCAATATTTCGTCAAAGAATTCTTCGAGTGCAAAAAGCCAAGCAATGTTACTTCTCAAGAGTAAACTTTTGTTATCTAATTCAAGATTGAACAACATTAATTTACTAAATTGATTCATAAATACGAATCAATTCTTTTACTGTCCGATTAATGTCAAATCTCTTTGCAAGATCCGTAGAAATCTTGATATTCCTAGAATAGAGATCTTTCCTTGAAATTAGCCCTTTTATTTTAGCCGCCAGTTGTAAATAGTCACCAATATTAAAGAGCAAATCTTGGTTATCTAATAGGACTTCACGAGCGGCTTCTGAGTTCGAAATTAGAATTGGGACATGATTTCGAATTGCTTCTAAAATTACAAGTCCAAATCCTTCATATTTACTAGTCAATACAAATATGTCGCAATCTCTTATAAAGTCATCTGCATCCAAAATTTTTCCAAGGAGTTTAACACTACTCTCAAGGCCTAGCGTTTCAACCAATTCGTGAAGTCTTGCTTTTTCTTGACCCTCACCGTGACATTCAAACTCCACTTTTAAACCTTCGCGCTCAAGCTCTTTCGCAGCCAAAATCAAAGTTTCCAACTGCTTTTGTGGTGTATACCTCGACAAAGTACCTATTCGTGGAACAATCCTACTAATCTCACGTTCAATTGTTCCTTCATTAAAGTGGCTTAAATCGATTCCGTAATGAACTATTTCAACTTTAGCTGATTTTCTTGGTAATTCGCCGATTCCGTCCAAGTATTGATATACAGTTTTTGATATACAAATTACCTTTGCACTCGAACTATAAACGACTCCCGCTAGTAATCTTGAAATTGTGGGATTTCCTCTTGGCCACATTGCTTCTGAGTTGTGTTTTGAAACGATTAGAGGAAGTCGAAACATTTTTGCTACGATTACGCCTACAAGCTCAGCTCGTGGAAGATGGGCATGAATAATTAGAGGCTTCTTAGCAAAATTGTGTTCACGTTGAAACTTTCCACTCAACATCAACTTGATAAAAGCTCGAAGATTCCCTCTTAATGGAGATGCAAGAATTTTTTTAGAAAGAAATGTTGATTGAAGAGTTCCGGGTCCTTTGATCCAAAATACTTGACATTGATAGGTTCTCGGAAAGTGCATTAAACTTTCTAAAAGTTGTTTCTCAGCGCCCCCATGATCAAGAGTTGTAATAATGTGAACTACTCTCGTAGGAACTTCCTCTTGATTAATCACGATTTACTAACAGTTCTGAGGCTTTATAGTATAAATATTCAATATCAGCTTCACTTATCAAATATTTGTTAAGGTGAACTTCTCCATCAAGCAATGGCTTAAATGTTTCTAAGAAGTCTTCTTGATTATTAATTATATGCATTATTTTTCTTTCGCAAATATCTATTAGGTGATCTTGTACTTCTGTCACATAGGGAATATTTTTATCCTTCATATCATGAAGAGTAGAGTCAAGCCCAATAGTTGGAATTTGAAGCACTCCTGCTTCAAGGTTCATAGTTGATAAAGGTGAAATAGTAAGTGCGGCCCCTTCATAACATTCTTTATATAAATGCAGAGTGGGTAATCGTAAAACATTATCTATTTCATTCATCTGTAAAATAACTTCTTTGTTTAGAATTCGGATACCCAATATCTCTAAGTTTGCTAGTTCGTCTTTTGCTCTCAAATAGAGTTTTGGATGAGGAAGGTAACGTATTTCCCAGTCGAGTAAAGAATCGTTAATTAATTTTGAAAGTAAAGTTAAGTAATTGATTTCCTCTTCAAAGTTCGAGCTTCCTCCCGCAAAGAATATGTGTTTCTTCTCGATTGTTGCTTTGATATTTACCTTTAGCCATTCAACACGCGGATTACCTACCAAAAATACCCTTTCCGGAGGGAGGTTATGAATCCTTTTCGCCAAAAGCAGAGATTGCATTCCCCAAACTCCAACTTTATCCGGAAAATGATTGAACACCGCTTTCGAAGAAATATTGTCCCAATTTTCGAGAATCACGTTAAGTTCCAATCCTAATCGACGAGCTGCAATGCAAAGGAAATCATTCAATGAAGTTGGACCCCCAACGCTCACATAAACGATTCGACTTCCACCTCTTCTTGCATGTGTTTCTAATTGCTTGTAAAGGTTGCGTTGAAAAACAAAAACTAATAACACTAAAATCGTACCCAGAGGTTTCATTACTGGCGTCATACAGAATTTCTCGAATACACCTGGAAAGTGAAAGTCTTTGTGCTTCCATGTCCTTCGTCTCAAGGATCGGGACCTTGATGTTTTCCTGGACCAGTAAAGTCGAGCGTTAATTGATAGAAGTATCTTGGTGACGCGCGTAATGGGGATATTAAAGTAGCCTTGAATGCTCTTCTCAATTTGATTAGTATGAATAGAATCAAATGTCGTAATCACAATGTTTGAAATTTCATCTGGTTTTAAGTGATTCGTCTCTTGATAGCTTCTCAATGCTAAGCTATGATCAAATATATACATCAATTATACCCCTCGATTTGAGCAAAATCGAACTTTGGAATAATTTTTCAAAATCTTACTCCGTTTAAAAATCTCAATCTTTCTCACAAGGCTTAATCACTTTCTGTTTCTCATTGTCAAACCAAGGTTTCCTTTTCACATTCTTCCCAAAGCTCAAAACCACCATCTTTTTGAGATGGGATAATTTATCGCTAAACAGATTCATCTCCCTAATTAAGAAATTCACAAAAAGGCTCTTTTTACTGAAAAAAGTAACAAAGTAAAAATAATCAGACAATTCCCTCCGTTTAGTTCCTATAGGGTAATTAATCTCTTTCAAATCCACCTCTAGATGTTCATTTGCAAAACAATAATTATTGGTTTGATAATTGATTCTCTCGCCCCTCCAAACTAATGAAGAAAACAAGTCTTCGCTTCCCGCGATCCAGAATGTTTGCATTTGGCGTAATATTTCTACTTCATCATGAGTGACAAAGTCATATTTTCTATTCACAAATCTCAATACTTGGTCAAGATGAGTGGGTGATTTTGCGAGAACTCCTTTGAAGAAAAGATCTCTATGTACGTTATTGTGAAATTCAAAGTCAGACTGCATTAATCTCGATAACTTCAAAAGATCAATGGTATCTCCACCCATAAAGAAGTCCGGAATCGCCCATGGTACCTTCTTCAGAAAATAGGGAACAAGAAAACCATTTGACTTTTTATTTTCAAAAAGTGTCTTCGATTGGGAAACGAGAGCTTGCATATCAATTTTCTGATCCGATCTCACCATTAGCGATAATCCAATTTTCTCCTCAGAGAGAATTCTCAGAGCTACTTCCTTTCCGCGAAATTGTCTAATTTTGTTATTCGCGTGGAATTCTCCAGTTTCCTTCTGTCTTGAAGAGTATTTCCCCACTCTGCTTCCTGGATCTTCAACAACTAAGATCTTAATGTTCTTATCTTGAAAAGATTGGAGTTCTTCTAATAGATGGGGTTTTTCGCTTGACCAAGTTGAAATGATGATTTTTTCAAATTTATCGCGTGCATCTTCTAAGCTACTTTCAATATTCCTTAAACAATTATAGTTTGTTATATTTTCTAAGCTAACTGAACTTTTTCCGCTTACGAAGTCACGGCCATTTATTCCTCTAGAAAGCAATGGACCTTGTATGACTAAACCTAAATTCTGATTTAGGTTGTTCATAAGACCTTTTTTCTCTCGAAATAACAAAACGTTTTGGAATGCTAGTAACCATTATCCTACCTGTTTGCTGCCGCAAATAGATGGATTTACTGGTGAAGCTAGCATGTGAGCGTCTAATCTCATGATAATTCATTGTGAGGGAAGTCTTGAATCAACTACACAATATTCCTTAAATGAAAAGTTAATTGGATAATTCAGCCAATTACGTGTCGTGTCACAAAAACACATCTTATTGAGCCTCATTTATGCTGTAACCTTGCGCGATGAAAGCGCGGGTACTGTTTCTCTTCGGGACTGAGGCAACTTCGCGCTCATTCGCTGAATTCCATGTCCTAGACAAAATTAATTCGTCGGGAAAATTTGAGATCTTTTGCGGACTTCGTGAACACTCAAAGTATTTAAATAAATCACCTCAATTAATGGAGTCAAAAGTAGAGGTCTTTGAATTCTCGGGGCCAAAAAATAGTTGGCGTAGGCATCAAACTTGGTTGCAAGTTGCGATGACAAAGCGCCGACGAACGAATAAAGCGTTCGCTTTCAAAACTAAGCGCGCTATTTTTGGTGATTTGCTCAGCGGGGCTTTCCATTCTAAACTTGCCTATACTGCATATTTGGTTAGGAATGGTACTCGTTTACGGTCTATCATCACTTATCTCGGACACATTCCCTTCTTAGATTCTTTTTTAGAACTCTTTTTTTGGTTGCGAATTCAAAGAAATTCCAATCTCGAAGCATTAATCAATAAAGTTGCCCCTGATATTGTGATTGTAGTTTCAACCGGTGCTGAGCCTTTACTAGCTGAGATGCAGAAGATTGGGCAACTCCCTTGTCCGTGGGTTTTCTTACCCGATAATTGGGATAATGTCTTTACCAAGTCGATTTTTCGTCATAGGCCAGATGAATTTTGGGTTTGGAGTGAACAGCAACTTGAACACTTAAATCGAACTTTTGGCGTAGAGAACCTCAAAATTCAGATCATAGGAAGTTCTAGGTTCTCGTACGAGGCAAGGCGTAACTTTTCTCCCGTTAAAAGTCGTATGGCTAGGGATTCGGCTGCCATGAAGATTCTCTACGCTGGCCAAGAGTCGCCTCATGACGAGATTTCAGATTTAATGTGGATTGTAAAAGTTCTCAAATTAAACACTTTCAGTAAGATTGAGCAGTTCGAAATTCTTTATCGTCCACACCCAACCGCCCGCGCACGGTCAAGTGAGTCAAAACATCTTGTTCAACTCGTTGAGTCCTGTTCATCAGATTCAAAGATACTAATTGAAATTGTTACTCATGGGCAGGATTTGAGACGGCGCCAGAATGAAGATGTTATGAGTGCGATAAGAAATGTTGATGTAGTAATTGGTGCTCCTACGACCTTATTACTGGAATCATTGTTTTATGACGTGCCAGCAGCGGTGTTGCTGCGAGACGACGGGATTCATCGTACAAGTAGTGGACGCATCTGGCATCACTATTTGCATTTTTTACCTTTGGAGGATTTCCCGCAATTTCAAGTCATAGAGGAGCAAACTGAACTTATCTCATTCTTAGAAAGTTTTAATGTTAAACAAGATTTGATTTCAGAGAAAAATCTAAAATATTTTATAGGCAATTATTCGCAGCCATATTATGTGAATCTTGTGAAGGCGATCGAAGAAGCTCTTAATCTTGAAGAATATAGTTTTTAAGAGTTTAACTTTAGAATCAACTCTAAAGTTGTTTGAGGTGACTTCATTTCAATCCGTATAGTTTGATGTTTCAAACAATCGCACAAATGCTAATGAGTTTTACTGGTTATTGCTGTAAGGAAAATCCGTTCTCCCTGTCCTGCAATTACCTCTGTTTTAAGTTGTAACGCTTCTAAAATCTCTCTCGTTTCATTAAGTGTAGATACGCCACCCCTCTCGGGACTAACGTCTATCGTGAAAGAATCGCAGTTGGAAATTTCCTGACCCATACCTAAAATGACTTCTGGCTCATTTCCTTCTGCATCCATTTTAAGTAGACTGATATTCTTAATTGATTGATTCGCCATAAAACGATCTAAGCGCATGGTCTCAAGGACAATTTCGGTAGCGTGTTTCGTTGGTTTTACAAGGCTTGAATCGGCTGAGCTGGATGCAACATAAAATGTACTTTTTTCTATCTTATCCGAAAGGGCTAATTGCCAAATTGAAACCCTAGATTCCAATCCCAAATTTTCAATATTTTTGCTCAGACATTCAAAAGCGATTGGATCAGGTTCAAAAGCATAGATTTTTGCCGTGGGGAAATAATGTGCGCAGAAAATGGTGAACTCTCCAATATTAGCTCCTATATCAAAAATGACATTAGGATTTTCTGTCTCAAGACGTTTATGAATGTCGCTCTCTGGATAAACATATTGGTAGTAAAGGCGTTCGAACGCATGACTTGAGCCCCTCCAAAAACGAGAAATTCGGCTAATATCTTGGATGTAAATGTTGTGCCTCTTTGTGTTAATTTCATATATCCAATTGTTTTCGCCAAAATTATGTTTGCGCACTTCAACAATTCTATCTTTCCATGAAAGTAAATACTGAAAATTACTTAAGAGTTTGAAGTATCCTATAAGACCATTGCCAGAAATAAATCTTGGAATTTTTACTAGTAAGAACTTTGCCATTACGTCTTTCAACTTAAGGACAATAATTTTCATGTCTTCATTATACTAGATTAGTAATTGAAACTCGCTATATATTGAAATTTACTTCGAGTTTGGGTCACCAAAAATGACTTCTGAACTTACACTTTGCGCAAATCTAATGTCTTCTTCTGTATCGATATTAATATGCCAGGGATACGATCTGACAATAAATGAAGGATTTGAAGATATGAATTGACCATCGGCCAGTAATGAATCTGATGTTACATAGAACCCTCCATCCCGAACGTATAGATCTTCCAAATCTTGCCGTCTTGAAAATTCACTTTTTGCATTGGGCAGATAGCGCTCAAGTCCATGATCTACCTTTTTGTACATGCGTGCAGGATGTTTATCGCCTACATTTGTTACTGAAACTAAAGAATAAGAATCCTTATTTTTTTCTAACATAACAAAATTCATCATTTCATCAAGTTCTGTACAGTCTCGAAACGGGGAAGTTGGTTGAAAAATAAGCCACCGGGAAAAGCTAATCCCCATTTTTAAATAACACTCTCTTAAATTTTGAAGTGTCTCCCGTGTTGATGAGAAAGGTGTCGCAAATCTTTCGGGTCTATTGTGTATATCGACACCGTTGAATGTTTCAATTGACTCTTTTTCTAATTTAAAGATTTTTTCAGACTGGTCCAAAGTCAAACTTTTTATTGCTCTCGTGATTTTTCCTGGTTCATTAGTGCTGAGGCAGACACGGACTTTTGAACCCGACAAGTAACTTGCATGGGTTAATGATCTTTCTACAAGACTTCGTCCATGAATCTCGCGGAGATTCTTATCATTGATCTGCTGTTGTCCAAAACGAGCTGGAACAACAATACAATATTCCAAATGCAAATTTATCTCAATTCTAACTTTTTTCTGCAACTCAAAATCATAAGTAACTTTCTAGCGAATTTGAATTGCGTGGAATAGAGATCCCGATTGCGGTCGGGAAAGGCAGGCTTTCAGCAAAATCATTTATTAAAATTCTCTTGCTATGGGGAAGGCCTGTTACAAGTTTAAAATCTGTCAGTCCAATGTTCTTGAGAAACGTTGATATTTCATTTCTGTGGGAATCATCACGAGCCGTCGTGATTACTATTTCTGTTTTGCCTTCTTTAAATAGACGGAGTAAAACTTCACAATTTTCAACGATGGGATCAAATGTTGACCAATCACTTGTAATTGAAAACTTGCTTGCATTCTTAACTAAGACACCATCTAAATCAATGAAAATTGTTCTAAAGTCATCAACATATTTCAGCCAATCCTTTATGGTGCCCCAATCGTCAAAATGATCTGCTTCTATCGCTTGGAAATTAATTCCAAGCTCCATCGCACCTCTGACGATATCAGATACATAGTGTTGATTTGTTCCAGAAATCGTTTTTGATGCTGTTATAAAAGTCGAACATGTTTCAAATTTTACTAATCCAAGGTTTATGAATGAACTTATGATTTTTTTCTCAACAATCAAATTCACATTTGATTCATCAGTCTTCTTAATAAATGACTTGTTTGACGCTGTTATATATGGCATCTTTGTTAAATCCGCATAAACGAGAGCATTGTCCGTTGTAAAGAAACTCGAATCACTTATGCGCACGTCGTTATCGCAATCTTTGATAATCAATGGGGTGTCTTGATCTACAAATTCAAGCCCACAGAGAATTGTTTCAACCATAGATGAAGTTGGGGTGGGTAGCAAATGAATTTTGGTAGGAATTCCAACACTATTTTGTATTGCATTTTCAAGTCGCACAGAGTCTACATTTTCAAAATAATCTTGCCTGCTTATGATCAGAATTTTCCCAATTTGAGAGGATTTCCCTTTGGCAAACCCAGATATTGAAGCCTCTAACATCGTAATTCCTCTAGGATGCTGTAGCAGCATCTTTGGGCGTAAATTTTTGTACCTGGTCGATTCTCCCGCGGCGGGGACTATAAGCGTGGATTTCATTTCAAGAGGGTATCAACTAAATTGTCTATGGCAAAAAGCATATGCCCGCGCCTTGTGGGTTTGACAGTATACGGAAGAATTCTTATCGCTGCGAGTAGCGCGAACTTATCAAGTTCCCTCTTGGACAATCCTATCAATTCAGCCTTAATCACTAGTGCAGATTTAAATCTGGAAAGGTTCATCTCGCCATTTGCTGTCCTGTTATTAGCAAATGCCCACCAGCCGAATTTCACATCCAGCCAAATTCTTCCCCAATCAAGTTCAATTAAGTCAATCTCGCTATCCAAAAAATCAATAGCATTCACTTTTGAACTTTGTGTCACTAATAAATTCTCGAATGAGAAATCGCCGTGGCTCCATCTCTGCAAATATATTCTTTCGCCAAACATGTTGACAAGAGCCTCTTTCTCATCTGCAAGTTTTAAACTCAACCAATTATTATCCAAAGCACTAATACAGCGTATTAACTTCTTTTCAAAGAAACTCAAGATATCTCTTCGTGATATCTCGCTACCACCGGAACAATATGCTCGTTCAAGGTACTCAATAACTTGACCAATAATGGAATTTAGTTCCTCTGAGTCACAGACTTCTAGGAATTTACCAACAGGATTCCCAGCTATATATTCCATCAAGTATTCATTTCGCGAAAAATCACTTAAAATTAGTGGTACCGAAATAGGCTTCATCAATTCAAATTTTGTTGCTGAATTATGCTTCTGAAATTGTGCAAATAGCTTTTTACTTTGGCTGCTGGGCACTTCCTTTCTTACACATATTTTTCCCTTGTCATCTTTAACTAAACTTACTTGAGCATCGCTTTGTCCAAGAAGTCTAAAATAGTCGCTATTTAGCAATTTACTCTTATCGCGAGTTTCTTGGTTCATTCCCACTGCTAAAATGTACACTCCATTTTGCGCTCATTGGCCGGCATCATTGATTTTTCGTTCTGCGTGGTTATACTTTATTCTCGATAATCTCTTCCGTTGGGGGCATTGATGAGACAGTTCCGTTTTTCTGGTCATGTAATCAATGAGGAGAGCCCGCCTTTTCTGATCGCTGAGATTGGGCATAACCACCAAGGTTCCCTTGAAAACTGTTTAAGTTTAATAAGAGCTGCTGCAGATTCGGGTTGTGATGCGGTTAAACTTCAAAAGAGAGACAACACCTCCTTATTCACCAGACAAATGTTCAATGAGCCTTACAAAAGTGAAAATTCATTCGGTGATACTTATGGCGAGCATCGCCAGTTCTTAGAGCTTTCTCAAGATGAGTATTTGAAGTGCAAGATTGAAGCTGAAAGGCTTGGTCTAGTTTTTTTTGCCACAGCGTTTGATATTCCTAGTGTTGACTTCCTTTATGAGGTTGGTGTTGATCTCATAAAGATTGCAAGTGGTGATTTAAAATCTTACTACTTGCATCAATACATAGCAGACAAGAAGATTCCAATGATCATAAGTACTGGCGGAGCATCTTTCTCAGAAGTCGAAGATGCTTATAAGAGACTTATTTCGATTGGAGCAGAATTTGCTCTGTTGCAATGCACTGCTGCATACCCTGCACCGCCAGAGTTATTAAATTTACGCGTTATTCAAAATTACATTTCAGCGTTTCCCAAAACAATTATTGGATATTCGGGACACGACAGCGGAATTGCCATGCCCTTATTGAGTTTTGGGCTAGGGGCAAGAATTATAGAGAAGCACTTCACGCTCAATCGCACCCTAAAAGGAACTGATCATGCCTTTTCGCTTGAGCCTGTTGGTATGCGCAAACTTTCACGAGACCTCAAGCGTGCGCACGTCGCACTGGGAGATGGAATAAAGGTAAAATATCCGGAAGAAAGTAAGCCTCTAAGAAAAATGTCCAAAATGATTGTGGCAAAGTTTGACTTACCTGATCAACACGTTATTGCAGTTGAGGATATTGAATTTAGGAGCCCCGCTGAGGGCTTACCGCCAAGTCAAGTGAATCTGATCTTGGGTAAATCGTTGAAGAACTTTGTTCAAAAAGGCAATCCAATCACTTTTGAGGACATAAACTGATCTTGTAAGTGTGAGAAGTAGGATTGGAGCGAACCAACGTGTCAAAGTCAAGTTATAGTGCCCTGTAATTCAGAAAAGAGAAAGGTATGTCCTAAGTTATGTCAACAACCTTTGATGAATCTGTAATCTTCCCAATATCTCAATCAGTCGGGGAAAGACCATGGGGGACTGAAGATCTACTTGCGTTAGCTTCAGAGAAGTTCTCGGTGAAAAGACTCTTTGTTAAGGCTGGAAATAAAGGAGGTCTTCAATATCACAGGAAAAAGGATGAAGTGGCCGTGATCCTAACTGGCACTATGAAGATTCGTTATGATTTAGGCGATGGGGTGCTCCGAGAAAGAATTGTAAATTCTGGAGACGTGGTGCATTTTCCCCCACTCCTTGTCCATCAAGAAGAAGCCGTGACGGATTGTGTAATAATCGAAGCTTCAACACCGCACTTTAATGACCGTGTCCGAGTTGAAGAGGTGTATGGGATGGGTCGGCCAATCGGACTTCCATCGACCACTGAAGATGAAATTGAACTTCGATAGCTTTATGTTGCCAAAAGTCGTTGTGATTGGGTCTTCCTCACCAATACAATGAAATACGTTTCCGCCCCAGCGACTCAAAAATTTGCCTATAGGTAATGAGTTAAAGGTAGCCATTGAATTGACTAAAAACCGGTTAATCGATGATTTGATCAGTCGCGAAGTTGTTTTGTT
>Ga0214917_10006151_pt1 | contig 12562 bp, 8 predicted proteins | sample LL_1208_BB_MetaG_FD_177983 | JGI IMG/M metagenome (GOLD analysis project Ga0214917, IMG submission 177983) | Freshwater microbial communities from Lake Lanier, Atlanta, Georgia, United States - LL_1208_BB | ecosystem: Environmental > Aquatic > Freshwater > Lake | place: USA: Georgia | collected...
CACTTGCACCCATAAAAATAAATAAAAAGCAGACCGTTTAGGTTAAAATCCACATTATTAGTAAGTTGTTAAAGATATAACTTTTTCATTATTTTATTTTCATTTTATTTTGATGTTAAATTAGTAGTATTAGAATTCTTCCTTGATAAAAGGGTGGTTACATTTAAAAACTTTTTAGCTCAAGATAAAGAACTAAAGAAATTATCAGGAAGGTGTTGATTTCCAATCTTTGCGAACCTGTAATTATGTTTTTAGAAATGAAATATACGGTTTTGGTCCTTAATTGGATACATTTCTAATCTTCCAAAACTGTAATATTTCATTCTCTTTTCTTAATTGGCTCTAATTATTTTTTCTAACTCTGCCACATGTTCTGGAGTTGGCATAACTAAAGGAGCTCGAACGTTGCCCGCACTTCTACCTATAATTTTGGCACCTGCTTTAATTAAACTGACAGCATAACCATTTTTTTTATTCCTTAACCGAACCAAAGGAATATAAAACTTCTGAGTAATTTCTTTTACAAGTTCTTTATCACCTGCCCGCAAAGCTTTGTAGAATTTAATGGCTAATTCAGGGACAAAATTAAAAGCTGCAGAAGAATAAGTATTTACACCAATGGACAAATAGGCTTCCGAAATAATTTCAGCCGTAGGAACACCTCCAATATAGGAAAGACGATTTCCAACCGTTTTAATGATATCATTCAGATCTTGCATATTTCCTGTACCATCTTTTAATCCAATCAAATTAGGACATTCATCAGCTAATTTTTTAATAAATTCCGCCGATAAAATACCATTTCCACGATTATAGTAAATAACAGGCAAAGAGGTATTGCTGATGATTGTTTTTGCATATTCAAAAACCCCATCCTGTGGACATTCAGTTAAATAGGGAGGAAAAAATAAAAGGGCATCTATACCTGCATTTTCTGCCATTTTTGCAAATGAAATGGCTTCAGGGATACTTCTTCCAACACTTGAAATAACAGGTACACGATCGGCCGTTGTTTCTACTGAAACTTTAATAATTTTCTCATATTCTGCAGCAGACAAAGAAAAAAACTCACCAGTTCCTCCGGCTACGAAAACAGAAGAAACTTCGTTATTTATAAACCAATCGACCCGATGAGCAAAGGAATCAGAATTAAATGCTCCTTTCTCATCAAAATCAGTCACTGGAAATGATAATAAGCCGTCTTCGAGGGCTGATTTAATTTTTGATAATTCCATATTTATTTTAGGATTTACATGAATTTTCAATTGGAACCTTCATCCGATAGGGCTTGAAGCATGGCTTTAATATAGCCATAACAAAAGGCGAAGGCCTGGTCTTGAGAACCTTCAGCATGATGATGAGGCACATGATCAGGCATAACCATCCCATCAAAACCAACATCACGCAGGGCGCGAATCACTTGAAAGAAATTCATTTCTCCGTTATCGGGATAAACCTCCATAAAATTATTGAAAGCGCCTTTGATATTGCGCAGGTGGACATTAAAAATTTGTTTACGGTCCCCAAAATATTTTATGATGGGGAAAATATCGTTTTTGGGATCTTTTAATCCTTCCGCAATGGAACCGATACAAAAATTAAAGCCATGATAAGGGCTTTTGGAAAGATTAGCAAAACGTTTCATTCCCTCGAAAACATCTGGACTATTCCAACGCATGATACCTCTGTATGGCGCTGGAACAGGCGGATCTGCAATGTGATTAGCCAATTTTACCTTGTATTCTTCTGCAACTGGCAAACAACGCTCAAGCATATAACTGATACGTTCGAAAATTTGATCTATAGAAACATCCCCCGCAATCGTTTTCGGTTGTTCCCTTTTTAGCGCCTCTGCATAATTCCATGTTGAGTATTCTGCATTTCCTCTTTTCGCATCCAAGGTTTTACCTGTTCTTAATACGGGTAAAATAGTTGTATTATAATTCAAAACTTTAATGCCTGATTTTCCCGCAACCTGAATCATTTGTTGAAGCATTTCAATTTCACGATCTCGTTCCGGATTTTTCCCCAACATAATATTTGGAAGCAATTGTTTATCAATACCCGCAGAAGTTAGCGGCCAGTGATAGGCATCGAGACTAATGCCATATTTTTCACAAGCATCTCGTTTGGCCAGGGAATCATCTAAATCCCATCCTTTACCTTCTACAAATTTGGGCATTCCCCCATCAATATTGAAAATTCCATGACGGGCTTTAAACTCCAAATTTTCAACAGTAGTCCCGCCTGACTGACAACCTGCTTTCATCAAAACCTTTTGTTTAGGTAAATTTAAACCCTTATCATTATTTGCCGCATTACTTTGATTAGTGCTAAAAACAGACGGTAAGATAGCACCTAAGGTCATGGTTTTGAGTACATTTCTACGTTTCATAATACATAAAATTAAATTATGAATAAAATTGTTTTCATTAAAAAACTTCGTTTTTGACGTTATACCATGGGATAAAAATGTGCTGCAATCATAGTTATCACAAGTCCAGATAATCCCATAATGGTTTGCATAGGCGCTATAGTTTTCATCGCTTCCTGTTCTGTCAGATTACTTGTTTTACACATTATCCAAAAACCTGCGTCATTCATCCAGGGAATTAATTTGGCACCTGCACCAATGGCTAAACACAGGTAAACAGGATGGAAACCTAGATTTGCATTTTGAGCCATTCCAGATAGAATACCTGCTGCGGTAATTAAGGCTACAGTTGCAGAGCCTTGTGCTGTTCTAACAATGGCAGTAATAAAAAAAGCGAGAGGGATCAATGCCATTTGATAGTCCTTTGTCATATCCGCAATGCGACTACTAATCCCTGTTTGCTGTAACATCCCACCAAATGCCCCACCCGCTGCGGTTATCAAAATAATCCCTCCACCGGTCATCAATGCATTTTGAGTAAATGCCGTAATAGCAGATTTATCGCTCCTTTTTTGATAAGCTAAAACCAAAAGAGCGAATATTGCACCAGTGAACAAGGCAATATTTTTATCCCCAAAAAATAAGACAACTTCCATCATACTATTTAAAAAGGCAGAAGAAGTTAAAGGAGCATCAGATGTATGAAACGCTTCCACAGCGGAACGGATACAGATTGTTACCAAAGGAAAAACGGCAGGTAAAAGGGCAAATCCTAAGGCAGGTAAATCTTTGTCGCTTTTATTGGCAATAGCTGCAATATCTTCCAACCGGGCGTCTGGTGCATCTCTTAAAGTAATTGATGTTCTCCTGTTAAGCCATTTTGCAACAAAATAACCAACCGTAATGGTACATAAACCTAAAAGCGTTCCACAAATCATCATTAACCCAATAGGAACATTTAAGGCACCGACCAAAAATAAAGGTCCGGGAGATGGCGGTACAAATGAATTTGCCATAACTCCTCCTGCTATAACCGATAAAGCCAGCAACAAATAGTTTTTTCCTAAACGCATACTCATTGCTTTAGCTAATGGCATCATTAAAAAAATAACGGTATCTACAAAAACTGGAATAGTAAGGAAGAAACTACTTAAAATAAAACCTACAGCAGCATTTTTTTCTCCAGTCACTTTTAACATGGCCCTGATTATTTTTTCTGCTGAACCACTATCAAGCATAGATTTACCTATAATGGCGGCCATAGCAATCAAGATACCAATTTTAGCACAAGTATTTCCAAATTCCGTACCTATCCGTTCCCCTATACTTTTTTGAGATAACTTCAAGGCTTCAGCTGCTGCTGTTCCTTTTGCCAGATAAAACTGTTCAACAGCCATCACTGGTGTTAATAATGCTACCGCAACTGCTGCTAACAACAGGGCTAAAAAAGGGTGTAATTTTAATCCAATAATACCACCTACTACAATTACGATACCGACTAATAAAATAAAAATTGGGTCTGTCATTTTAGATTTTCGTTTTGGAATTTTTGGAATTTTGTAAGTCAATGAATAAAATCAGCCTCATGTTTCCGGTCAATTCCGTTCATTATCCTTGCATCATTCAAAAATCATTAAGATTAACAATGGGTTTTAGGTTAAAAAGCATCTTCTGGCCAATCTTTTCAATCCTTTAGAAATTTAATAAAACAGGAACAAAAACAAAAGGCGATTTTTATAATTCTTCCATTCTAAAGGCCAAAATGGCAACTACAATGAAATATTACCAGCGAACCGGTTTAAATTTCCAATTCGGTATTTTTTTCTGCATTTCAGGCTCATCATCCCGTTTTGTCAAACCGCAACGGAGATAATTTTGATGTAACTGCGCTAAAGCCTGTCTGTCGAGTTCAATACCAAGTCCAGGACCATTTGGAACCGCTACAGAACCTTCCTCAAATTTAAAACGACCGCCTACAATCACCTCATCAGATTGCCAGGGATAATGGGTATCCAAGGCATATTTTAAATTGGGAATAGCTGACCCGAGATGCACCATGGCAGCCAGAGAAATACCTAAATGACTATTGGAATGCATAGATAAATCCCGACCGAAAGTGGCACAAACGGTTGTCAATTCCATGGAAGACCTTAGGCCTCCCCAAAAATGATGGTCACTTAAAATGATATCTTCCGCTCCAATCCTGATACTCCCTTGAATATCCTGAAAGGAGGTCGTACACATATTGGTAGCTAAAGGGGTTTTCAAAGCTTTTCTTACTTTAGCCATATTTTTTTGCCCCCTTGTAGGATCTTCAAGATATTCCAATAACCCTTCCATTTCTTTACCATATTTAATGGAGGTACTTACCTTCCACAAAGCATTTGGATCAAGTCGCAAAGGAACATCTGATCCAAATGCTTTATGCAAAGCAAAAATGGTATCAACTTCAACCCGGGGGCTAAAAACACCCCCTTTCAGTTTAATTGATTTAAATCCAAACTCCTTGCACATTGCTTCTGCCTGTACGACCATTTCCTCGGGCGTCAAAGCAGCCGCTTGCCGGGCAGCAGACCATCCAGAGGCATTCGGGTCCAGACCAAATTCAAAAAGGCCACCCGCTCCTTCATATTTGTAAAACAAATAAGCTGAAAAGGGAACCATTTCTCTGCGTTTGCCACCTAATAAATCCACAATGGGACGATTAACTATTTTACCGATGATATCCATGCAGGCTACCTCAATGGAACTAAATACGTGCACCACCGTACGTTGATCCCAGGGAGTGAATCCTCTGTCTGCAGGTTTTTCCATACCAAATTCTGCTTGTAAAAGATCTTTGATATGATTTAGCTGAAAGGGATCTTGCCCAATGATCAAACGTTTACTGCGCTCCAGGGCCTTGTCAATATCTATATTACCGGGAATTTCACTAATACCGATAATATTATCATCTGTCACTAACTCCACAACAGTCCTTAAGGCGTAAGGAGCATGAAGTCCTGCTGCATTAAGTAAAGGCGGATCTACCACAGCAATGGGTGTAATGTTAAATTCCTTAATTCTTGGACCCTTCTGGTTTGAAATAGTTATCATTAACGGTAAAATAAGTTGATTCCAAAAGTTATTAAAAACGATTTATCCTTAAGTAAGGACTCCATTTTATTTTTTGTCCCACCAAACGCGTGTGTCCATAACATTTGGACCCTGTCTTGCTATTGCGGCTTCAACATTCTTTTTGTTCACATTTAATTCTGCATCCGTATAGGTTAATCTGCGAATAAAAGACTCCGTTTTAAGATCTTTTCCTGGAAAATTATTAGGTGATAAAACAGGAAAATCACTACGACGGAAATTTGCCCAGGCTTCAGGCCCATTTAGAAAAGAGGCAATCCAATACTGTGTGTTAATCTGTTCCAGTTCTTTTCCAGCCGTCAAAGTATTGGTGGAAATAAAAGTAGTTATAGATGCAGCTGGTATCGTTGAACTTGTTCCATAAGCTGCATATTGTTCCATATTGGCTTTTATTCCATTTGTATATAATGCTTTAGCATCTCCCGTTGTCCAACCTCTGAATACTGCTTCAGCCAATAATAATTGTGTTTGAGCATAAGTTATTATAAAACTTGGCGCATTAAGACCTGCCATACGGTTCCTATCAAGCTGGCTATAATCCCATAAACTCTGTAAACCACTTGCTTTTGCGACAGGCGTTATTGTGGTATTGTCATAACCTTGAGGAGCCCCGATTTGAACAGAAGTATCTCGGTTTGCTCTGGTCTCCACTTGTTGTGCACCACTGGTTGCACCCACATAACGTACAGCAATGGATGCAAGGCGAGGGTCTTTGTTGGCTCTTAGGTGTTTTACAAAATCATCTGACAAATAGAAGAAAGCCGATTGTCCCCCGTTCAATTGAGCCCCTACAGGATTTGCATAATTAGCATTATGAATCAGTACGGCATTATCAGTGTTAGAAGTCATTAATCCACCTGAAACTGCTTTTTTTACAAATTCTGAAGCTTTGGCAGGATTCACTTTTGATAATCTCATAGCGGCACGAAGTAAAAGGGAATTACCTAATCTTCTCCATTTTACTATATCCCCAGCATATAAGACATCGTTGGTAACTCTTGGCTTTGTGGCATCTAAAGCTATGGAAGCCTTTTCCAATTCATTTAGTAAATCTGTATAAATAGCTTCCTGTGTATCATAAACAGGCGCTGAAATACCCTTCAAAAAATTTTGACCTGCCTCAGTGTAAGGTACATCGCCGTAAGAATCTGTCAAAACCATAAAAGCATGAGCTTTCCATATACGAATCATATTATACAGGTTAGAACGGGCAGGATTATCTTGAGCTTGGGCCATTCCGTCGACCAATCCTTTGATAACAGATTGATAATAACGGTCCCAGTTTGATGAAGACAAGCTTCTGTTGTCCTGATTAAAATTTGCACCTGCGCCTGAACCCGTAAAAGGGGTAATCATCTGCTTAACTATGGTAGTTTCATAATTAAGATTATTATAAACAGGGGCACTGTTAACAATGGCAAAATTAAGTTGTAATGCAGGATCAATCTTTGTTAGAGCTGTTGGATTGATGTTCATTTCATCGAAACCTTTGTCACAGGAAGTGGTAAAAAGATAACATGCAATAATGAGAAAATAGGGTGTTATATTTTTCATTTTCATTGTTTTTCGTCTGTTTGTTTTTAAAAATAAGTGAAAACTGGGATTAAAATTTAACATTCAAATTTACCCCTATGTTACGGGTTACAGGTAAACCAGTGGCTTCTAAGCCAACCAGATTATCAGAAGGGAAACCAAATTGCTCAGGATGAATATTATCGACCCATTTTTTCAACACAGCAATATTGTTAGCCACAATACTTAGTTTTGCACCTTTAATAAATTTAACATTCTTAACTAATTTACTAAAGTTATATCCAAAGGTAATTTGGCGAAGTTGCCAAAGTCCAGCATTAGCCACAAATTCTTCGGCAATATTTGATGCTCTAACCGTTTCATAAAAGGCTTGAACGCCTGATTTTACCGTATTTACTTCACCTTTACTATTTACGCCATCGCCGATAACAAAATTTTCTGCTCTTCCAACCAGAGTTCCTTTATGCAAGCCATGCCTCCAGGCATTAAAATTAGTTCCAGAAATCATTTTATGACCTAATTTAAAATCAATTAAAACGGAAAGGTCAAAATTTTTGTAATTGAAAATATTAGTAAAACCTCCTACATAAACAGGGACAGCACTTCCAAAAGCTATCTGAGTAGCTGTCCGCAAAGGCCTACCATTTCCTGAGTCAAAAACCTGTTTTCCTGAGGCATCCCGGAGATAACCAAAACCGTAAAGCTGCCCAAGCGGTTGACCGACTACCTGACGTAATTCACCTGTGAATTCTCCGGTACCTACTGTAATTTCACTCAATCCACCTAAATCTAACACTTCGGATTTATTATAAGCAAAATTGAAAACAGAATTCCATCTGAAATTTGTAGTATTCACCGCATCTACATCTAATAAAATTTCAACACCCTGATTTCTGCTTTCTCCAACATTAACCAATTCTGTTAAAAATCCACCTGCATTCGATGCTTGTTTGCGCAATATCTGATCAGAAGAAAGTTTGTCATAATAAGATATATCAATGCCTAAACGATAATCAAATAATTTCAATTCTAATCCTGCTTCTTTCTCGGAAACCCGCATAGGACGTAAATTGGCATTCGGTACAACAGATCCAGCAATACTTCCCAGAGGTGAGGTGCCAAATAACTGCGTATTAATGTTGTAAAACAAGTTATTTGAATATGGCTGCACATCTGTATCACTTCCCACTTCAGCATAAGCAGCTCTAATCTTGGCAAAACTCAGCCAATTGGGTAAATGGTCTCTAAGGGCTTGAGATAATACATAGCTTACGGTTACCGATGGGTAAAGAATGCTCCTATTAGCTGGAGACAGGGTTGAAAACCAATCATTTCGTGCTGTTCCATTAATAAATAATACATCATTATAAGATATTTCCGCCGATCCATACAATGAGTTTACCTGGCGTTCTGAAAAATCATAAACGGGATCTTTTGCACGTCCATTACTTAATGAATATAAATCACGCACAAAAAAGTCTTGTACCAGAACATTGTGACGACTTATTTTACGGTACATTTGATTACCCCCTGCCGAAACATTCACCCTAACTTTTCCAAAATTTTTATTTGCTCCAATTAAAAAATCAGCATTTAATTCTCTGACCGTTCTGGAATCCTGTACATATTGCCCGTTAACAAATCCCGCCGGAGCTGCTACCTGCCGCTGCGTTCCTGTTGGCAAATTATATTCTTGTTCCCTGGCATAATAATCTTGCCCAACACGCGCCTGTACAAATAACCAGTCTGTTATATTATACCGACTCGTTAGATTTCCAAAAATACGGTCATTAGCTATTCTGTCAAATCTTTTTAGGGCAAAATAAGGATTAGTCCTGTTTGTGAAACGAGACCAAACAATTTCATTTCCATTTTCATCAGAAGCATTTTCTCTTAATAAGGATAATGGCATGGAGTTAGCCATATTAAAAATAATGACAGGACTGAAATCCTGTTCTGCTATATTGGGTGGATTTATACGGTTTTCATTAGAATAATTGATATTTCCAGAGAATACTAATTTTTTAGCAAAGGTCTGACTGAATCCTAAATTGACTGTTTTACGATTATAGCCAGAACCTTCTAAAATAGAGGTATTTCCCAATTGAGAACCTGAAAGACTGAAACCTCCATTCTGACCACCCGATGAAATGGTTAGGGTATTCGTTAAAGTACTGCCTATTCTGTAAAACTGGTTAATGATTCCCCTTTGAGGTTCGTAAGGAACTGTAATGTTATTAAATAAAACCTGAGTCATACCAGGCTGAAACTTTTCGCCAAAACTCCACTGTCCTGAAGTTGGAAAGGCAGTTGTAGGTCGCAGTCCGTTTTCCCCTTGACCATATTCGTATTGATAATCGGTATAATCCAAAGGTTTTTCATTTGTATAATTGGCATTATAAGTTATACTTACTCCTTGTCCTTTTGCCCCTGATTTGGTAGTAATCATAATGACTCCATCCTTTGCCCTTGAACCATAAAGCGCAGAGGCCGCAGCTCCTTTCAAAACGGTCATATTTTCAATATCATCTGGATTTATACTGCTCAGACCATCTCCCCCATCAGAGGTTCTGTTTGATCCTCTTTCCGAAACATCACCCCTTGCCCCATTATTTGTATTATCAATAGGAACACCATTTACAACAATTAAAGGGGAATTATTACCACCAAAGGAAGACTGACCCCTAATACGAATTTTACTAGTCCCTGCCGCACCAGATCCAAGTGATGTTATATTCACACCTGCCATTTTACCCTGTAAAGCATTCATAAAATTAACACTTCGATTTACTGAAACATCCTCTCCTCCTACAGTTGCTGTTGCATAACCTAAACTCTTGGATTGTTTTTTAACCCCCAGAGCAGTAACAACGACCTCTTCTAGCTCTCTGCCCTCTTTAAGCTGAATATCGATAAAATTTCGACCATTTATAGGAACAGTCTGGGTTTGATAGCCAATAAAACTGACTACGAGGTTTCCATTTGCTTCACTGTCTTCTAATTCCAGAGAAAATTTCCCATCTAAATCTGTAGAAACTCCTTTAGAAGTTCCCTCTAACATGACCGTTGCCCCAATAAGAGGCTCCTTATTATCATCTGTGATTAAACCCGAAACGGTAAAAATGGGTGGACGAATCCTTATATTATTGTCTTTTTGCCTTTCTAATAAGGAGAACCCTGAAAAATTCGTATTTCTCAATCGGCTGAGAATAATTTGTTGTGCATCAGCTTCATATACAATACCTAAGGGCTTAAGCATCTCTGATAATACTTCCGCCAATCTCCGATTATTTGCCTCAACAGAAACCTTGTTATTAGGTTGGATTTCCCGGTGATTATAGATAAACCGAGCATTAGTCCGTTGTTCAATCGTGGATAAAACCGTTTTTAGGTTCTCATTCGTAAGCTTGATGGTCAGTTTTTCATCTAAAACTCCCTGGCCATTTAGATTATTGGCATGGATAATTCCAGCTGTGGCTACCAAAACCAAAATTTGTGTAAATGTAATTTTCATCACTTTGAAAAGAAAATCTGTTTTCGTTTTCATACTATTGTAAGGTGTTTAGTTAATATTAAAATTTACTTTCCTTACAGATAGCGGAATTTTATTTCAGATACTCGTTTGATTACAATTTTTTAATAAAAATATGAATCTTGTCTTTTACAATAGATATTTACAAAACAGAAAAATTATTTCAAACAGCCCTCACTATGAATAACAATTTGAGCATCTGTTTTTTCATAGCTGGAATGAGTGATTTTGCAGATAAGGTCTAATTTTTTAAATAAGGATTCATCCGACAAATTCGCAGTTAAAAAACAATTTTCCATTACATGCGCATCAAATATTACGGTAATTCCATATATTTTTTCTAAAATGGAAAACACCTCTGAAACAGGCTTTTCATCAAAAATAAAATCCTGCGGCGGAAGGTTTACTAAAGCAACTGGCTGATCAACAATCGTTTTTAATAAACGTTCCTCAATTGCTGAATAAGCAACTTTTTGATTTGGTGTCAAAATAACACCAATGGATTCATTGAATAAATTTTGTTTCGCCCTTTCCTGATCCTTTCTTGTATAAACAGATACTTTACCTGATTTCACTTCTACGAAAATGTCTTTATTTTTTGCCGCATTGACCAAAAAACTCGTTCCTAATACTTGCGTCGAGATATGATCTGTGTAAACCCAGAATGGTTTTTGCGGATTTTTAACCACATCAAAAAACGCCTTCCCAGCTAAATAAACTTCTCTCCTTGATTTCTCAAATTCCAATGGATAACGCAAGATACTGTTCGGATACAATACCACTATACTTCCATCGTTCAAGGTTATACTTTGGTTCACCTTATTTAAATTCCGTTTTTCTATAAATTCATTATTGGCATTTGAAAAAACAGGGGCTGTTTCAATTATTTTCTTTGGGACTCGAATTTTACTCGTGTTGTAATACCAAAAACCTGAACCAAAAACCAGGAATATCGCAACAGCAATACGCCAAACAGATCTTTTCCAAACAGGTTTTAATTTCTTTGGATGAACAGCTACCTCATCCGTAATCGTTTCTAAAGAAACCAAATCCAGCTGGGTATCTTTTTCTTCGAGGGCATATAAAAATGCTTTCGCTAATTGAATTTTTTGAGTGAAATCAGGATTAGCCATAAGCCAATTGAGCCAAAACCTTTCAGCTTGTTTATTTTTATGAAGGACCCAATTACGAAAAGAGATATCTTTTGAAAAGTCTTCGAAATTAAATTTGGTATAATCGATATTTCTCATTTTACTTTATTACTAAATGTCTTTTTTTGTTTTTATACGTAGATAAACGCCTTCTGTTAATACTCGTTCATCAGATAGCCATTTTTATTATCAGATACTTGTTTTTAAAGATAAATTTTGAGTATAGAGCTAAAAATAATGGAAATGTGTAGCCAATTATCTTTAAAATTTTTGAAAGCTGATTGTAAATGATTGGAAACTGATTGTTCATTGACCCCCATGATCTCTGCAATTTCAGTCCTCTCAAGATTTTGATAAAACCTTAAATACAAGACTTCTCTTTGCCTTTTAGGTAATTTGTTAAGTAATTCAGTCACTTTTTTGGTCATTTCATTCAGGCTATCTTGCTCAATCAAAAGCCATTCATGCGAAAAATCAAATAGTTCTGCTTCGTTTTCCACATTGTTTACTTTGGAATTATCATCCAATCGTTGCCTTACTTTTTCACGCAATACCCGACGACGTACAGCACTAAGCAAATAAGCATGAATACTATTTGGGGTAAGTATCGTATCGCGGTGTGTCCAAACTGAGATAAAAACATCTTGAACACAGTCCTTTACAAAGGCTTCATCTTTGACAAATTTGAAACCGTAATTAATCAATAAATTAAAATATAATTTAATAAGTTTACCCAAAGCTAACTCACTTCCTTGTTTCAACTGTTGCCAGAGTTGAACGTCATTATTAGGATTAGAAGATTTAGGTAAAGACATTTAACATTTTTAAGAAAAATAA
>Ga0214917_10006152_pt1 | contig 12561 bp, 21 predicted proteins | sample LL_1208_BB_MetaG_FD_177983 | JGI IMG/M metagenome (GOLD analysis project Ga0214917, IMG submission 177983) | Freshwater microbial communities from Lake Lanier, Atlanta, Georgia, United States - LL_1208_BB | ecosystem: Environmental > Aquatic > Freshwater > Lake | place: USA: Georgia | collected...
CTCGTATGCTTATGTAGAAGGCGTTGATTACACGGGTAGCGCTTCATACCAACCACTACAAGTTGGTGGTTCAATACTTTCGCTTGCAACAGGCGGTACAGAACGCGCCCGTATCGACTCCAGCGGTAACTTGCTGGTGGGTACTACATCAACAAACCCAATAGCAAGCAGGGTTAATGGTTCTGCTACAGCTTCTAGCGGATTTTTAACCATAAGAGCAGCAAACAATGCGGCTTTTGGATTAAGTGGTACTTCTGGATATCACTTTGCCTTCTATACAGACAATGGGTCTACTTATGTTACAGCTGGTTCAATTACTTCAAATGGTTCAGCCACTGCTTATGGTGTTGGCACTTCCGACTATCGTGCAAAAGAAAACGTGGAAAATTACACGGGCGGATTAAGCACAATAACTTCTCTTAGACCTGTTTCATTTACATGGAAGGCATCTCAAGAACAAGATGTTGGATTTATTGCACATGAGATACAAGCGGTTATTCCATCAACAGTCCATGGTGAAAAAGACGCAGTTGATGAGGAGGGTAATCCCAAGATGCAAACCATATTCCCCGCACCTCCACAGATGATTGCCAATTTAGTTGCCGCCATCCAAGAGATGAAAGCAATCATTGACACCCAAGCCAGCACCATCACCCAACTTACTAACCGCATCACTGCACTGGAATCCAAATGAACGAAATCAAACTCTCAACCAACCTTGTAAACGCCATCCTGCAATACCTTGGAACTCGTCCATACGCTGACGTATTTCAACTGGTAGAGGCTATCCAAAAGGAAGCCGCAAACACAACGCAATCCACCGATTTGGAAGCAAAATGACCCCAGAGTTACAAAAGTACTACGAAAGTAGGTTTGACATGATGTCAATGGAGGGTTGGAAGGATTTGTGTATTGATATTGACAGTATGATAGAGTCGCTTAATAATATAAGCGTAATTCCTGATGAAAAGACCTTGCAATTCAGAAAAGGTGAACTTTCTATCTTGACATGGCTGAAAACCTTGAAAGAGGTCAGCGAAAAGGCTTATGAGGAATTAAATGAAAAGAATGTATGAATTTGCCTGTGAAAACGGGCATTCCATTGAGAAACTGACTGATTATGAGGCGGTCAATGTCCAATGTGAGTGCGGCAGTATTTCACATCGTAAAATCTCTGCTCCTAACATCAAGTTGGAGGGTTGGTCTGGGCATTTCCCCACATCAGCGCATCAATTTGACCGAAAACATCGGGAAAAGTTAGCGGCAGAGTTAAAAGCGGACTCATAAACACAAGTCGAGTCCATGTTAAATCCTAAAACCCATAGTGGGCAGGAAAAGGAAACTGTATGTTGATAGATAACGAAGATGAGATGCCAAGTGAACTTCAAGTCGAGGAAAAGAAGTTAGCTAATTCTGTTGAGCAAGTCTCTGACGATCTCCCTGAGAAATATCGGGGTAAGGATTTAAGTGACATTATCAAAATGCACCAAGAGGCTGAGAAGCTGATTGGCAAGCAGGCTCAAGAGGTAGGCGAAGTTCGCAAACTCGCTGATGAACTGATTAAGCAAAATCTCTCTGGAAATCGTCAAAATGCAGAGGTTGAGCCTGAAATTGACTTTTTTGAAGACCCGAAAAAGGCAGTTCAGAGCACTATTGACAAACATCCTGATGTACTTGCGGCTAGACAAGCTAGTCAAGAGTTCAAAAAGATGCAGATTCAACAGAAACTGGCGGCAGAACACCCTGATTTCACTCAGATTGTTCAAGACCCAGACTTTGCGAATTGGGTGAAATCTTCTCCTATTCGTATTGGTCTGTATGCCAAGGCAGATGGTGAGTTTGATTACGATAGCGCAAATGAATTGTTGTCTACCTATAAGCAGTTGAAGGGTGTTAAGACTAAGCAAACGTCAGATGCTGGTGAAGTATCTCGTAAGCAAAATCTTAGAGCCGCTTCAGTTGATTCTGGTGGAACTGGTGAATCAGGAAAGAGGGTTTATAGGCGTGCTGACCTTATTCGGCTAAAAATGACTGACCCTCAGAGGTACGAGTCGCTATCAGATGAAATCATGGCGGCGTATCAAGAAGGTCGAGTGAAGTAACACTTAACTTTTGGAGTATTTAACATGGCAACATCATTTTCCCCCGCAAATAACGTAACAGTTACGTCAGCGGCTAATTTCATCCCTGAAATTTGGTCAGACGAAATTGTTGCGGCTTACAAACGTAATCTTGTAGCCGCCAATGTCGTTAAAAAGATGAACTTCAAGGGCAAGAAAGGTGACACAGTTCACATTCCTAGCCCTACTCGTGGTTCTGCATCAGCTAAAGGCGCAACAAACGCTGTTACCCTGATTGTCAACAACGAAGGCGAAGTTCAAATCTCTATCAACAAGCACTATGAATATAGCCGCTTGATTGAGGACATCGTTGAAGCACAAGCCCTGTCTTCACTGCGTAGCTTCTACACAGATGACGCTGGTTACGCTCTGGCTAAACAAGTTGATACCGACTTGATTCAGTTGGGTCGTACTTCCAATGGTGGTTCTGCTGGCGCTCAGTACAACGCTGGTTATGTTGGTGGCGATGGTACAACTACCTTTGACTACTCAGCTAACACCAACACTGGTAACGCTTCTGCTCTGACTGATGCCGCTATTCGCCGCACTATTCAGCGTTTGGATGACAACGATGTTCCTATGGATGGTCGTTTCTTCATCATCCCTCCCTCAAGCCGCAACACTTTGATGGGTTTGGCTCGTTACACTGAGCAAGCATTCGTTGGCGAAGCTGGTTCTGGTAACACCATCCGCAATGGCGAAATCGGTAACTTGTATGGTATGCCTGTGTTTGTGTCTAGCAATGCTGATTCAGCATCTGCCACAGCCGCATATCCTACTTCTGGTACTGCTATCGCTCGTGTGTGTTTGATGGGTCATCGTGATTCATTTGTTCTGGTTGAGCAAATGGCTATTCGTTCACAGACACAATACAAGCAAGAGTATCTTGGCACATTGTTCACCGCTGACACTTTGTATGGCGTTGGTGAATTGCGTGACTATGCCGCTTACGCTTTGGTTGTGCCTGCCTAATTGCAGTTGCGCCCCCTGCCTTAGTGGTAGGGGGTCTTTTTATTAACTTGTAATTTGGAGAATTGAAATGGCATCAGCAACCGCTGTAGTATCAAGACGAGATCAAGCCTCATTTCGTGGCTTGTTTAACGACACATGGTCTGTGACCGCTACTCTGGATTCCGCATCTTTGGCATCTGGTGCATCTGGTGGCGCTACTGACACAATCACTGTGGCAGGCGTGGCATTGGGTGACATGGTTATTGGTATGTCGTTGGGTGTTTCAGAAGCTGGCGTAGTTCGCCGTGCTTATGTTTCAGCCGCTAATACTGTGACTGTGGCAAGCGACAACTTGACTGGTAGTTCTGTCGATTTGGCATCTACCACCATCAAATTGGTTATTGCACGACCTGTTTAAACAGACTGGGGGAGGGGGTAAAACCTCTCCCTTTTAAATTTGGGGGTTTTATGGCGACATATAAATGTCTAGCAAGTGGTAACCTAGTGACCTTTACGGCTCAAGTCGACATAGACTCCATGAAAGGCCACTCTGGGTACGAAAGAATAGATATTGAAGTACCTGTAGAATCCAAGTATGATTTGAATTCAGTAAGGACAGATACCGCTTTTGCGCCTGTCATGCCCGAAATAAAGCGCATGGGAAGACCAAGAAAGGTAGCAAATGTCTGAAGTAGACGCTAGGGATTTTGGCAAGCTAGAGGCTCAAGTAGAGGCTCTACAGAAAGAAGTCCATTCACTTAGTACCGATGTAAAAGCCCTTTTAGAGTTGGCAAACAAGTCTAAAGGCGGTTTTTGGATGGGAATGACCATTGCCAGTGCTGTAGGTGGATTTATCACCTTTGTGGCAGATCGGTTCTTCAAATGAAAGAAGGACTGTTATCAGGTCAAGTTTGCCCAATGGCAACACAAGACGTTACTGTTAACCTTAAAAACCGCAATAACGCCTTTAAAAACTTTGGGTATGGCCCTCCCAACCCAGATGACGCAAATGATGCGTTTTGGCTGAAGAAAGCCAAGATGTATAACGCACCTACTGAGGTAATCAAAGATATGAGATGTGGCAACTGTGCCGCATTTATCCAAACTCCTAAGATGATGGAGTGCATCAAAAGTGGTCTAGAAAAGAGCAAAGGCTCATCTAATGAGCTTGACTATGACCAACAGTTTATTGATGCCGCAGACTTAGGGTTTTGCGAGTTATTTCATTTCACCTGTGCTTCTGCTCGTACTTGCGATGCTTGGAAAGCTGGTGGCCCTATCACTAAGGACTAATCATGGGAAATACTGCCGCTGAATTCATTGGGATGCTATTCTTGGCAAGGGAAATTGCCCATAGGATTCACCTAAAAACTTCATCTTTTGCCGAACACAAGACTTTAAACGAGTTTTATGATGGCATTATTCCTTTGGCTGATGACTTTGCCCAACAATATCAAGGAAAGTTCGACATCCGCTTGGACATTCCTTATGTGAATAACAAGTACAAAGGCACGATTTCGCAAGTTTTGCGTCAGCAAATGGACTGGATTGAAGCAAATCGCCAGCAAATTGTTCCCCGTACTGAGACAGCCTTACATAACGTCATTGATGAAGTTGTGGGTCTGTACCAAAACACTTTGTATCAATTAACCTTAAAGTAAGGGTAAACCATGAGTTCTTTAACTTCTCCAGTTACGCTTCTGAATGCTGTTACGGCTACAGGTGCGTCAAAAGCTGTTCAATGTGATGCTGGTATGCCAGCAATTCTCCATGTAACAGGCATTACCACTGCTACTGTTGCTTTACAAGGCAGTTTGGATGGCACAACTTTCAGCACAGTAGGTACGGCCTTAACTGCTGATGGTTTTGTGACTTTAGCTAATGCGCCTAAGTATTTACGGGCAAACTGCACTGCTTATACATCTGGCACGATCACCGCAAAGATTCTTTACTAAGGAGCAATCATGGCTACAAAGAAAATGGCAAAAGTTGGCAAAGTGATGAAAGAGTGGAAAGAGGGAACTTTGCATTCTGGTTCTAAGACTGGCAAAGTAGTCAAGTCTCAGAAGCAAGCTGTGGCTATTGCAATGTCTGAGGCTGGCATGAGCAAGCCTAAAAAGAAGATGAAAAGTGGCTACTAAGCAAGGTTTATACGCCAATATCCATGCTAAACAAGCAAGGATTAAGGCTGGTTCTGGTGAAAAGATGAACAAGGTGGGGTCTAAAGCCGCACCTACTGCCGCTGACTTCAAACAAGCGGCAAAGACTGCAAAGAAACCCAAAAAGGTGAAATAGATGAAATCCCCAACTTGGCAAACAAAAGCTGGTCAAAATCCAAAAGGCGGCTTGAATGCCAAGGGGAGAGCATCTTATAATGCGGAAACTGGGGGCAACCTCAAACCACCCGTAAAGTCGGGTGACAATCCAAGACGAGCTTCTTTTCTCGCTAGGATGGGCAACATGGAAGGCGCAGAGTATAAGGATGGCAAACCAACAAGGTTGCTACTTTCTCTGCAAGCATGGGGTGCTTCATCCAAGGCAGACGCAAAGGCAAAAGCTAAAGCGATTTCGTCAAGAAATAAAGGAAAGAAGTAGTCTATGGCTCTACCTACCTATCTCAGTTTAGTCAATGATGTGCTTGCTCGTTTGCGTGAAGCACAGGTAACTACTGTTACTCAAACAACTTATTCCACATTGATTGGTAAGTTTGTTAACGACACTAAACGTCAAGTTGCAGATTCTTATGATTGGGATGCTTTCAATCAAGCTGTGACCATTACTACTGCCACTGGTCAAGTGGGCAACTATAGCCTTACTGGTGCTGGTACACGATTCAAAACAATGGATGTTATCAACACAAGTACTTATTATCAGTTGACTCCATTGGCACACGATCAACACGATATTTTCTATTACACAGTTCCTAACCCAATTCAGAACTTGCCAATGTACTACACAGTACAAGGTGTAGATACCAATGGTGATTTGAAGGTCAAATTCTGGCCTGTTCCTAATGGTGTTTACAACATCAGATTTAGTTTGATTGTTCCAGAAACTGATTTCACAGCAGATACAGACACAACTTTGTTGGCAAAAGAACCTATAGTTTTGGGTGCGTTTGCTAGGGCGTTGGCTGAACGTGGTGAAGATGGTGGTTTGAGCAGTTCAGAGGCGTATGCTTTGTTTAAGTCTGCAATGGCAGACATGATTTCTTTGGAATTGGCTCGTTCACCTGAAAACGATTCTTTTGTGGCGGTGTAATGGCAGAAGCACTAACAGTCAGTAGTATTTCAGCCCCCGGCTTTTATGGGATAAATACTCAAGATTCTCCGCTTGATTTAGCGGCTGGATTTGCTTTGGTTGCGACTAACTGCATCATTGACCAATATGGTCGTGTTGGTTCACGCAAAGGTTGGTCAAAGGTCAATTCTTCAAGTGGAAATCTTGGCGCAAATGACGTTAAGGTTATTCATGAGTTAGTGCAAGCAGATGGAACTTTGACTGTTTTGTTTGCTGGAAACAATAAGTTATTTAAGTTGGGCGCAAGTAATGTTGTTACTGAACTAACTTATGGTGGGGGTGGAACTGCTCCAACTATTTCTGCAAGTAATTGGCAATGCGCTTCATTGAATGGCATTACCTATTTCTTTCAGTTTGGTTATAACGCATTGATCTATGACCCTGCTGTCAGCACTACAACGTATCGTAGAGTGACAGAAAAGACTGGTTATGCGGCTACTGTTCCTGATGCGGACATTTGTATCTCAGCGTATGGTCGTTTGTGGGCGGCAAATACAACATCAAACAACTCGACTGTTTACTTTAGTGATTTGATTTCAGGCCATGTTTGGTCTACAGGAACTGCTGGTTCTCTGAACGTCAACAATGTTTGGCCTAATGGCGCTGACCAAATTACTGGTTTAGCGGCTCACAATGGTTTCTTATTTATCTTTGGTAAGCGTCAGATTCTGATTTATTCTGGTGCGACTTCACCATCAACAATGACGTTGAGTGACACAGTTGAGGGTATTGGTTGCATTGCACGAGACAGTATTCAAACAACCAGTACTGATGTGTTGTTTTTGTCAAACTCTGGTGTACGTTCTTTGATGAGAACGATTCAAGAGAAATCTTCACCTGAAAGAGACTTGTCTAAGAATGTTCGCAATGATCTTATGTCTGTTATTGCAGGCGAAACATTGTCAAACATTAAATCTGTTTATTCAGAACGTGATGCGTTCTATTTGTTGACTACTCCCACAACCAACACAGTGTGGTGTTTTGATACAAAGGCATTTCTTCCTGATGGTTCGGCAAGGGTTACAACATGGGACTCTATTGCGCCTACTGCCTTTTTGTCACGCCGTGATGGTACTTTGTATTTAGGGAAGAATGGTTATATTGGTTTGTATAGCACATATCAAGATAATACAAGTGCATATCGGATGTTGTATTACACAAACCATGCTGACCTTGGCGACCAAAACATTACTTCAATCTTGAAGCGTTTGTCTATTGTTGTGATTGGCGGTACAAATCAAACAGTGACATTCAAGTGGGGTTTTGATTTCAAAGCTAACTATGTATCAGATAGTGCAACTATCCCAGTTCAAGGTGTTTCTTACTATGGTATTGCTGAATATGGCGCAAATGCTACAACTGTTGCAGAATATTCAAGTGGTGTTGCATTGCAGACATTGCAGGTGAATGCAACTGGTTCAGGAAAGATTGTTCAGACTGGGTATGAGACAGACATAAATGGTTCTGCATTGTCCATTCAAAAGATTGAGATTCAAGCCAAGAATGGCAAGATAAATTAAGGGGAAACAAGTGACTGATTACACCAAATCAACAAACTTTGCGACTAAAGATAGTCTTTCGTCTGGCAATGCGTTAAAGATTGTTAAAGGCACTGAGATTGATACTGAATTCAATAGCATTGCTACCGCCATTGCAACAAAGTCAGACCTTGCAAGTCCTACCTTTACTGGAACTGTGACAATTCCCACAGCAACTATTACAACTGCCACAATTACCAATCCCAATGATGGAAAAGGTAATTTACGAACCATTGTTCAAAATGCACAAACAAGTTCTTATACATTGGTTGCGGCAGATGCCGGAAAGCACGTTTCTACAACTGCTGGAGTGATTATTCCAGCTAGTGTGTTTTCCACTGGCGAAGCAATCACGATCTACAACAATTCAGCTTCCGCAGTAACAATTACCTGTTCAGCAGTTACTGCATATAAAGCTGGCGTTACTACTGCGGTAACATCAGCCAGTCTTGTTGCTCGTGGAATATGCACAGTGCTGTTCTATGGTTCTAATGCTTGTGTTATTTCTGGAACAATCTGATGACTATTCAACAAAATCTGTTGGGTTCTGGAGGAATTAACTGGCTTAATGAAGTTAGTACAACTGTGGCTGTTCCTTATGAATATCAAAGAACTGCAATAGATGCAAGTGGAAATACTTATAATGCAACTTTTTCTAGTGGCACATTCCAAAATCTTGCTGTTAATAAATATGATAGTACTGGAAATTTAATCTGGACTTCAACAGCTATAAATACATCTGCCACTTCAAGTAAATTTTTCTTTGGCGGAATTGCAGTTGACTCTTCAGGTAATGTTTATATAACTGGCGCTCGTTACACTAACACTGCAAATCAAACAATTATTTTATTTAAGTGGAATAGTTCTGGAGCATTCCAGTGGGGAAATTTATATGGATTAATTAGCTTAAATATAGTTGGCACTTGTTTAAGTGTTGATTCATCTGATAATATTTACATTTCTGGATACTTCACAAGCGGAAGTACAACTACATCAACAGGTTATGGATTTTTATTAAAAGCAAATTCTTCTGGAACGCTTTTATGGTCTACTGGGTTGTCTGGTGCAAATACATCGCAACCAAATTTGCAATTCTCATCAATTGCTGTTGATTCATCTAATAATGTTTATGTAGTTGGCATTGCAAATGACTTTACAGCTTCAAATGCTTACTATGCTGGAGTGCTTGTTAAATACAATAGTTCTGGAACACAGCAATGGAAAAGACGTATATATCTAAACTCTGGTGGAACTGTTACAGGCATTACAAAAGGTTTGGCAATTGATTCAGCCGACAATATTTATGTAAGTGGTGTTGTCCAACCATCTGCAACTTATGGATTTATTGCAAAATATAATACAAGTGGCTCATTGCAAAGTTATATAACTCCAACAACTACTTATCAATCATCTTTCCCACAATGGTATTCTTTAGCCTGTGATAAAAATGGGATTCTATATGCAATAAGCGATAGAGGGGCAATTGCCGCATATACCTCTTCACTTACTGCAATATGGGCAAACTCTTGCCAAGAATCTAGCACTATTTTAACAAATGGAACTGTAATTTCTGCGCCATCTGGAAATGTATATGTTTGTGGCGGTAAAGTAATAGCTAATTTGCCGAGCAATGGAATAAAAACTGGCTCATATACTGTAGGTAGCACTGCTTTTTCTTATAGTACAAACACTGTTGGAAGTGCTGGATTAACTTTAACTGAAGAAGCCGCAACTTTAATTGCAGGAACTCCATCATTTAGCACCACAGCATATTCAACTACAAGTTCTTTCTCAAGTAGCGTTAACGTACTTTACATATAACCATGATTACACACCACTTTTCTGATGGACTATATGCAAAGGAAGCTAGGTTTCCTGCTGGTACTGCCATCTTGAAGCACACTCATAACTTTAGTCATTTGTCTATCTTGGCTGAAGGTAAGGTGGCTGTGTTGCGAGGGGATGAGATTGATATTTTGACTGGGCCAGCTTGTCTTGAGATTAAAGCTGGGTTGATTCATGGTGTTAAAGCCATTACTGATTGTGTTTGGTTTTGTATTCATGCCACTGACGAGAAAGACCCGTCTAAAGTGGATGAGGTTTTGATTAAAGGGGAATGATATGCCTATTGGGTCAATAATAAGTGCAGTTGCACCATCAATTCTTGGTGGATTATTTGGCGGTGGAGATGCCTCTAGTGGTTATTCTAATCAGGCAAACGATCAACTTGCGGCGGCTAAATTAGCGGCTGAAGTACAGAAGTTTCGCCCAGTTGGAGTCACAACTCGATTTGGTGCTTCTAACTTTCAGATGTCGCCTGAAGGTTACTTAACTGGTGCTGGATACACAGTTAGTCCTGAACTTAAAGCCTATCAAGATCGTTTGATGGGTTTGACTGGTGGTGCATTAAGTCAGGCAGAACAAGCGCAACAACAGTATGCTCCTTTGTCTACAGCGGCTACGGGTTTGTTTGGTTTAGGTCAACAGTATTTGGCGCAAAGTCCTCAAGAAGTTGCGGCTAAATATATGCAACAGCAACAAGATTTGCTTGCACCTAGCCGTGAACGACAAATGGCTCAGTTGCAGAATCAGTTGTTCCAACAAGGTCGTGGTGGATTGTCTGTAGGCGCTACGGGTGCTCGACCCAGTGGTGCGGCAGGATTAGGTGCTACTACACCTGAAATGGAAGCCTATTACAACGCTTTGGCACAACAAGATGCTCAGTTAGCGGCACAGGCTCAACAAGCTGGTCAGCAAAATGTAGCGTTTGGTGCTGGATTATTTGGTACTGGTTCTAATTTGTTGGGTCAATATCAATCAGGTCAAGTTGGCGCTCTTGCACCATTCCAAGGCTATTTGGATACTAGCCAAGGTATTGAGAAATTGGGTCAACAGCCTTTGACATTGGGCGCAGGTTTAGGTGGTCAAGCGGCGGCTTATGGAGCGCAGGCTGGGAAATCGTTACTTGAGGGTGGATTGGCGGCGGCTAAATCTAATTTGTTAGCGGCTCAATATTCTCCATCAGCACAACTTCAATCAGGATTGAGTGGATTGACACAAAATAAAGATTTCATGAGTGGAATATCAAATTGGTTTAGTCAACCTACTCAAACTGGTTACACGGGGAGTTCTTATATGACTCCTTATCAAAATGATCTTTTAGCCGCAAGTTGGAGTTAATCATGGCAACAGATATTGGTGGACTTTTTCAGACTCCTGAGCAATACCAACAAGCCTTGCAACAAAAGGCTTATGAACGTGCCGTTGCAATGGAGGCACTTCCTTGGGGAGCTGAGCAAAAAATAGCGGCAAATCTTGCTGGCTATAACCTTGGTGGCGTTATTGGTCGTGCTTTGGGTGGTGAAGACCCACAGTTAAAACTGATTTCTCAGCGCCAGCAGTTAGCTAGCCAAATTGATATGAATGACCCTAATTCACTTATTCAAGGTGCTCAAAAAGCATCTCAATTTGGTGACATTCAGTTGGCATCTACTTTGGCCGACCGAGCAAAAACTCTACAAGAATCAATGAGTAAGCAAGCATTAGAAAGTGCTACTACTATTGAAAAACTTGCCACAGTTCCAAAAATTAAAGCTGAAACAGGAAGAATTGCTAATGAAACCATGACTAGAGAGCAAACAATCAATGCTCTTAAGTCACAACTTGGTTTAAGTGATACAGATGCAACTGCTATTGCAGGAAATCCTCAATTAGTTCAAGCATACTTAACACCAACTTCAGCCAAAGCATTTGACATCATCAAAACTGGTAAATACACACCTGAAAGTGCCGCTTTGTATGCACAATCAGGAAATCTTGCTGATTTAGAACCTATTGATAAGATGGCTAAACCAACAGGTGATTTCTTGGCAAAGGCACAAGAATTGGGTATTGGTGTTAAACCCGTGTTTGGCGATTATTCTCCTGAAGAAACTGCCAAAATCAATAAATCATTGATGAACGATCAAGTTGCTTTGGCGGCGGCTAAAGCTACTAGCATTCGCATTTCAAACAATGTTCAACAAGAACAAGAGTTTGCCAAGAAACGTGGTGTTACTCAAGCAACTGAACTTGATAATGCTACTAATCTTGCAAGAGGTGCTTCCCAAGCATTGAATACTGTTCGTAGTATGAAGCAACTGAATGATTCTGGTCAGTTGTTTACAGGCCCTGCGGCTCAGTCCTATGTTGGCGCTACCAATCTTTTGAGTAGCCTGAATCTTTTGAGTCCTGCACAAGCCAAGATGCTTACATCGTCACAGGTATATGACAAACAAGCCAAAGACTTGGTTATGAATGAGTTGGCAGGAAAACTTGGTGCTGGTATTTCTGAGGGCGACCGTAAGTTTATTGAAGATCGTATTCCTCAGTTGACTACAAGTCCTGCGGCTCGTACTGAGTTGTTAAACAAAATTGAGTCATTGCAAAAAGACAAGATCAAATATTGGAAAGACATGAATGCTCATGCTAACAAGTATGGCAATTTGAATGACTTTGATTTTTCACAAAACTATTCTCCAATAGCAACAGCGCCACCTGCAACTGGTGGTGGTTGGTCTATCAAACCAAAACCATAAGGAAAAGTCATGGGAACATTTGTAGTTACTGCTCCGAATGGTAAAGAGTATGAGATAACTGCTCCTGAAGGCGCT
>Ga0214917_10006153_pt1 | contig 12559 bp, 10 predicted proteins | sample LL_1208_BB_MetaG_FD_177983 | JGI IMG/M metagenome (GOLD analysis project Ga0214917, IMG submission 177983) | Freshwater microbial communities from Lake Lanier, Atlanta, Georgia, United States - LL_1208_BB | ecosystem: Environmental > Aquatic > Freshwater > Lake | place: USA: Georgia | collected...
CTCATCTGCATCAGCATCATCTTTCTGCTCGCCTTCCGGGTCCGCTCCATCGTCAGCCGCACCCTGCTGCTGCTCGCCGCCCCGTTGATCGCCTGGCTCAGCAACACCATCCGCATCGCCTTTCTCGCCTTCCTCACCACCATGGGCCAGGGCCAGGCCCGCACCCTGTTCGATTTCTTCCACGAAGAGGCCGGTTCGCTGCTGTTCTCCGGTGTGGCGGTGTTCCTCTACGGCCTGCTCTACACCCGCCTGCTCGAGCGCGAACTCCCCCCTCTGCCACCAGCACCTCCGGAGGCTCCCCTGTCGTGACTGCCGCCTCCGCTCCCTCAGGCGGCCGGGGCCTGACGCTCTGGCTGGGCCTTCTCTGCACCCTGGCCCTGGTGGCCGCCGTCCGGGCCCTGCTGCTGCCGCCCTGGCCCCGCGCCGCGGCACCGCAGGCCGCCTCCCTCAGCGCCGCGCTCCGGCGAGAGGGCGTCAGCGCCACGGCCCTGGCCCCACGGCCGCAGCAGCGCAGTGCTGAGCGCGATCTGTCCGTCGCTCCGCGCTGGCGCCTCGCCGGCGGCGACACCCTGCAGCTCAATGGCGTCGCCGTGCGCCGCTGGCCCGACTGGCAGGTGGCGGCCTTCACCTCAGGCGTGCCGGCGCTGGCCCTCCGGGAGCGCCGCTTCAGTCCCGCCTGGCCTGGAACCGCAATCGGAAGCCTTCAGGGGCGTCTCGCCCTGCAGACCTGCCTGGTGCCCCAGCCCGCCGGTCCCGCCCTTCCCGCCGTCACCCGCGAGGCCCTCTCGGCGATGCTGAAACGTTCGCCGCTGAATCCATCGCAGCGGCTGCGCATCCTGCTGGGCCTCAGGCCCGCCTATCCGCTCTCCTGCACCCTGCTCACCCTCAGGGCTGCTGCAGGCGTCTCCGCCCCGCCGCCTTCCTGGCGAGCCGTGCTCCAGGCCGTCACAGCGGAGCTGCCACCTGCAGCCCCCTGACCCTCCCTTGGGATGACTCCGCCGACGGGGCACTGCAGCTGGATTTGCGCCGCTGGATCTGCAGCTGGATCTGCGCCGCTGGATCTTGTAGAGCGCACCGGCAGTCAGTACTGGCAGACAGCACCGGCAGACAGGTTCTCCGGACTGAACTGAACTGGCTGAACTCGAGCCCGCTCAAGCCAACTCAAGTCAGCTCAACACAAGTCAAGTCAGCTCAACACAGGTCAAATGATGGGGCCGGCTGGCTGGAGACGCTGAGGTGAGCAGCTGATCATGTTCTGGCTCAGCAAAGTGCTGCCGCTGCTGCTGTTGCCCCTGGGGCTGGCGCTGCTGCTGCTGCTCTGGGCGGTCTGCAACAGAAGGGGCGGTCGCGGCGGCCCGGCAGCGGTGCTCGCGGCGCTGGCGATCCTGTGGGTGTGCAGCACCCCACTCACCGCCGAGGCGCTGTGGCGCTGGCTGGAGCGGCCCTATCAACGCCGGACGGCCGCTGCCCTGCTCGGCCCGAGGCCCCAGCCGGTGCGTGCTGTGGTGGTGCTCGGCACCGGCCGCCATGCCGCCCCCGGCCCCGCACGCGTCAGCGAATGGATCGACGCGGATCGTTTCTTCGGGGGGCTCGAGGTCTACCGCCAGCTGCGCAGCGCCGGACAGCGGCCGCGGTTGATCTTCACCGGTGGCTGGTGGCCCACCCGACCGGCCATGCCTCCGGAGGGCGACGTGCTCCGCCAGCGCGCCATCGCCCTCGGCCTGCCGCCCGCCGATCTGCTCAGCACCCCCCGCGTGCGCAACACCGCCGAGGAGGCCCGCGCCATCGCCGCCCTGCTGCCCCGCGGTGCCCCCATCGTGCTCGTCACCTCCGCCTTTCATCTGCCCAGGGCGCTGCGGTTGTTCGAACGGCAGGGCCTGCGGCCGCTTGCCTTCCCGGTGGACTTCCAGGCCAGTGGCGACTGGGCCGGCTCCCCCCTGACGGACCCGCTCAACTGGCTGCCCTCCGCCGAGGGGCTCGCCGCCAGCAGCCGGGCCCTGCGCGAGGTGATCGGGCGGTCGCTCTATCGCGCCTGGTGAAGCCTCGCGGAGCCTGCTCCGTGCAGACCGTGCCCGCGTCCACCCGCCTCGCTGATCTGCCTCGCCCGTCCGATTGGCCTCTCTGATTGGCCTCTCTGATTGGCCGCGCCTCTTCGCCCACCCGATTCGCCGAGCCCGATTCGCCGAGCAGAGGCCACGCCCGTGGTGAGATGAGGCAAACGTGTGGTGTGCTCACAGCCATCTGGTCTATGCCGGCAGCCCTCTGGGCTGTGCCAGTAGCCCTCCGGGTTGCTGGTGTCTTGCTTCATTCCCTGAACTGCCGCCTTCCTCTCCACGAATGCGTGGGGCGTCGGGCCGCCTGGCGTCAGTGGTGATGGTGAGGCTGGTGAGCCCATCGCCTTGATCACCTTTGTGGCGCTTCATGGTTGGGCAGTTTGGGTTTACCCTCGACATCCCATCTTCGTGATGATGGGGTTTCGTGATGATGGGCATTCGTGATTCTGCTGTGTCAGGGTTCTGTTGCGCCGTGCTCCCGGCAGCCGCGCTGGCTTTCGCGTTTCCACTGGTGCCGGGCCCCCTTTAGGCTCAGCCGCTGGCCTCCTGCGTACCCTCCCCTTCGTCCATGCCCCTGATCCGAAGGCCTGAACGCTTCTGATGCGACGTCTGCTGCGACGGCTGCTGCCGCCCTCGGAACGCAAGGTCGAGCCGCAGGAGGATCGCGAGCCACAGCCGCTTCGTCTGATCCCGGCCGATCGGCCACTCCCCTACAGCTGGGTGCTCACCAACCGGCTGGCGGTGGGGCCGATGCCCGCCGGTGAGGCGCACTGGCAGCAGCTCGAGCAGGCGGGCCTGCGGGCGCGCTTCAGCTGCTGCTATCCCCAGGAGGAGGGGCAAGCGGCGGTTCCCGAGCACTGGTTGAGCGAGGCGGTTCCCCTGCCCGATCACCGGCGCCAGGAGGCGTTGGATGCAGAACGCCTGGCGCTGGCCCTGGAGCGGGCCCGGCAGCTGCTGCAGCAGGGGCAACCCCTGTATCTGCACTGTCTGGCCGGCATCGAGCGCTCGCCCCTGATCGCCATCGGGCTCACCGCCCGCGAACGCAACCTCTCGCTCTTCGACGCCCTTGACTGGGTGCGGCGCTGCCACCCGGTGGCCAAGCCGATCGTCTCCCATCTCGAGCTCCTCGAGCGGCTCCTGGCCGAGAAGCAGGCCTGACGGGTCCCCAGTGAGTTCGGGGCACCCCTGGGGTGGGAGCAGCCTGTTCGGACTTTCCGATGACGTGAGACCTTGGAATCGGATCAGCCCCCTGAGTTGAGACGGCGTCACAGGTCCGCTCGCGGCGGGGAGAGAGCGACGCTTCTTGCCGCCCTGGTCTCCCTGGGGAAGCCCAGTAAAACCCCTGAGTCCGCTGCGGCGAAACAGCGAAATCGCAGGTGGGGAAACAGCCTCTGCCTGGATTGAATGGGTTGTCCAGAGGGGCCCTAGCTCTGGTCGCTCTTGGTCGGGTCGCTGGCTCCAGAGCGACCGTTGCCCTCGTGAGTGCTCTCGGAGCGGCCGTTTGTGCGGCTGTCTTCCCGTGGGGTGTAGCTGCCGTAGGGCAGGTAGCCCCGGTCCTTAGGCCCGCGGCGTCCACCGGAAAGCGGCAGGCGCTGGCGCATCCAGCCGGCCGCCCGCTGCAGGGGGTTGCGCGAGCGTCGCCCGCTGCGGCTCTGACTGCGGCCCTGGCTGCCCCCTGAAGGGCGGATGGCCCTGGTGCTGTCGCCAGCGCTGCCCTCAAGGCTGTCGCTGCCGGCCTGCTGGTAGCCCTGCATGGCGTAGCCATCGCGCAGGTAGCGGTTGGAGATGTAGGCACTGCCATAGCTGCCGCCCTCGCGGCGCAGGTAGGAGTCGCGGTAGCGCCGGATATAGCCCTTCAGGCCGCGCCCATAGTTGCCGTAGCGCGACTTGGAATAGGAGCCGGCATAGGCGTAGTGGTAGTAGTAGCCATATTCGTAGCCGTAATCGTTGAGGCGGCTCGGGAAGTTCACCTGGTTGCAGATCAGGCCGAGCACATCGACGCCGGTCGCCTTGATGCGCCGGCAGGCCTGCGGTGCCAGCTCGCGATTCACCTTGCCCAGACCCACCAGGAACAGGATGCCGTCGAGCTTTTCCCCCAGCAGGATCGGATCCGCCAGCATCAGGCAGGGAGGCGCGTCCCACAGCACGATGTCGTAGCCGTTGAGATTGCGCACCTCATCCACCACCTCCTGGCAGCGGTTGGAGTTGAGCAGCTTGGCCGGATCCGGTGGCTTCGGACCTGAGGGCAGGATGTCGAAGTTGTCAGCCACCGTCTGGATCAGGTCACCGGCGGCGAAACTCGAATCGGACAGCAGGTTGGAGAGCCCATCGCCCTGTTCCACGCCCACATAGCGGCTCTGCATCGGCAGGCGCATGTCGGCATCGACCACCAGCACCTTCAGGCCCAGATCCGCCAGGGTGCGCGCGAAGATCGTCACGGCCGTCGACTTGCCCTCGCCCTGGGTGGAGGAGGTGACGCCCACCATGCGGATGTTGCGATCGGCCCGCAGCAGCCGGAAGGTGGTGAACAGGCTGCGCAGCGATTCCTTGATTGCGAAACGCTCGCTCGAGGACATCTTGGCGAGGCTGCTCGAGATCTCCACCCCCGGCTCCAGCGGCAGGAACGGAATCAGGCCCAGCACCGGCAGCTGCAGTTCCCGTTCCGCATCCATCGGCGTGTGGAACACGTTGTCGGTGCGCTCGCGGATCACGGCGGCGCCGACGCCGGCCAGCAGGCCGATCAACAGGGCCTGCAGCAGGCTGCGCTGGATGTTGGGCTCCACCGGGATGTCGGCGAATTCCGCCGGACTGATCACCTGCCAGGGGGTGGTGGAGCGGGCCAGCTCGAGGCGGAAGTTCTCGCGCGCCTGGATGTAGGAGCTGTAGTGCTCACGCGCCAGGGTGAGGCGACCCTGCAGATCCTCAAACTCCCGCATCTTCTGCGGGTTGTTGCGGAAGTTCTGGTTCAGCAGCAGCACCTGACGATTCAGTTCGTCCTGCTGCGCCACATTGGCCAGCAGCTGGGCCCGCACCTCATCGGCGGACTGGCGGCGCACCACCGGCAGCAGTGCATTGCGGCGGGCCAGGATCGACTGCACGATCGGCGAATCCTCCCGGTAGGTCGCCCGTGCCGAGGCGAGATCGGTCTCGAACTGGTTCAGCTGGTCCAGGGGCGTCTGGGCGCCGGCGGCGACCTCGGCGCCAGCCCCCCGGCCCGGTGTGGCCACCCCCTGGCGTCCCATCTGCTCCGCCGCCGTGGGCGCACCGCTGGGAGTCCACTGCAGGCGGCCGGAGGCGATCGAGTCGAGGCGGCTGTTCAGTTCCACCTGCTGGGTCTGCAGCTGCCGCAGTTGCTGCAGCAGGCTCTCGCGCGTCTCCAGAATCGCCTTGGCGTTATCGGAGGGATCGAGATTGTTGTTGCGCTCTCGAAAGCGCAGCATGTCGCTCTGCAGGCGATCCACCCGCTGCTGGATCTCCGGCGCCTGGCGATCGAGGAACTTGATGCCCGAATCCAGCGCCTCCTGGCGCTGCGTCAGCGAGAAGCGGGTGTAAATCTGGGACAGCTCGGTGAGAATCTGGCGGCCCTGCACGGGATTCGACCAGTTCAGGGTGACGTTGAGCACGTTCTCTGTGGTGACCGCGCCGCGCCCCGAGCCCGTCGTTGCCGGCGAGACCGACAGATTGTTGATCAGCTCGTTCATGCCGATCCCCTGCTTTTCGGCCAGGGGGCGAATCAGCAGCGGGCTGCGCAGCAGCACGGTGAGGCTGTTGACGTCGGCGTTGAAGTTGCTGCGGGCGATCGCGCCCACCGTGCCTTCGGATTGATTGTTGCTGCCGCTCCGCGATTCGAACGGGCTGCGCACCTGAATCTGGAAGCCGCCCTGATACACCGGCGAGAAGATGCGCTGCCGCAGGGTGTTCGCCGCCAGGGCGCCGGTGACCACCGCGAAGGTGAACAGGAACAGCCCCTGCCGCCGCTTGATGGTGCGCAGCAGCGACGACAGGTTGAATTCGCCGCCCTGATCGGCCGCACCCCCGCTGAAATCGCCGGAGAATGGATTGCCCCCGGTCGTGGGTGCCATCAGGGCCGAGGACGCCGCAGACGATGAAGTGCCGCGCCCCAGGCCGAGGGGGCTGGGATCCGTTGGCGCTCCCACCTGAGTCACAGCGTTTCCGGCCCGCACAAGTTGGATTGGATCCTAGGGCGATCCGCCCCACCCGCACGACGCCCGCTTTTTCATCCGTCTCCCGCGGCCGCCGCGGTCTCTTTCGGATCCGGTTCCAGTGTCGTGTATTTCCGATCGACAAGCTGCACCGGTCCGTTCCACATCTCCGCGCACCACCGGTAAGGTTGGGCGCCGTCAGCCCTGCCCGCCGCCGTGGATCGCTCTGGACGCTCCCCCTCCGGACGCGGCGCGTCCCGTCGCCGATGGTTGGCTGCAGTTGCGTCCCTGCTGAGCGCCACCGGCCCGCTGCTCCTGAACGAGACGGCCCGCGCACAGCAGGCCCAGGACCTCCGCGCCCCGGTGGAAGCGCTGTCCGGTGCCCCCGCCGCGTCCCTGCCGGCCGTCTACAGCGACCTCTACACCCTCGGGCCGGGTGATCAGCTGCAGCTCAGCTTTCTCGATCCCTCCGCCAAAGAGGTGGGCGGTCCGGTGGCGATCCTCCCGGATGGCACCAGCACCCTGGCCCTGCTCGGATCGGTGCAGCTCAGCGGCCTCACCCTTGGCCAGGCCACCCGCTGGCTCACTTCTCTGTATGCGCGCCATCTGGTGCGGCCCCAGCTGATCCTCAGCCTCACCAATGCGCGCCCGGTGCAGGTGAGCGTGCTCGGAGAGGTGGGTCGGCCGGGCCTCTATTCCTTCGGGGGTGGCGGTGCCGGCAGCGGTCCGGCCACGGCCAGCGGCGGGGGTGTGAGCACCGGGCCGGGGGGGCTCACCACGCCGGTGTCCGCGATTCAGACCGCCGGGGGCATCACCCTCAATGCCGACATCCGTCGCGTGATCCTGCGTCGTGTGACCGGGCAGGGCGGTGCCGAGAAACAGACCGTGCTCGATCTGGCCCAGTTGCTCCAGATCGGCAACCAGCGCCAGAACCCGATTCTCTTCGATGGCGACACCCTGATCGTTACCCGCGCTGAGAAGCCGCTGCCCAATGAGGTGATCCAGATCGGCATCTCCAACCTCTCCCCCGCCACCATCAATGTGACGGTTCTCGGCGAGGTGAAGACCCCGGGAACGCTCGCGGTTCCTTCCAACACGCCTCTGCAGGAGGTGCTGATGCGCGCCGGTGGACCGACCCCGTGGCGCTCCAACAAGGGGCGCATCGAGCTGGTGCGTCTCAACCGCAACGGCACCACCACCACCGAGTTCTTTGAATATCAGCCCGGCAAGGACATCTCCCAGGGCTTCAACCCTCCCCTGCGTGATCGCGACACGGTGATCGTGAGGCGCAGCTACTACGGCAAGACCGTGGATCTGGTCAATGAACTGGTGGCGCCGCTCACTTCAATCGTGAACACCTTCTACATTTACAGCAATTACAACCGCAATCGCTGAGGCGGCTCCCCCGAGCCAAAGCCCTCAAGCCAACGCCACCTCACGTCCGCGCCCCTGGCTCTGAGCTCCTGAGCGGGCTCCACAGCTGCTCGCTCCCCCGCTGCATTCCTTCCGCCACCCTCCTCCTGACTCCCATGCAACCCTCCGGCTCCGGTATTTCTTCCAAGGCCATCGGCTGGGCCCTGCTCAGCCAGGTGTTCTGGGTGCCCCTGGTGGCAATCGATCTGCATGACCGCTGGACCGCACGCCAGCGCGAGATCACGCCGCCCGGAAAGGCGCTGCCGCCCTCGCCCCTGGCCCGCGCCACCCCCTTCAGCCTCAACGATCTGCTCGGCGCCGCCCGGCCGGTGCAGCAGCTGGCGGGTCAGGCCAACCAGGCCGTCAGCGGTGCCCTCGGGCAGGCCGTGCAGGGTGCTTCCAGCGGTGTCGGGGTGCTGCTGAGCAGCGCCGGCTCCAGCGCCTCCTCCCTGCTCGATCGCCCCTTCACCGTCAGCCTCGAGAGTTCCGGCGCCGGCTCCGCTTCGGCCGCCGCCACCGGCGCTTCAGGCCCGTCGCGATCTGAGCTGCGCCCCGGGACGGCCCAGCCCGCCAACACCCTGCTCGGCCGCGCCTTCACCCGCGCCCAGCTGCTGGGCGGCACGATCGGCCTGGCGGATCTGCAGGAGGGTCCGATGGCGCCCCTGGCCCTCGCCGAGCGTGCCCTGCAGCGCGGCAGTGGCGATCCCCTGGCTCCGCTTCCCTCGCTGTGGCGTGAGCCGATGCGCCAGGCGCTGCTCAAGCTGCCCGGTGCTCCCCTGCAGCTCAGCCCCGCCCGCCTGGTCGTCGTGCCCAGCCGCACCGTCAGCCAGCCGGTGGAGGTGCCGCTGGCGCTCCAGAGCGATGGCTCGGTCGACATCCTCGAGGCTCCGTCCAATCCGGCCGTGCTGCGCGAGATCGATGGCTGGTCGCGCCAGCAGCGCCTCCCCGCCACCGGCTCCCTGGTGCCTGCCGTGGTGCATCTCCATCCGCTCACCCCCGAGGCTGCGGTGGCGCCGAGCGCCTCCAGCCGGCCTGCCGCCAGTGGCGCGGCCCAAGGTGGTGCGGTTCACGGTGGCTCTTATCACAGTGGAGCCTCGCAGTCCGGGGGTGCCGGTGCCTCCAGGGCCGTGCGCGCCGAGGCTGCCGTGGCAGCACCTGCGCAGCTGGCACCCGCCCCTGCTCCCACCCCTGCGCCAGCCGCCTTCGCGCCCGCTGAGGTGGCCCCCGCTCCTGCCCCTGAACCGGTGGCGGTGGCGGCTCCTGCAGCGGTGGCGCCCCCCGCAGCGGCCGAGGCCCCGGCCCAGGCGGTGGCTCCCGCCCCCTGAGCCGGGCTGTCTCCAGCGCGATCGATCGCACTCCCAGGGCACGGCTGCCTGACTTTGTGGCCTGTGCCTGGAAGCGCGATGGGTGCCTTCGGAGCGCTGCAAGAGCGCTGAAAGGCCCTCCAGCCGGAGCCGCCTGATCCCTGCAGCGGCTCAGCCGTTCACGGCCACCGCCTCGATCGCCGCTGCGATCGCCTGGCGCTGCTCACCGTCGTAGCCCCAGCGCTCCAGGAAGCTGCGGTCCTCGCCGGCGGCGGCATCCTCGCGTTCAACGCCTTGAGCAGCCGCCAGGAGCGTTTCCAGCCGCTCGCGCACCGCCTGGGGCTCCAGGTGACGCAACAGTTCGGTGGCGCGTGCCTGCACCCGCCGCGACCCCGCCTGCTGGGCGCTGTCGCCGCTGCGGCCGTGGGCCATCACCATCGCGGTGCTCATCGCCAGGTTGCGGGCGGTGAGGTCCACCACCAGGGCACCGGCGCGCCGCAGCTGCAGCAGCAGGGCCTCCGGCAGCCGGTCCATCAGGGGGCTGTCGCCCGCCAGCGCCACCACGAAGAAGCCCCGGGCGCCGTCGCGGCTGGCCACCAGTTCGGCGACGCGGTCGGCCAGCACCTCCTCGCTCAGTTCGCCCGCCTCCCACAGCGCCAGCCACTGGGCGGTGATCTCCATGGCCTGCTGGAAGGTCGGTTCGGCGGCGGCGCTCATCGTGGTGGACTCCGGTGCTGCGTGTGACAGGACACTCAGGCTATGGAAGCCGACCTCCGGCAGGCTGGCTGCCTGCCGGGCCTCTCCTTCTGTCGGATGAGCGGGCTGTCGGATGCGCGGGCTGTCGAATGAGCGGGACGCGACAGGTGGTGGGGTGCTGAGCCTCCGCATGGACAGCCCTGAGACGGTGACTCGCCGCCAGGCGCCCTGCGGCCGGGGCGATGAACTGGCAGGGTGATGGCCATGGAACCCTCCACGCCCCTGCCGCCCGAATCGTCCGCGTCCGAGGCGGCTGAGCCGCAGGGCACCCTGCTGCCGATTCCCGATCCCGAGGAATCGCGCCGTCTGCTGGCCGGGATCGGCGCCTCCGGCCCGGCGCCTGGTGCCGTGGACGCCCCGATCGCGTCGCCGGGTCCCTTGTCGCCGCACGGCTCCGCCCAGGCACCCTTTCGCTCCGGCTTCGTGGCCCTGATCGGCCGGCCCAACGTGGGCAAATCCACCCTGCTCAACCAGCTGGTGGGCCAGAAGGTGGCGATCACCTCGCCGGTGGCTCAGACCACCCGCAACCGCCTGCGGGCGATCCTCACCACCGCCGAGGCCCAGCTGGTGCTGCTGGACACGCCCGGCATCCACAAGCCCCATCACCTGCTCGGCCAGCGCCTGGTGCAGAGCGCCCGCGGCGCCATCGGCGAGGTGGATGTGGTGCTGCTGCTGGTGGATGGCAGCCAGCCGGCGGGGCGTGGCGATGCCTTCATCGTTGAGCTGCTGCGCCGCAGCGGCATGCCCGTGATGGTGGCGCTCAACAAGTGGGATCAGGTGGAGCCCGGCCGCGCCGAAGAGCTGCTGGCCTCCTACCGGGAGATGCTGCAGGTGCCGGTGGAGCCTGGCCCCCAGGCTTCCTCTGCCGGGGCTGCGGGGCCATCCGGCGCTGCGGCCGCCAGGCCGGAGCCGGAGCCGGAGGCGGCTCAGCTTGATTCACACCGGGCCCGCCTCGACGCGTCCCCTGCGGCTGGAGCCCCTCTTGGCGGGACACCCTCGCCGGCACGGGGCCCCGGTTCGGACTCTGCCGGCTCCATGGCGGGTGCAGCTGACGGCTCCGGCACGGGTGCGCACTCCGATCCGATGGCGGCCGCTGCCGGTTCGGGTGCCATCGCGGCACCTCCAGGCCAAACGTCCGGAATCCGACCGGCCGCTGCCGGTTCAGAAGCCAGCGCTCCCGCTCCAGGCCAGAGGTCCGGGGATCGACCGGCCGCTGCCACGCCCCAGGCCGGTCAAAGTTCGCCGTGGAGCGCCGCCTCCAGTGCCACCACGGCCCTGCCCTGGCCCCTGTTCCAGGTGAGCGCCCTCAACGGCGACGGCTGCGAGGCGTTGGTGCAGGCCCTCAGTGCCGCATTGCCGCCGGGGCCCCACCTGTATCCGCCCGATGCCATCAGCGATCAGCCCGAACGGCTGCTGCTGGCGGAGCTGATCCGCGAGCAGGTGCTGCATCACACCCGCGAGGAGGTGCCCCACTCGGTGGCGGTGATGATCGATCGCATCGTCGAGGACGGCCCCCGTACCGCCGTGCTCGCCACGGTGCTGGTGGAGCGCAGCAGCCAGAAGGGCATCCTGATCGGCAAGGGCGGCAGCATGCTGCGCACCATCGGCCAGGGCGCCCGCCTGCAGATGCAGAAGCTGATTGCGGGCCCCGTGTATCTGGAGCTGTTCGTCAAGGTGGTGCCAGGCTGGCGCAGCCACCCCGGCCGCCTGGCGGAACTCGGCTATCGGGGGGATTGAGGTGGGGATCAAGAGGGCGGTTGAGGCGGCACCAGAAGCGGCAGCCTCCTCGCCATCACCATGGAGACGACCTCAGCGAGGCGCGTTCGATCAGCCTCGCCTTCCGGACGCGCCAGTCGAGGCTCTTGAGCTGATCGGCGAGCACGACGCCGGCCACCTGGCCACCGGTGGGCAGAGGCACTGCAAACGGATAGCCCTTGACCTTGGAGGTGACCGGGCAGAACAACGCCAACCCGACCCTCTGGTTGTAGGACTTTGGCGACATCACCACGGCAGAGCGCCTTCCAGCCTGCTCGCTGCCGGTCTGTGGTGTGAACTCCAGCCACACCAGGTCACCGCGATCAGGGATGTAGGAAGCGGCCATCAAAAGATCTCCCGCCCGACAGCCTCCCCCGTGTCGATCGACCCATGGAGATTGTCGGTAGTCACGCCCGCCTGGAGATCATCCAGGTTCAACGGGGCTGGACTGGCAGGTTTCACAACCATCGCGCCGTCCTCGGCGCTCAGGCTGACCTCGGAACCAGCACCCAGACCGATCTGCTCCGCCAGGCCTCGCGGGATTCGCACGCCAAGGCTGTTGCCCCATTTCTGAACCCGCGTTCGCATCGCGGCCTCTTGGATACACGTTGACTATCCGTTTGCTGGCTCTGGGCGCAGCTTCGGGGAGGCAGCGGTTGGTTGCGGCTGCCCAGTCGCTGAGCCTTGGCGCCAGCAGGCCCCGCAGCCGGAGCCCGGAGCCGGGGAGCGGCACCTGCCAGGATCGCCCCAGCCATCTCTGCCGCCGTGACCGCCAGCCCCGAGGGCTTCCCGCCCCAGGATCTCCGCAGCTTTCTGGAGCTCTGTGACGGTGAGTGGCTGGCCTTGCGCAGCCATTTCGATCTGGCGCTGGTGGAGGAGACAGCCGATCAGCCTGTGACGGCGGCCGCTGCCGTCTCGAGCGGGGGCGGGGCTGAGGAGTCCGGATCGCCACCCGCCGGACCCGGCGCCGCGACGCCCGAGGCCGAGGCCGCCAGCGACGGCCTGCCTGATTTCGCCGCCCTGCTGCAGCAGGCCCGGGCTGGCGTGGAGGAGGCCCCCAGCGAGGAGGAGGCCTGGCACAGCTCCGAGCGGGGCGAGCTGCAGGTGGCCTTCC
>Ga0214917_10006155_pt1 | contig 12555 bp, 13 predicted proteins | sample LL_1208_BB_MetaG_FD_177983 | JGI IMG/M metagenome (GOLD analysis project Ga0214917, IMG submission 177983) | Freshwater microbial communities from Lake Lanier, Atlanta, Georgia, United States - LL_1208_BB | ecosystem: Environmental > Aquatic > Freshwater > Lake | place: USA: Georgia | collected...
CTACAAGCCCTCATGACCCACGCAGAGCATGTTCGAGATCAAGTAAGAGCGATTGTTCCTTGTTATCAGGGTCAACGAGGTAATCCAGTCGTATTGACTCGGAGCGCAGTAGAGGCTGTGTTAGCGACCCCAAATCAAGGATGTCGAGAGTGGTTGGATCAAAATCCTGATCATGTTTTATTTATCGACATGCCTCACGAATCATATATTCGAGATGTCGATACGATGACCGATCTTGAGTATGAGAATCTTTCGATGAGTCACTCATAATCCAATGAAAAAAACACATTTCGCAGATGATGCAGCCCAATTTTGGGATAAGCGATTTTCGAAGGATGAGTATGTATTTGGCAAAGACCCAAATGCTTACTTAAAAGATCAGGTAAGAAGCCGCATGAAACCAGGTGGGAATGCTCTCTGCATCGCTGATGGCGAGGGGCGAAATAGCGTCTGGCTAGCTCAGCAGGGAATGATTGTGGAGGCCTTTGACATATCGCCAGTCGCCGTAGAAAAGGCAAGGCAATTAGCCAAGCACCAATTGGTATCGGTTGCATTGAATGTTGCTAGTACCGATTCTTGGACGTGGAAACTGAATCACTACGATTTAATCGCAGCCATTTTTATTCAGTTTGCGACCCCCAATATGCGTGTTGACCTCTTTGCCCATATACGCCAATCCCTAAAACCCGGTGGATATCTAATCCTTCAGGGGTATACGCCCAAGCAATTGGAATATAAGACGGGTGGCCCACCGAGTATTGATCATCTCTACACCACTGAATTAATTCAGGATCTCTTAAGAGGAATGGAAATCTGTGATTGGCAAGAATACGAAGCAGAAATTCATGAGGGTGAAGGACATCGTGGCATGTCTGCCTTGATGGGCGTGGTTGCTCGTAAACTCTAAGCTCTCAAGCGGCCAAGTGGTTGTGTGATTTACTGACCCAAGGAGCGAGGTGGAATTCGCCTCCAAAGATAGACTACCCAGATGCTGCAAAGAAGGTAGAGTCCCACAAAGAAAGAGGGTGGTAAATCCCAGTAAAGGAGTTGATTAAGCTGATAAGCCCAGAATGATTGTGGGGCAGTTGTCTGTCGAAGCTGAGCTTCCAATACTGTCAGTGGGCAGGTGATGGCAAATACTGCCTCGATGGCAACAAAGAGCATGAGGCCGGCATGTATCTGACGAAAGCGGCGATTACGAATCCAGGACCAGGAATAAATAAATCCAAGCGGAATGAGCAGCAAGCCCAGTGTAATAAAGAGGGCGATACCAAAGTGAAAAGCCAAGACAAGATCCGCAAGCGATGTCATAAAAATATTTTTATTTATTAGATCGTATTGATAGGAATAGCTTGGCGCAGAGTTTTTGAATAGCAGCTTTTTCTTGAACTGGCTTTATCAATTTTCGCAATTGTTTAACTTGTTCTTGAAGATTCTTATAGAACAATTGATCGGTTTCTGCACGAAGCAGAAGTCTGGCTAAAGCTTTTTCATTACCAACCGGAAAATATCCCAAATAATCTTTTCCGAGTAACCCACAATTGCCTGCTATCTTTGAGGCAAGGACTGGAATGCCCGCAGCAATTGCCTCGGAAACCACATGAGCGCCACCCTCAATGCGACTAGAAATAACCATGACGTGACTGCGCGCCAGGGTTCTTAGTGTTTTCTGATGACTAACCATGCCCTGCCAGGTATAGCGATCATGTTGCTTGGTCGCTTGCAATGCGATTTTTTCCATCTCAACACTCATCGCCATCCCCAAGTGTTGAATAGTGATTTGACTGTCGCTGCGCAAATAGGGTAAGGCGCGGATGATACAAAAAGGATCTTTTTCAGGGCGAAGATGCCCAATCACACTCACGCTGAATTGCCCTTTGGGCTTTTGCTGCTTTGGTATCTGCGGTACCGACTGATGAATGACTGCTGCCTTATGACGCCATTTTGTGGGGATGATTTGTAATGCCTCTGCCTGTAAAACTACCAATGCATCTGCTAATGCCATCGATTTATGAACCTCTGGGTGGTTTGCCATATCCCGATATAGGTCAGTACCGGTCAGAATCAGAATTAAAGGACGGTTAGGGTATGCGAGCTTAAACGCATCAATTGACGCATGACTTCGATAGGCATGCAAGGCAATCAGAAGGTCGGCGTCTTTTTTAGACCAGGATTCAGTGATGGGGACTCGGTAGCCAAGCTGTCTTAAAAAACCTTGCCATCGTTTGGCGGTCACACGATTACCGTGGAGGCTCCCAGGAGGGGCTGGGGTGACGATTTCGATGCGACGCATATTTAAGAACTGCTCTTTGAAATGCGATTCAAAAAAATAAGTCCTAATACAGGGCCCGGTAGTAATAGCCAGGTAATGTAGTGATCCACGAGGGGCAAGACCAGGGTACTGATTTGAATTGAGATCATCGTGATGGTGAAGCCAATCGCATTTTGAATCGTCAGTGCCGTTCCGACAATTTCGGGTGGGCAAGCCTGGGCCGATAGGGCCGAGAACTGTGGCGAGTCAGCGACGACACTCATGCCCCAAATAAGCCAAAACAAAATTTGCGCCCACAGTGGTAACCCAGCAATCCATGGATAGAGAAGACAGCAGATACCCGATAGCGCTAAGGCGGTTGAGGCAACCTTAACCCCACCCATTGATTTGCTAAGTTGCCCTCCAAGAAAACATCCGAGCGCACCGACCCCGATGACCGAAAATGCCAATCCAGATAAATTCAAGGAATTTTGAACGGGATACGTACTGGCAATCAGAAATGGCACCAGCGCCCAGAAGGCGTAGAGTTCCCACATATGACCGAAATAACCTAATGCAGACCGACGATATGCTGGGATAGCAAAAAGTTGTCGAAAGCCACTTAGCTTCACCCTTGAGGCGGTGCCTAATTTGAGGTGGGGGCCGTCGCCAAGCCAAAAAATAATTCCCATCGCAATGATGGCCAGGAAGGAGGAGAACAGAATCACCTCTTGCCAAGGCCAATCAACACCGAAGTAGCGTGTGGCATGGGGAATAGCCGTTCCCAGAGTGAGCATGCCAACCAATTGCGCGATACGCGAGGATGCCTTTTGAGGATCCCAAGTCATGATGAGTTTCATGCCGATAGGGTAGATGCCTGCTAAACAAATTCCAACCAAGAAACGCAGTGCAGAGCCCATCCAGATGCTATCGGCCCATATCGCAAATGCGGTATTGAACAGCGCCCCAAGTAGGGCACAAGCGGCAAATAGATGACTGGGTCTAAACCGATCCGCAATACCGCTTAAAGCAAATACTAAGGTGCCTGCTACAAAACCCAATTGCACGGCATTGGTCAAAACACCAATACCTGCAAGATTGATATTCCAGGAACCAATTAAATTGTCAGCCACGCCATTGATCGAGAACCACAAGGAGGTTCCCATAAGCTCCGCAATCACAATAAATAACGAAGCTACATTTGGGCTAATGGTTCGAGAGGGTGTCGAAGTAATCAATTGAATAAATAATAGGACTAACTTTAGTTGCTTCTATTATGGTACTTCTTCAATGCCATGCATCTCTTGCAAAGGCTTGCACTCCACTTAAGTTTCGCTCCTGCGATAACCCAAAAACCTAAAGGACTAAAGGAAGTATTTAACTATGAATAGTTATTGATAATCATTCTCATTTGTAGTAGCATTTGATTATGTTTAAAAAAATAAAGACGATGAATAAAACAAATTGCATTCGGATATACCGAAGTGAGGAGTTGTTTGGTTTGGAAAGCTCGATTCAGATTAATCATCGTGGAGTGATCTACACCTTACGCATTACTCAATTCGGTAAATTGATCTTAACCAAGTAATATGGATTCAGGGCATTTGCTGCGTTCGCCTTCATTCAAAATTACTCTAGCAGTATGCGTGGGGCATGCCATGCTCATTGGATGGATCATGACTGCCATAAGCAATCATCAACCTGAGTCGCCTGCCATCCTCTATGGCCAATTGGTTGGGCGAGAGTCAAATACGATTCAAAAAAAAGTAACTTCGCCAATTCATGCAAAACAAGATCCGATTAACCAACCAAATCCATTGAACATTGAGAGTAGCCAGGGCCCCATAACTAGTCAACAGCCAGAGAGCAGAGGCTCGAACGTTTCATCTGCACCCATAATATTGCCGTCCGCTACTGACCCAAGGTTCAATAATCCAAAGCCACCGTACCCCATTGCCAGTCAGGAAAATGGGGAGGAGGGCAGGGTATGGCTTTCATTATGTGTATCTGAGTATGGGTTGATTGATCGCTTGCAATTGGCTCAATCCTCGGGACATCCAGCACTCGATCGTTCTGCCTTGAATACAGTGACACACTGGAAATTTCATCCGGCGCGAAAAAATGGTGCTGCGATTCCGTACTGCTATCGATTACCGATTGTCTTTGTATTAACTTAATTTCCATACACTGAATATTGTCAATATCACTTGACAATGAGAATCATTCTCATTAAAGTAAGGATTCGTTTTAACCAAAAAACGATTGTTTAAACGTCACAGCCCGCCGTCGCTAGCTAGTGCCATCAAATTCTAGCGAGCATGAATCTAAGAAAACATCCATGGAAGGCTATTGCAGCCATCACTTTGGCGGGTATTGCCATGAGTACCCATAGTCAGACAGTTATCACGGAAGATGGAAGGCCCATTGAACAATCCCGTGGTGAGCGGGGCGAGGTGGATGTCATTCTGAAAGAGGTTACCGTAACATCGACTCGGTCCCCTCGTAAGGTGGATAACGTACCCAATGTCGTCACCGTAACAACGGCTGAGGAAATTCAAGAAAGGGGTGATCGCAACATTAAAGACTTATTCAATAACTCGGTAGATGTAACGGTTCCCCAGCAAACGCAACGATTTAGTCTAGCTGTCGGAGCCCAGGGCCGGGCGGGGAATGAAAGTGTCAATATTCGTGGGCTACAGGGAAATAATGTCTTACTCCTAGTGGACGGAATTCGGGTACCGAATGCGTTCTCATTTGGGGCCCTATCGGTTGGGCGAGGAAACTTTCTCGATGTTGATGGGTTTCGTCGTGTCGAGGTAGTACGCGGCCCATCCTCAACTCAGTATGGTAGTGATGGTCTTGCTGGGATTGTGAACTTTCAGACTTTTAATCCAGGTGATTTCATTAAAAAGGGTGAGACTCATGGTGGATTTGCTCGCACCGGTTACTCAAGCGTCGATACATCCTCGAATACAACATTTGCCTATGGTGGTATTCAGGACCATTTGCAAGGGATGGTCCTTGGAAACTTTCAAGCCGGCCACCAATATCAAAACCAAGGATCTAATGACTCAACCGGCATCACCAGAACGGCGCCCAATCCGGCGGATTACAGCAATTGGTATGTTCTGACCAAGGGATTTGCCCAAATCGATCGTAACCAAAAACTGGGTATTACTTATGAGTCTCAAAATGTGACACAAAACGTGAGTAATTTATCCGATCTGGGAGTTAGCGGCGGTTGGATATCCTTTGGCCCAACGACCTATAACAATGTCGCGACATCAACCACTCAAGATAAAACGACGCGTAATCGCGTATCGGGTGAATACGACTTTAAAGACAGTGGGGCTCTGTTCGTTCAAAAAGCCAATGTCATGGTGTATTACCAAGATGCGGACGCCATTCAAAATGCCTATCAACAACAAGTTGGTAATTCAAGCCTTTCATCATGGCGCAGCCGCAATAACACCTATAGTCAGGATACATACGGCATCAATACCACTCTAGAAAGTAACCACACCAGCGTTGTGAATCAGCGACTCACCTATGGATTTGATTGGAGTTCCTCGCAGATATCCAGTCAGCTCAATGCAGCTGGTAATGGGAGTTCAATTACACCCGCACCTAAATCGACCTACAACCTAGCAGGAGCATTTTTGCAAAGCGAAATGGAGTTCAATCAAATTAGCGTGATTCCAGCGCTTCGTTATGACAGTTACTCGATTACACCAGTCACTGGTTCATTGCCATCGAATTCCGGATCAGCGGTATCACCCCGAATTGGAGCGATTTGGAATATAGCCCGCGAGTTTCGTCCGTTTGCAAACTGGGGAACTGGATTTACGGCACCTACACCGGATCAAACACTGTCTTATTTTGCGGGAAGTGGGTATACCAACATCCCAAATCCCAAGTTAAAACCGCAAACTGGCAATGGCTTTGAGGTCGGCGCTCGCGGCCAGCTTCAGCAGTTTCGTTATCAAGTATCGGGGTATGCAAACTCTTACAAAGACTTTATTTCTCAGGTTAGTTCCGGCGATCGACCTAACCAAATCTTTCAATATCAAAACTTATCCAAGGTCAATATTTGGGGTTGGGATGTCCGAACGGATTGGGCGTTTGCAAAGGGTTGGCAGGCGAATGCAGCAATGGCCTATAGCGATGGCGAGCAAACCCAACATGGGATTTCAGCACCATTAAATACGATTCAGCCTTTGCGTGCCATCGCAGGATTACGGTATGACGCAAGTGCATGGGGAGCATTTGCCAATGTTATTTGGAATCAGGGTAAATCCGCTGATCGTGTGAACTTTAACAATGCTACCGGTGGTACAGCCAATCAATTCTTATCACCCGCATCCACCGTTCTTAATCTGACGGGCTACTGGAAACCCCTCAAAAAACTTACGATCAATGCCAATCTCAATAATGTGTTCAACACCACCTATTGGAACTGGTCAGATGTTCAAGGTTCTGTTCTAACTCAAAACCGAGCGGCTGCTGGTGGATTCTCAGAGTACAACGCCCAAGCTGCTCAACAATCAGCCACGGCAGCGCCGCGGAACTGGCAAATCTCAGCTCGCTACGACTTTTAAGGAGGCCTTATGAAACCGACGATTCATCGTATTCGTCAATCGTTTATCACTCTACGCAAAGAAGGACGCTTACGGCATCGTGATATTGCTACGAAGCTCTCTATCTCGGAAGGGGAGTTGATTGCTGCTCATGTTGGACTTGGTACAGCGATTCGAAATGGCTTAAGAGCAATTCGTCTTAATACGGAGTGGCCAAAGCTACTTGCCTCGGTCGAGACGCTTGGGGAGGTCATGGCGCTTACTCGAAATGAAGCGTGTGTTCATGAAAAAATTGGCCAATACCGTCACGTTAGTCATGATGGGTCAGTGGGACTCGTCGTGGGTGAGATTGACTTGCGGATCTTTTATCAACAGTGGTTTGCTGGATTTGCCGTTATCGAAAGTAGCTCTCAGGGAGAGCAGCGAAGCTTGCAATTCTTTGATGCCCAGGGCCAGGCCATTCATAAGATTTATCTGAAACCACAGAGTGATGTGCCGGCTTTTGATGGAATCGTTTCATTATTCGCAGCCAGTCAACAAGAGCCTGGCCTTGAGGTTTTAAAACCCAAGATAAAGTCAAATCCCATTCCAGACGCAGAGATTGATCGCGCCGGATTTTGGCAGGCATGGAGAGATCTCAAGGATACCCATGATTTTTATCCACTCTTAAAAAAATATACGCTTACACGTACTCAGGCACTTCGTTTGGCAGAGCCTGAGTTTGTTCGGGAGGTTTCTAAAGACTGCCTGAGATCGATGTTACAGCTTGCAGCTCAGACCAAAACTCCAATCATGGTTTTTGTTGGTAATCCTGGAATGATCCAGATTCATTCAGGACCAATTCATGCGATCGTTGAACATGGGTCTTGGATCAATGTGATGGATCCACGATTTAATCTGCATATTCGCCATGATCTAATTGGGCGCGCTTGGATTGTTCGTAAGCCAACTGTGGATGGCATTGTCAATTCGATTGAGTTTTTTGATCACAGCGGTGAGGCTATTGCAATGTTTTTTGGAGAGCGCAAGCCCGGCAGCGCTGAGCTTGCATCCTGGCGAGACCTAGTAATCGAGATTGAGGGTGAACATGGATTGATGGAGGTCTGTCAATGAGTGATCTTTGTCATACAGGGCGTCGTCGTGCGCTATGCACAATCGCTGCTATCCCTGCGGCTTGGTTTGGGAAGCCCACTTGGGCAGCACGAACTCAATCCATTTCAAGTCGCCAACGTCTGATTTGTATTGGATCCGCTGTTACAGAAATTGTGTATGCTCTCGAAGCAAATGATTTGATTGTGGGTGTTGATACGACCTCCATTTATCCGGATGCAGCCCGCTCATTGCCCAGCATTGGCTACTCGAGAACCCTATCGGCAGAGGGCGTTTTATCGCTATCCCCAAGCCAAATCTTATGTACCGAGGATGCGGGTCCTCCAGTAGTACTTCAGCAGATCCAAGATGCCGGTATTCAGATACGGCGCTTGCCTGCCCATCACACCTTTACCGGAGTTTGCGATCGGGTGATTGCGATTGGTCAATCAATTCATCAACAAACTCGAGCTGATCAATTGAAGCTTCAGTTGCAGCAGCAGTGGGCTCGTATAGAAGATGCGATGAAAGCTAAACCCTTTCCAAATACAACTCCTCGTGTGCTCTACATTCATTCAATGAACCCATCCCAAGTGATGGTATCTGGCCAAGAAACCAATGCCAATGCCATGATTCGTTACGCCGGTCTGAGAAATGCGATGGATGGATTTCGGGGCTATAAACCACTTACCCCAGAAGCAGTGATTGTGGCCAATCCCGATTTAATTTTGGTCACCGACCAAGGGCTACAAGCGATTGGCGGACGTAGTCAGCTTGCGCATTTGCCAGGTATGGAGCGAACGAAAGCGATTCTTAGTCAGAAGGTTATTTCAATGGATGCCGTTTATTTATTGGGGTTTGGTCCACGAATGCCTGAGGCGGTCATCACTCTGCATCGTCAAGCACGAGCTTTATTCGGATGAGGCAGACTGCCAGTCATTTTGATTACTCAACCTGGATTACAAGACTCGGGATATTTTTTATAGGATTGTTTGTATTTCTAATTGCAGTGAATTTCGGTGCCGTGGATATTCAAAGCGCCGATTGGTTACACCTATTTAGTCAGCAGAATGGTTATGAGGGTGCCAGTTATGTGCTTTGGACCATTCGGATCCCACGTGTCTTATTAGCCATTACGGTTGGCGCGGCTCTAGGCATTGCAGGCGCTCTCGCACAAAGCTTATTTCGTAATCCTTTAGCTGATCCTGGTCTATTGGGAGTCTCTGCGGGCGCCAGTTGCAGCGTGGCGATCGGTATCGTGATGTTGGATGGCTTTCGTTTTATTCCAACCGAAGAACTTCGGGTTTGGGCCATTCCATTTTTTGCATTCTTGGGTGCTATAGCGGTTTGTTTCTGTCTTGATTATGTTGCCCGTGTTGTATCTCCGGGATCGATTGCTGGTTTGCTATTAACCGGCATTGCATTGAATGCCTTTGCAGGTGCTGTGATCGGCCTGTGCACTTATCTAGCTAACGATGAACAATTGCGTAGCTTTACTTTCTGGACCCTTGGGTCTCTCGCAAGCGCGCGATGGTTAATGGTCGGGGTGCTGATTGGAGCCTTGGTCATCGGATGGGCCTGGATTCGAACTCTTTTACAGGATCTGAATGCTTTGACATTGGGTGAGAACATTGCCAATCATCTCGGGGTGGACGTTTTGCGGCTACGAACGAAGGTCATCGTTTTGGTTGCCACTCTTTCTGGATTGGCGGTTGCGTGGTGCGGCATGATTGGCTTTATTGGTTTAATGGCACCCAATCTTGTGCGGATTTGTTTAGGGTCTGATCAAAAGAGAGTGATTCCTTATTCGGCGGGTGTTGGGGCGATCCTGCTGGTGATTGCTGACACCATTGCCAGGACCATTGCAATCCCCGCAGAGCTTCCTGTCAGTATTTTTACAGCCCTACTGGGCGGACCATTATTTTTGATCCTATTGCGGCAATACCGATCAAGGCTTAATTGATATGCAATTGCAAATTGATCACGCCTCTTTGCAACTTGGAAATAAACTCTTCGGACCCTTTAATTTTTCGATTAAGGCAGGTGAGCGTATTGCGATCTTGGGAAAAAGCGGTGCCGGTAAGTCAACGATTGTGCGGTTGATTGCGCGAGAGCATCAACTAAAAAGTGGCTCGATTTTGATCAATGGCACTTCGATGAATCAGTACTCATCGGCGCAACTGAGTCGAATTCGCGGGGTTCTGCCTCAGAACACCCAAATTGCCTTTGGACTCATGACCGATCTTGTGATTGAGCTGGGGCGAGTGACCGCCCCAAATAAGGTCAACCAAGAAACGATTGTTATGCAAGCAGCTCAGATGGCGTGTGCGGAGCATCTTTTGGGACGCACTTTTAATACGCTATCTGGCGGTGAGCAAGCACGAGTTCATCTGGCACGGGTCTTTGCTCAACTATGGGATGCTAATGATGGTCTGATATTGGTCGATGAACCAGTAGCAGCATTAGACCCAGGGCTGCAGTACCAATTACTGAGTACGATCGATCGCTTTGCGAAAGAAAGAAATCATGCGGTACTAGCCGTTTTGCATGACATCAATCATGCCTTGGATTTTGAGCGTTTACTGCTTGTTGAGCAGGGGCGCATTATTCAGGATTGTCCAGCCGATCATGGTGCACTAGTGGACTTAGAGCGCTTATATGGTATTCAGTTAGAGCATCTTCGCGATAGCCAGGGCAGAAGTGTGCTGATTCAGGTTCACCCATCTGGTATTTACCCATAACCGAACACTTTAATTTATTGGTTGGATGCCATATGATCCATTCATTAGCAACTGTGATGGAGGGGACATGATTGATCATCTGGATCATTTAGTTTTAACAACTGCACACGAGGAACAGTGCATCCATTTCTATACACGCATACTTGGGATGAAACTTGAGTCATTTATTGGGGGAACACCACCGGTTGAACGTAAAGCATTCAAGTTTGGTCAGCAAAAGATCAATCTTCATATCAAAGGTAAAGAATTTGAACCCAAGGCGGATGTTCCAACACCTGGTTCGCTTGATTTATGTTTTATTGCAGATCGTCCGTTGAAGGAGGTGATTGAGCAATTAAAAATTCTAAATTGGCCAATCATCGAAGGGCCCGTTGTTCGAACTGGAGCAACGACGAAAATAAATTCAGTCTACGTGCGCGATCCGGATCAAAATCTAATTGAAATTAGTGAACTGTTATAGGGACCATGTTTTATGAACAAAAAAGTATCCAGATAGAATGAGTTGGTCTGTAAATTACTCCACTGATTAGATCGTCAAACTTATGCCAATTGAACTAGTGATTGCAGCTTTTGGTGGTTTTCTATGCGGTTTTTTGAATACCGTTGCGTCAAGTGGATCAGCGGTTACGTTACCTCTATTGGTGTTTATGGGGCTCAGCCCCATTGTTGCTAATGCGACGAATCGTGTACCGGTAGTTGTAGCCGCATTCATTGCGACGATCTCATTTCTACGTGCCAAAGTCATTGATTGGAAAATCGCAATCAAAATTCTTATTCCTACTGTATTGGGCAGTATCGTAGGTGCCGAATTTGTCGACACATTACCGCAGGAAAATATCAAGTTATTAATCTCAGTAGCAGTTCTATTGGCTTTTCTACTTCTATTTAGTGGGTTAAAAAAAATCCTGCAAAAAGAATTTGAAGAGGTTGCCCGTGTTCGCCTGATTGAAAACATCATTTTATTTTTAGTTGGGTTTTGGCTTGGTTTAATTGTTCTAGACGGGGCTACCTACTTATTATTAGCTTTAATTGTTTTTGTGCGCTTGCCACTCGTGAAAGCAAATGCTTATAAAAATTTAGTACTTTTTGTAACATCCGCGATTGCATTAAGCGTGTTCGCGCGAAATGGTGAGGTCAATTGGGAGATTGGTGGAGTTATGGCTGTGGGAGCGGTATTGGGGGGTTTAATTGGGGCCCGATTTGCCCTTAATCCGATTGCGAAGGTTTGGACCTTTCGGTTCCTGGTCATCATTATTTCTCTTGAGCTAGTTCATATTGGTATGCAATACATCTATTGATGATTACATCATCCTGACCGCCGCGTGTTCAGTTGGTTTATAGAAACACTGGATATCAGAAACTCTTAATGCGCTCCCCGACAAAGTAATACCAATTGGCTTGGCGCTGCCAATACTCTTTCCATAATGAGCGCCAGTTCGCTTTGGGTAGGCGCATGTATCCCTCGACATCGCCGTAGATATTCCTGGATTGCAAGCCGTGCTTATCGCATAAATGTCGAATCGCTTGATTCTCGATGACGCAATGCATATAGAGCGTATGGTAGCCACGGTTTTGAGCCCAAGTGATTGCTTCGCTCAATAGTTGATCGGCAATGCCATGTCGACGAAACTCTTTTTTCACAATCACGCCAAATTCCACTGCATCATCAAGACAGGCAATATGAATTACACCAGCCCAGTGTCCATCGTGATGAGCAATTAAAAAATGATGATTTGCCTTGCCCTGTTTAAATTTGCGGATGAGGCGGTTGATGCCCTCAGCACTTAAGCTAATCCCAAAGTAGTTCCTAAGCGTCTGTGGATCCAAGGTTTTTAGCCACGAGCCGTACCGACTGATTTGAGTTTCGGGCAGGAAGTGAGTGAAAACCGTCATTTCA
>Ga0214917_10006156_pt1 | contig 12553 bp, 22 predicted proteins | sample LL_1208_BB_MetaG_FD_177983 | JGI IMG/M metagenome (GOLD analysis project Ga0214917, IMG submission 177983) | Freshwater microbial communities from Lake Lanier, Atlanta, Georgia, United States - LL_1208_BB | ecosystem: Environmental > Aquatic > Freshwater > Lake | place: USA: Georgia | collected...
GTCCACTGCTTCGGTCGTCTTGGTTTCCACTTAGCTCTCCAGTCCGCTGATACCGCCGTTGATGACCCGTAACTTCGTCTGCCGCACTGCATCCGTGAAGAACACCTCGGGCTTGATGACGTACACCGGGTGGTCGGGGCTCTTGCCGCCGCGCAGAGGCATGTACGTCAGCGACGACTCGCCCTCTGTCACCAGCCAGCCCTTGTTGTGGAAGTCCCGCCACACGCGCTCAGGGGAGTAGCCCGCCTTGATGAGCAGGTCGTTGGCCTCGTGCGGGATGTACGCCATGCCCCACTGGCTCTCGACGCCGACCATCTTGTACACCCTGTCCGCCCGCTCCCGGCCCTCGTCCGTCGTGTCGTCCACGTACAGGTACGGGTTGGCAATCCAGTGGTCCCGCAGCTTCGACAGCGCCTTCTCCGCGTAGCTGGGCTGCTTCCGTGGCGCCGTTTCCTGCAACGCCATGGTGGCATCGTCCAGCGCCCGCTCCTTGGCCTCGGAGGCGTCGATGTCGAGCAGCCACGACTCGGAGAGCGTCTGCGCGGTGGCGATGGCCGCCGCGTAGGCAGCGTGGTTGCCGTCCATGCCGATGCGGTTGGCCAGCGCCTCCCGCATCTCCTTGAACAACTGCGTGAGCGCGGGCAGCCCGTTCGGCAGGCTCATCATCTGGGCGAGGTGCTGGAGAAACATGGGGCCAGCATGGCCGTGATGTTCTGCGCTGAAAGGATAGAGACTCTCGGCCTGCTTGCGGTTCTGGAAGGCCACCGAGTGTATCTGAAGCACACGGTTGAACTGGCCGCCCACGTCCCCGTCCGTGATGAGCGGGACCTCGCCGGTCGTCCGGGCGATGGTCACCCACGTGGGCTTGTCCTGCCTCAAGCCCCCGTCCTTGCTCCCTCGCTCGCGGCCTGAGCCTGTGCAGATGGAGTAGATGAGTTCCTCGGAGGTGACCGTGCTGACCTGCTTCTCGTCGTACAGCACCGGCAGGTCGGTCAGGTGCCGGAACACCTCGGTGAGCGAGATGGCCGTCCGGTTGAGCGAGGAGTAGAGCAGTTCCGGGTTGCCCCACGCGCTCAGGGCGAACACGGCGGTGGCCGTCTTGCCGTGCGAGGAGTCGCCCCAGTGGTGGACGATGAACGTGCGGCACTTCACCAGCCGCAGCAGCGGGGCGGCGAAGGTGGCGCCCATGAGGAAGCGGGTGACCCACCCCTGCTCCCGCACCTCCCGCCACTTGTCCAGCCACGTCTGCGCGTCCCCGTGGGCGCTGAACGCCACCGTGTACCGCTGGTTCGTCCGGGGGTCCGCCTCCAGCCGCCCCTGCCCAATCCACTGGCGGCCCACGAGCCAGCCCAGATTGCCGTCCACGATGTACGGCCCGGAGCGGTGGCCCACCTTGAGCATGGGCAGGGAGGGCCCGTTCAGCGCCTCCTGCGCCCGGAGGTAGACCAGCGCCTCCCGGGCGTTCACGCTGTCCACAGGCAGTCCAGAGGCGCCCAGCAGGGTCAACTTCTGGTGGTCGGTAATCTGTCCTCGGGAGAGCCACACCGACTGGGTCTGGCCGTCCACCGTGTAGAAGGACAACTGGACCAGCGGCTCGTTCGTATCGACCGTGTGGCCGAGCCCGGAAATCCAGAGCGCCCGGTAGGAGACGCGCTTGCGGCCTGCCAGCGACTCCAGTGGGCAGGGCTGGTACGGGTCGGGAATGGCTGGCAGTGCCTTCTGCGTGCAGAAGTAAATGCCGTCAGACCACAACTCGTAGGGGTAAGGGATGAGCACACCCCCAACCTGTTGTATATTTGCCGTTGCACCCTGCGCCAAAAGCGTGGGGTTTCCAGTCGTCATGCGTCACCTCTCCTCGTCCCGGGACGGGGCTGTACCATGGGTACAGCGCAAGGTGCTACAAGTTTTGTTCTTGACCGTGTGAGACAGTTGAGCCTATAAGACCCAACCATGCTCGTCGGCCTCAACAAGTTCCCTCTCGGCAAGCGAGGGGAACGCCCGCTGCGACTCTCCATCGACTACGCCACCGCCCGCCGCCTCAAGGAACTGGTGCCGGGCATCCAGACCACGAAGGGCGGCATCGCCTTCTCGTGGGACATGGTGCCTGCGCTCTCGGCGGTGTTCTCCTTCGACCCTGCCACGCTGCCCGAAGACGGCGGCACCATGGACGTGCCCGGGCTGGAGGAGTACCGCGAGTTCTTCGCCTCCAAGCTGCGCGGCTACCAGAAGGAGATGGTCCAGTTCCTCGGGTTGCGCAGCTACGCCATCAACGCGGACCCCATGCGCTCGGGCAAGACGCCCACCACGCTCGCGGCAGCGTCCCTCATCGGCGCCCGCAAGGTGCTCATCGTCTGTCCGTCCATCGCCAAGCTGGTGTGGGCGACTGAGATTCAGAAGTGGATGGGCCTGCCGTCCACGCTGCTGTACGGACGTGCAGGGGACGAGGCGCGGACCTTTTGCGTCCAGTGCGTCGGTTCCGGGCGGGTAGACGGGAAGCACTGCCCGGGCTGCAAGGGCAAGAACGGCCAGTCCCATGGGACCATCATCCACAAGCCGGATGAGATTGACCCCGTGCTGCGCGGCGCCCGCTTCATCATCTGCAACTACGACCTGCTCATCCCGCAGGTGCAGAAGGACGCGGCAGGGAAGCGGTCGGAGCGCGACGACCTGCCCGGATGGGCCAGCCTGCTCGCACGGCAGGACGTGGACCTCGTCATCGCAGATGAGGCGCACATCCTCCGGGGCCGGTCCAAGCGGGACCGCTCCGGGGAGTCGCGGCGGGACAAGCTGGTGGAGGTGGCCAAGAGCGTGCCCCGGTTCTGGGCGCTGAGCGGCACGCCCATCTACGGGCGCGTGGCCGACTTGTGGGCGCTGCTCGACGTGGTGACGGGTGGGCTGTTCGGTCGGCCCTTCTTCGACTTCGACGTGCGGTATGCGGGCGGTCACAAAGGCGAGTACGGCTGGGTCAACGATGGGCGCACGAACGAGGAGGAACTCAAGTCACGACTCGACGTGTTCATGCTCAAGCGGGACCGCTCCGTCATCCTGCCCAACCTGCCCCGCAAGACCCGTCAGGTAGTGCGGCTGGACGGCGGCAAGGCGTCCTTTGCACGGCCCAAGGGCAAGCGGACCTCCGGGGGCATCCACGCAGCCCTGAGAGCCACGGCGCGGCTCAAGGAGGACGCCGTGGTCGAGTCCGTGGCCGCCGAGTGCGGCGAGGGTGCCAAGGTCGTGGTGTTCAGCTACTTGCGCGAGAACGCCGAGTCGCTGGCCAAGGCCATCGCGGCACAGGGGGACAAGGACCCCCGGCTGGCGAGTCGCAACTTCCGGGTCTGGTGCGTGTCTGGGGACACGCCCGTGGAGGCCCGCTTCAAGCAGGCGCAGGCGTTCCGTGAGTGGACAGGCGCCGGGTGCTTCGTCGCCACCATCGACTCCGTGCCCGTGGCCATCAGCCTCAAGGGTGCCCAGAGTGTCCACTTCGCGGACCTGACCTTCGACCCTGCCTCGCTCCTACAGGCCGAGGACCGGCCCTACGAGGTCGGGACCAGCGGGCTCACCATCGTCTACTACATGGTCGAGAAGACCGTGGACGAGCATGTCGTGGGGCTGGTGCTCCCCAAGATGGAAACGCTGGAGAGCATGGTGAAGGAGACGGCAGCCGGGGACTTCCGCGCCGCGTTCGGTGGCGTGTCAGACCCGGATGCTATGGCAGAGGAGATATGGGCACGAATGGAGGCGGCAGCGTGAGTGACTTTGTGTTGCAACAAGGGGACTGCGTCGAGGTCATGGCGCATTTGGACGACAACTCGGTGGACGCCGTCGTGTGCGACCCACCTTACGGGCTGGAGTTCATGGGCAAGGACTGGGATGCGCCGTGGAAGGATGCTCGGACAGACAAGCGCGGCGTGATTGACCCGAAGCAGTGGGGCGGCAATCAGGACAGCCCCAATGGCGGGAATCCGTACAGCCGTGCTCGCATCCGTACAGCAGCAGCGCACTACGCCGGAGATGCTGCCGAAGTTGGTCGGGCGTTTCAGGCATGGTGCATGACGTGGTCGAAGGAGGCGCTGCGCGTCCTCAAGCCCGGAGGCCACCTCGTCGCTTTTGGCGGCTCGCGGACCTACCACCGGCTGGCCTGCGCGATTGAAGATGCAGGATTTGAGATTCGGGACAGTCTCATGTGGCTGTACGGAACAGGCTTCCCCAAGTCCAAGAACTTGGACGGCGAATGGGAGGGCTGGGGAACCGCCCTCAAGCCTGCGCACGAACCCATCGTGCTTGCCCGCAAGCCACCAGACGGAAGCGTCACTGCGAACGTCACAAAGTACGGGACTGGAGCACTAAACATCGACGGCTGTCGCCTGCCCACTGACGAGAACCTCAAGGGGGGTGCCTACTCAGGCAAGCCCCGCTTGTCCGACTTGCCGGGTGCCGAGCGGTCGGCCACCGCAGCAGGGATGTTCGGCGTGGGTAAGGCACTCGACCCAGACAGTTATGAGGCGCCGATAGGTAGGTGGCCTGCCAACGTGCTCATGGACGAGGAGGCTGGGGCGCAACTGGACCTCCAGAGCAACGGAGCCTCTCGCTTCTTCTACTGCGCCAAGGCCAGCAAGAAGGAGCGCGGGGAGGCCAACAATCACCCCACCGTCAAGCCCGTGGCTGTCATGGAGTGGTTGGTGCGCCTTGTTACGCCGCCTGCGGGCGTGGTGCTGGACCCATTCATGGGGAGCGGGTCTACGGGAGTCGCGGCTCGCGGGTTGGGCTTTCGATTCATCGGCATCGAGAAGGACCCGCAGTACGTCCAGACGGCGCAGCGGCGAATCGGGGAGGAAACGTGAGCAAGGAAAACATGAGGACGGTGCGGCGGGTCATCCTCGTCTCGGAGCGGGGCATCCGGCAGGACGGGAACAACAACATCATCATCTGCTGCACGCGGTGTGCGCAGTGGAAGGCGCTGGGCGAGTTCGGTCTGCGCTACATGGCGAACGAGGACACCCTGCGAAACCAGAGCCACTGCACCGAGTGCCGCCACGAGCAACTGGCAGGAGCGCCCCTGTGACCACGCAAGCAGGAGGCGTTTCTCGTCGAGGTTCGCACCGGCTGGCCGAAGCGGCGCTGTGCCCGCGCAAGTGGTACTTCCGGTGGGCACGCGGGCTGGTGCCCAAGCGCACGCCGCTGCACTTCATGGAGGGCACGCTCGTCCACCTTGCGCTCGCCTACCACCGGGCCGAGCAGATGGACATGACGCTGTCAGGGAGCGCCCCGGAGTGGTTCTACCGGCAGAGCATGACGGAGGCGCTGGCCGAGACAGGGGCGGGCTACCCGGACGCCATCCGGTTGGCCAAGGACATCCTCGACGCCTACAAGCGGCGCTACGCGGCGTATGACCCGTGGACGCCGGTCGCCATCGAGCACGAGTACACGGCTACGCTGGGGCAGATTCGCAAGCTGGTGAACCCCTACTGGGAGCCCTGCTCCGATGACAACGAAGTGGTATCCAGCCGTATCGACCTTGTGCTTCGCACCAACGGCTACCTGTGGGCCTGCGACTACAAGACCACCGCTCATGGGCAGCGGGGGCGGCTGGGCGAGTTCAACCCCGAGGGAGAGTACGCAATCAACTGGCAGTTCCTCCTCCAGACCGCCATCCTCCGGGTCAACCTCGGTGACGAGTTCAAGGGCGTAGTCGTGGAGCGCATCTTCAAGAAGCCCCCGTTCGACTTCGACCGGGCGGTGGCGCCCATCTCCCGGCGTGCCTTCCTCGACCTGCCCAACGTGCTGGCCCGCCAGTGCCTCTTGGAACGCCAGATTGCCAAGCAGGCGCTCGACGCGCAGGCGCTCGGGGAGGACATGAATACATGGCTGCCCAGCGGCAACTGGTGGAACTGCTACCAGTGGGGTTCGCCCTGTGAGTACCGGCCCATCTGTGTGGCAGAAACCGATGGACAGGCGCAGGACGCAGTGGTAAGGGAGTACAACCAGTTGTAGCACCGGCACCTTGGGAGAGGATGCCGTCAACCCAAACAGGAGTGGAGAACCCTTGTCCAACAGTATTGGTCTGCCTCTCGACACGTCCAACGTGCTGAGCCTTCCCCCGTCCGTCGTCCTCTACGGCCCCCCGGGCGTGGGGAAGTCCTTTGAGATGGCTCGCGCCTTCCCGAACGTCCTGTACGTTCAGAGCAGCCCGAGCATCCTGCACGCCTACGCGCACTACGCCCAGTTGAAGGGCGGGCTCAAGGTGCCTGACCGCGTGACGCTGGACGAGCGCACGGTCGCCCAGCACTTCGGCGGCTCGCTCGTGTCGGCGGTGCTCACCGTGGTGGAGAAGTACATCGGCGCCTGTGATGCAGGCACGTCCCCGTATGAGGGCATCGTGTGGGACGAGTGGAACGTCCTGTGCGAGCGCATGTTCGCGGAGTTGAAGACCGACCCATGGGGCAAGTTCAAGGGACGCTCCGGGGCCATCAACATCTTCGCGGTCATGGACGCCTTCAAGGGCATCCACCGCTCCGTGCTCTCGCTGGCGCGGCGGACGCGCAAGACCGTGGGCTTCGTGGCGCACTACCAAGGCCCCAAGATGGACGACGACGACAACAGCCCCACCAAGGGCTCCATCAAGTGGCCGGGCGGCCCCAAGATGCCCATGGGCCTGTCCGACCAAGTCGTGGAGTTGTGCGCGGATGCGGACGTGGTGCTCCAGATGGCTGTCAAGGATGCGAGCACCGGGGCGCTGTCCCTCACTGGGGATGCGCAGCCTGTCAACAATGCCGGTCAGCGGGTTTTCTTGACGGCGCTTGACAGCAAGTGGTTCCGCAAGGTACGAGGATTCGGCGTCGAGCGTGAGGAGACACTCGACATCTCACAAGGCAAGGGTTTGCGCGAGTTGCTCGTTCGCGCCGGTTTCCCGGTGTAACTCACCGGGATGCAGCACCCGTCGTCCGTTCGGGCGGCGGTTCCATCGTAGTCCAACCCCGGCCACTGAGGAGTGGCCACAAGGAGCAAGCAACATGGCTGAGAAGGTTTCTTTCAACGTGGACCTGTCTGGGCTGGCGAACTACACCCCTGTCGAGGGCATCGGTTCGTCGTCCCTGCTCAAGCTGGACGGCTTCTACAGCGCCACCGTGACCAAGGTGCTGATGGGCAAGTCCAGCAGCGGGAACAACAAGTTCATCGTGGCGCTGGCAGTGCAGGACGCGGACGAGAAGGGCGCCACGCTCATCGCGGACGTGCTCGTGTCCGGTCAGGACAAGAACGGCAACCCGAACATCCGCCAGTTGGGGGACTTCCTCAACAGCATCGGGATGTCCATGGAGCAGGTGCGGGCGTTCGCGGCGAACGGCACGCAGCCGGGCGACGGGCTGGCGCAGACGCTCACGGGCAAGACCGTGTACGCCAACGTCGAGGCCGAAACGTACCAGAACGAAACGCGCTCCCGCGTCCGTGGGTACATCACCAAGCAGCGGTACGATGACGCTGTGAGCGCCAACGCCCACCGCAAGCCCCGCAAGGCCGACACGGCCTTCTCGGGCGCCCCGGCTGGCGCGGCCCCCTCCACCAACGTGACCACCGGGCCGTCCACCGTGAACGGCACCTCCTCGGCGGCGGTGGACCCGCTGGCGAAGTTGAAGTCGCTGAACCTGCCGGTGTGATGTAGAGCGGGCCTGTTCCCTCTCCGTTGCAGGTCCGCTCGGGGCGGTGGGTGAAGTTGAAAGAGCACCCACCGCCCTTCTTGCGGAGACGATTGTAGTAAGGGGAAACTGTGAAATCGTACAAGCTACCGAATGGCGACCTCACCGACGACCAGACCTTGTACACGCGCCAGTGGTACGACCTTGCGCACGTCATCACGGACACCGTGCTGCCCAAGTCACGGCTCATCGCGTTCGACCCGGACCTCCAGTTCGACATGGGCGGCGTGCCGTTGACCCTGCCTGTGTGGTTCGTGCAGGCGCTCGCGCAGAACACCCGGGCCAAGAGCGGCAAGAAGTTCCGACTGAAAGAGGCTCGTGCCTCCAACTGTGAAACGTGCAAGCGGCGCATCCACACCATGGGCGCAGGCCGCACCCGGCGCTTCTGTGCCGACTGCCTCGTTGTCCGAAGGAAGGGCTAACCATGACCGAGAACTACTACCCCCGCCACACACCTGAGCATCTGGAGGTCATCCGCGACCAGCCCATCCCGGCCCATGACGTGCCCCGGCTGACCCGCGAGGTCGAGGGGCTGCGCGAGGAGAACGAGAAGCTGCGGGCGCTTCTGCGTGAGGCGTCCGTGTGGATGCTGGCCGACCGCAAGCTGAACGAGGGGTGGGCCGAGCGTGTACTCGCGCTCAAGACGAAGATTGACCTGACGCTGGAGCGGCCATGAGCACGCCCTGTGACGGCTGCACCCATCGCGCCACGCACTTCCTGTGCGACGACTGCATCGAGCATGACGTGAACGTGCTGCAGTCGCAGTTGCGCAGCGCAGACGCAAAGGTCGCGCACCTGCTCATTGCCTTGCAGGAGGTGCAGAAGGCGCTCCGAGTGTCTGACCCCGCAGCCATTCGTGAGGCCGACGACCTGATTGACCAAGTGCTTGAGGAGTACAAGCCATGAGCGACTCTCCCCGCTGCCCTGTCTGCGACATGCGCCACGGGCATCCGCGCTGGCCGTCTGTCCGCACGACTCCGTGGACCGACGACTGCGCGTGCAGCGACTACTCGCACTGTATGATGCACCGCTACGGTGACGAGCAGCCGCCAAAGCGCCCAAGCCAAGAAGTCATGACTGCCCGCGCACAGGCTGTGTTTGAGCGTGCCTGCGAGGACCACGCCCACCTGCTCGCCCGGTTCGCAGACTATGAGCAGTTGAAGGCCGAGGTGGAGCGATTGCGTGAACAGGTGCAGGAGTTGTGGGAGGGGCACGGCGACCGGGAGCGCATGGCCGAGGCCCAGCGGGATGCTGACATCAAGGCGTTCGCGGCGTGGCTGCGTGAAGTCAAGGCCACGGGCAACCATCCACCGCCCTCGTTCTCGCTCGCAGACGCCGTTGACATTGGCGAGTTCTGCGTGCCGCTGGTGACGGAGGGGGACAAGTCGTGACTAAGCCGCTCAACCGTTACTCTCCGCACTACGACCACGACGAGGAGTGCGTCACGATGGGCCTCGACGACAACGGCGATTGGGTCCACGTCGTTCGCGTCCGAGCCGTACTGAAAGAGCGCGACGAGGCGCGGGCACAAGCACTGGCTGACCTCCACTCCCTCCAAAACGCACATGAGGCCCTTGCAGATGCCGTCGAAGCACAAAGTGCGGCGCTCCGTGAGCGCGACGAGGCGCGGGCCGAGGTGGAGCGGCTGCGGGAGAAAATCAAGGCTTTTGCGTGGGAGGCGCAGGACCTTCGCGCAAAGAACGCCAACCTGCTCGCGGACTGGAGGGCCAACCAGCGCCGTGAAGTGGCCGAGCGCCAGCGTGAGGCGTGCGCGGTGCAGTTCGACACTGGACCAGAACGCAAGAGGGTGTGGGCCTCAGTCGTCCGCGCCACGCCGCTGGTAACGGAGGAGAACAAGCCGTGACTTGCGAGAAACATGAAAACTGGCACGCCATCTGTCCCAAGTGCGCGCATCAGGAGTTGCTGGACGCGCAGGAGGGCTTCGCGGACTACAAGTACCGCTCCGAGGTGCTGGAGAACCAAGTCCAACTTCTGCGGGCTGAGGTTGACCACTGGAAGGGCGCTGCCCGAGAGCACGCTGAGAACCTGACAAAGATGCAGGCCGAGCGCGACCACTTGGAAGTGCTCTGGAAGGCCGAGATGGAGCACGCGAACAAGTGGGCCGCTCGTGCCCGCAAAGCTGAGTCGGACTACCTGTACATGAACCGCATACGGGACCACCTCCAAGGACAGGTGTTGGAACTTCAACGGGACCGCGAAACGGCGTGCGAGAACACGCCCACGAAGGGCTGTGAGTGTCCGGGCTGTATGACTGCGCGGGAACGCGCTGAAAGGGAAGAAGCATGAGCGGCGTAACGACGAGTCTTGTTGTCTGTCCGAAGTGCAAGTCCAAAGCGCAGCGTATTGGCAGTTTCATGACGAATCCGCTGACCCCCATCTACGGCTGTGCGGCGTGTAGACATGAGTGGTCACAGGTAGATGCGGAGCCCACGCTCATCGCCACCGACACCCACTGCACTCATGAGGGCCGCTCGTTCTTGAAGCCTTGCCCGGTGTGTACGCTGCCCAAGACGCCCGCCGAAAAGGCGCTGGAGCGTGACGAGGAGCGCCGCGAGGAACGCCACCAGATGGACGTGCTGACTCACAAGATGAACGTCGAGGTCATGCGGAAGCAGTTGGTGGACATAACCGACGTGGCCATCCACCGCGCAAAGCTGCTTCACCACGTTCAGCGCCAGACCGAGGCGCTGGAAGGCATCCTCCGCTTCCTGCGCGAGTCCCGTGAAGAAGACCTCAACCGCTCCCGCGTGGTGATGGACTGAGCCATGATGACCCTCAACCTGTTCACCGTGAGCCGTGCCGACAACGGCTGGATTGTGGACCTGCACGCCCGCTACTGCGCCGGTCCCGCCAAGACCATCCTCTGCCTGACGTGGGAGGAAGTGGAGAAGGTGTGCCGCGAAGCCGCGTTCCCCTACCCGGACCCCAACGACCCGAGAAAGCCATGAACAAGACCATTCCAGTCCTGACTGCCGAAGAACGCTCCAAGCTGGAGGTGCTCGCCTCCGTCCTATACCCACCTGAGCACGTGACGCCCAAGGGTGTGGCCGGTCAGGTGATGGGACTCGTCACCGCGTCCCGGCTGGCAGGCATTGACCTGCCCGAGTTGCTCGCAGCCCTGCGCGTCGAGTGGCAGACGCAGGAAGGAGGGAAGTCGTGCAAGCCTACCCAAAACTGAACGTACCCGACGGCTTCAAGTGTCGCATGGAGGGTTGCGGGAGCATCGGCAGCGTCCGTGATGGTGACAAGTTTCTGTGCAGCGCGCACGCCAAGCAGGCAGAAGCCGAGAAGCTGCGCCGTAGGCACATCAAGGACTACGCGCAGACCATCTTTTCCAACGCTGCTGGGGCTGCCGCGCATGAGGAGAAGGTGCGCGAGATGACCGAACACGAACTGCGCGGCTACTTCATCGACCTGCGGCGGATTGCGCGGATTGCAGCAGAGACGCTATTCGACGGGACGGTAAGTCATGACTGACGTGGCGAAGCTGCGGGCGCTGCTGGAGGAGGCGCGGGAGATGTTGTTTCCGCACAGCGTACCGAACGACATGGCGAGCCAGAACGTAGGCGACCTCCTCGACCGCATTGAGGAGGCGCTCGCGGAGTCCGACGTGCGCTGGAACGCCCCGGAGTTCACGGGCAGCTTGAAGCACACGGCTATGGTCAACGGCTACTACATCGTCGTCGAACCTTCGACGACGGGCGTATCGTGGGCGGCGTACCCGCAGCACAAGTCGCACAAGGGGGAGTTCTTGCCCAAAAAGACGATGGAAGAAGCCAAGGAAGCAGCACTCACCGCAGTTGGATGGAGGAAGGCATGAACTGGGACGTGAAGGATAATGTCATTCAACTTTTCCGGTCCAAAGGACAAGCCGTAACCCGAAAGGTGAAAGATGTCGCAACCGGGGGCGTGAAGGATGTTGTCATTCCGCCGCTAATCGCTGTTGCTCTGCTTGTTGGCTCCGTCGCACTCGCCCACGGGGTGAACTGGGTGATGTCTGACCACACTCCAGACGAGACGTGCGCCAAGTGTGTCGCGTCCTGCACACCGCTCGCGGTAACTGCCTGTCGGCCAAGTCGCTACCCGTTCGCGGACTCTCCTGTGCGCGTGGAGTGCGTCTGCGCCGTGGGTGGAGGGACGCCGTGAAGCCGAAAGTCCTGTACGTCAGCGCCCGAGGTGCTGCCATTCGTGTTGTCCACGCCTACGAGCGCACCGTGAAGTTCCGCGCAGGTTGGCCGGGAGGGCCGATTACGCGCGGCGCCCCTGTCATCATCCAGTTGCGGGGTGTGTGCAGCGATGCAAGCCGTGACCTAGTGACTGTGAACCCCGATTTCGTGACGTGTAGGCGATGCATCAACAAGCAAGCCAAGAAGGAGAAGAAGCCATGACTGAACCGATGAAGTGCCTGTGTCACGAGCCGGGTGGGGTCCACTGCCACGACTTGCGGCAGGAGATTGAATCCCTCAAGGCGCAACTGGCGCTGGCCCACGCCTTCCACGATGTCGCCGTCAAGGAGCGCGACTACGAGCGGCTCGCCATGAAGCGGTTTGAGGAGCAGTACGCCCGCGATTGGGAGGTCTGCCACGACGGAAGTGAACAAGCCTGCTGCAAGAGTCACGAGAACTGAGCCATGACTCTCATCCTTGTGTTCTTGGTGGGGCTGGGCATCGGCATGGCTATGGGCTTCGTGACGACCTTCGACTTCCACAAGAAGCGGCTGGAGGAGGAGCGGGACGTGGCCTATGGGATGGGGTACTCCAACGGGCTGGAGGATGCCAAGAAGCCCGGCACCTCCATCGAGTGGCATCAAGACCACGTGCCTCCAAGCAGGCTGTAACGGCGGG
>Ga0214917_10006157_pt1 | contig 12552 bp, 12 predicted proteins | sample LL_1208_BB_MetaG_FD_177983 | JGI IMG/M metagenome (GOLD analysis project Ga0214917, IMG submission 177983) | Freshwater microbial communities from Lake Lanier, Atlanta, Georgia, United States - LL_1208_BB | ecosystem: Environmental > Aquatic > Freshwater > Lake | place: USA: Georgia | collected...
TTTAGATATAAAGGCTACTGATCCTCTTGGAATTCCACTTTTACCAATAGTATTATTGAGGGGAAATTTTGTATCTGTTGTAATTGCTATCAAAGAAAAAGAAACAAATGAAAAGTATTTTTTATTAGTAAAACAAAGAAGGGTAGCTAACGGTGCAGTCTTTTTTGAGCATCCTGCGGGAATGTGTGACAGTGAAACCGATCCTTATAAGGTAGCATTGAAGGAAGTGGAAGAGGAGACTGGACTTATTTTAAAAAAAGAAAATCTTCACTTATTGTGGGATAAACCTTTATTTAGCTCTCCTGGACTTTTAGATGAAGCAGGGTATTTTTTTTACTGTGATATTGAACTAAATAGCCAAGAATTATCTGAGTTTAAAAATAAACAAACTGGAGCTAAGGATGAGAATGAACATATTGAAACTTTTCTTTGTCCATCTAGTGATATTCTTAAATATATTGAGAATTCAAATGGTGTGCTAGCAACCCTCTTGTATCTCAAAAAATATCAACTATAAGCCTGAATATGTTTTAAAATATAGTAAATACTCTCTAAGTAGGGAACCTTTAGTTTGTAATTCAAAGCTATTCGTAGGGGTTCTCCAAGAATTGCCTCAATTTCCAATTTTCTATTGGCCTCATAGTCAAGTAACATTGATGTTTTATAAGGTTTCATTTTTATAGTTCTTTCTATCATTTCAGGAATTAACTTTTTATTTAATGGAATATTATCCTTTCTTGCAATTTTATAAATATCCATCATTAAATTATAAGCTAATATTCGAGTAGTATCTTCTTTAATTAACATATCTGTTTTTGATTTGAATAAAACAGAAAGTGAATTAAAGGGAACATTCCAAAGTAATTTTTCATACCTTCCCATTCTTAGTGAAGGGAGGTACTCACAATCTATTCCGGCATTCTGAAAAAGTAGGGTAACTTTTTTTGCGATTTCATGGTGCTTCTTTAGATTAGAGCCAATTTTAATTTTACCATAGTCAATGTGTTCTATCACTGTGGGACTCACTCTATTGATACAGGTAAAAGCCAGTCCTCCAAGGATTGCATGGTTTGGAAAACTAGATTGAAGCATTTCTTCTATATTTATACCATTTTGTAATAAAAGGATACCTGATCGTGGTTTTAATAAGTATTTTAACCAATTTCTTAATTTTTCCACATCTTCATCTATATTGATAATTTTCGTAGAAATTATGATAAGATCAGATTTTGACATTCCCCTTGGATCTGAATAGACAGATACAGGCAGGGAAAAATCCCCCCAAATACTTTTTATACTCAGTTTTTTAACTTTTTCACTAAAGAGAAGCTGGGATTGAAACTCAGTCTTAATTCCTGAATTTTGTAATTTAGATCCATAAAATGAACCAACTGCTCCCGCTCCCAAGATTCCAATAGACTCAATTTCATTTATAGTTTTCTTCATTTTTAACCGAAACTTTCAGAGTAAGAAATTAAAAATACTGATTTTTTACATTAGCTTTATGCTTCGGGTTGGAATTCATTCAAAATATAAAATGAATCGAAGCAATTTACAACAGATTTAAATAATTAATATAAAAATAGAAAAATAATTATGGCATCTAACGCATTAGAAAAATTCAATGCTTCCAAAAGAAATATTGATTATCATCGTCCCACATTCTCTAAAGAAGAACTACAAACTGTATTAGATTGCCTTGTAGATGATCTTGTTGATACAGGATCAATAGTTGATAAGTTCGAAAAAGAATTCAAATCAACTTTTTCTCATAAAAATGTAATATCAGTCAATAGTTTATTCTCTGCATATCATCTATCTCTCCTTGCTTTAGGTATCACTGAGAATGAAAATGTACTACTAAGTCCTTTTGCCCCTCTTTCTGCGTACTACGCTATACTAATGTTAAAAGCTAAACCATGCATTATAGATTTGAGTAAATCATCTTTTCATATGGATATAGCTTCGTTTAATAAAAAAGTAGAAGAGATTTTACCAAAAGCAATTATTTTTGATCATACTTTCGGATGTTTGCTAAATATAAAAAATTATGACTGTAAAGAAATACCAATAATTGAAGATTATTCCGAAACTGTAGGGGCAGATTCAGAAACTATTCCTGTGGGAAAACAAGGAGTGATTGGGATTTGTGGTTTGGCTTCCACACATGTAATTACGACTGGAAATGGTGCTGTGATCTCTACCCTAAATGATTCATTAGCAGAGTTTATTAGAAATTCTAAGATTAATCATATTCAAAAGAAAAAATCTCCCTCTATTATTCGATATGATTATAATATGTTAGACTTTCAGGCGGCTATGGGGATAGAGCAAATCTCTAAACTAGGGATCATCATAGAAAGAAAAAAAAAGATAGCTCAGGTTTACCTCCAGGCTGTGCTTTCAACTTCTCATGAAACATTTTTTAAAAATGCCGCAGAGGACCAATTTAATCGATTTCCTATCATTGTAAAAAAACCCTATGAGGAGGTGGAGAGATATTTTAAGTCCTTACTCATTGGAACAGAAAAAACGGCAAGCGAGCCACTCTTTAAAGAAATGGGATTTCCGGGATCAGAATTTCCTAACTCGGAGAGACTTTATCAGAGGGGACATTGTATTCCAATCTATCCTAATTTAACTAAGGACAATGTGAGCCGTATTGCAAATTCAATTAAGGGGCTCTATTAATTACAGTTTAGTTGAGTCTATTCTTTTTAAAATCATCACAGACTACCCTAAAGGATTTTATGGGAGGTCTATAAATCACTTGCCTTCTGTACCTAAATTTTTAGCCTGAAATTAAGGTATTTATGACTCAAAAAACATACGGTGCAGAAAAAATTAAAATTCTCGAGGGTCTCGAAGCAGTTAGAAAAAGACCCGGGATGTATATTGGAACTCAAGATGAGTCCGGTCTCCATAAGATGGTTTATGAGGTTGTTGACAACTCTGTCGATGAAGCAATGGGAGGCTATTGCAGTCATATTTTTATAAAAATTCTACCTGATAATATCATAGAAGTAAGTGACAATGGTCGGGGTATTCCTGTGGATATTCATCCTGATAAACAGGTATCCACAATCGAGGTAGTTTTAACCATTCTTCATGCTGGTGGTAAATTTGAAAATGATGCCTACAAAGTTTCTGGTGGTCTTCATGGTGTGGGAGTGAGCGTTGTGAATGCCTTATCCGAGTGGCTAGAAGTTGAGGTTGATCAGGGTGGAAAGAAATACTACCAAAAATATTTTAGGGGTGTTCCCGATAAACCTGTTTGTGTGATTGCTGAGTCTGCAATGACGGGAACTACCGTTCGTTTTAAACCGGACGGAACTATTTTTACAACCACAGAATTTCAGTACGATCTTCTATCTTCTCGTTTTAGAGAGATGGCATTTTTAAATAAAGGTCTTACAATTAAAGTTCAGGACGAAAGAAAAGAAGATTTTAATGGAGATGAATTTTGTTATACAGGTGGTATTGTATCTTTTGTTGAATTATTAAATAAAAGTAAACATCCAATTCATCCGCAAGTACTACACTTTGAAAGACAAAAAGAGACCCTAATAGCTGAGATTGCATTACAGTACTCAGATTCTTATTCAGAGAATATTTTTTGTTTTACGAATGCCATCAATAATAATTTGGGTGGAACGCATTTGGAGGGATTTAGAGCGGCTCTTACTCGAACTCTCAATGATTATTTAAAAAAAGATACTAATTTACAAAAGAAGCATCCAACGGGTCTCAGTGGGGATGACGTCAAAGAAGGATTGACAGTTGTAATCTCTATCAAAGTTCCTCAACCCCAATTCAATTCTCAAACAAAAGAAAAATTAGTCAATGCAGAAGTCAAGGGTCAAATGCAAACAATTGTCTCGGAAGGATTAGTTGATTTTTTTGAAGAGAATCCTGCTGTAGTTAAGAAAATCCTTGAAAAATGCATCCTAGCGGCTAAGGCAAGGGAAGCGGCCAGAAAAGCGAGAGATCTCACAAGAAGAAAAACTGTCTTAGAGGGAGGAGGGCTTCCTGGAAAATTAGCAGACTGTTCCGAGAAGGATCCCAGTCATTCTGAATTGTATCTTGTGGAGGGGGACTCTGCGGGGGGCTCTGCCAAACAAGGTAGAGATAGAAATAGCCAGGCAATTCTTCCTCTCAAAGGTAAGATATTAAATGTAGAAAAAGCTCGCTTGGATAAAATTTTATCAAATGAGGAAATTAGAACTTTAATCTCAGCCATTGGCACTGGTGTGGGTGAAGATGAATTTAATATTGATAGGCTTAGGTATCACAAAATTATAATTATGACAGATGCTGATATTGATGGTTCGCATATCAGAACTCTTCTATTGACATTTTTCTTTCGTTATATGAAGCAGATTATCGAAAAAGGATGCCTCTATATCGCTCAACCTCCTCTCTATCAAATAAAGCATTCAAAAGAAAGTATTTATGCATACAGTGATAGAGAAAAAGATGATTTTGTAGGTTCACTAGGGAAAGAAGCAAAATATGTAATACAGAGGTATAAGGGTTTGGGGGAGATGAACCCCGAACAACTCTGGGAAACCACAATGAATCCTGAAAATAGAGTTATACTTCAGGTTCGCTTGGATGATTTAGTGGAAGCAGAGGATACCTTTAATATTTTAATGGGCGATGATGTAGCACCTAGAAGAAAATTTATAGAAGATAATGCTACGAAAGTTATGAACCTAGATTTATAAAGCAGGATTAGTTTCTTAAATCCTGTACAAGTCTAAACCCAGCTCTTCTGTCTTCTCTAAGGTTGGGTAATCCTCCAAATGTTCTGTAATGCACAGAACATCTTTTCTGGCTTTCTGTAAAAGATCCGCCCCGTATTACCTTTACTGTTTTCCCAACTACAGGTGAATTGAAACGATGACCTTCATAGGCTTCATACCAGCTACTTGTCCATTCAGCGGCATTTCCACACATTCCAATTGCACCGTAGGGACTCGCTCCCTTTGTAGATAACTCATAAACAGAGACTGTATCACCAATTCCTGATTCTAATGAATTACATAAAGTAGAATCATACTTTTCACCAAAGGGAAATCTTTGGGTTTGTAGATCAAATATATATGTATCTTTTTTTGTACGGGTGATAGTTACTCCCATACCTCTAGCCGCTTTCTCCCATTCCAATTCTGTAGGAATTCGTTTTCCAGCCCAGATAGCATAGGTTTCCACATCCCTGTAACTCAAAGAGATTACGGGATGATTTTCTTTGCCTTCGGGAATATTTCCATTTGGCCAGTAATGGGGGGGCTTGTACCCAGTTTCCCTGAGAAATCTATCATACTCTTGGTTTGTAACCTCATATTTATCTATATAGAAAGAAGGTAGATCAATAAGTGTACTAAAATCGGGGCTCATAAAGGCAGGATTAAAATCATCCTGATCTCCGTCCTTACCTTGACCATGAATGAAAACCCCGCTGGGAACAATGACCATTTCTTTACGATCTTTTGCATGAATAATGCTGGTTGCTGGAGGAGTTACAGTTTGCTTATAAAATACAGATGGATCTGTATAAATCGTCTCTTCTTTAAACATAGAGATATAAAAATCATTTGAAATTGTTTTAAAGTACGACTTTTTACGAAGTTTAAGTTTTCCATATATCATTACCTGAAATTCCTGGGGCTTATTGCCTTTTTTTTCGATGGATCGTTCAAACTCAACGTCTCTAACTTCAAAAATTCCTATTTTCTTTTTCGTTATCTTTTGACGAATAGGAAAATTCTTCATTTCCATTATTTTATCTTTAATTTCCTCAAAATTGGTTCCTGTCCAATTAGGATCAACAGGTATTAGGGCTCTAACCTTGCCTTTTTCCTTGTAAATAGCGCTGATTTCGCCTTCCCAAATAGTAATTTTTTCAGTTTCGGTTTCTTTCGTAGTATTATCAGCTTCCTCTGAAATAAGAAAGTTAGTTGTAAAAAGAAAAATACTTAAAATAATGCAAAATCTCATACTATACCTTTCGTCAGACTTCTTGATTTTGTAAAGAACGGAAGGCTTTCATTTATTAAAAACAATTTTTCTACCCCATTCATTGACAGATTAGAATCCTTTGGTGAAATGATTTTATTGAATTTATGATAGAATTTAATTTTAACACTATGGGCGAAGAGATAATTATTACGCTCAAGACGGAGATGACCCAGATAGGGACATTTCATAAAATGGTAGCTGTTATCTATAGTCTAGACTGGGATATTTTATCTGGTGATATTCGAACTGTTGAAGAACAGGGAAAACAATATTCTTATGATATCATAAAATTGAAAAAAGAGGGAAAGAAACATCCAGTTGAATTGGGTTTGCTGATGGATACTGTATTTTCAAATAAGAGTAAACTTGATGAAGTAATAAAGTCCTTGAATATCCAAAAAGTCGAACCAAGGAAATTTTTCAAAGGAAGAAAAGAGTTAATTTTTGAAGATGACCTTGAGAAACAGGCAACAGTGTTTTACATAGAAGCAGACAATGGAAAAGGTCTCTTGTATTATGTAACAAAGGTCTTAATGGATTACAAAATAGATATAAAAGCGGCCAAAATAGAGACAGACCCAAATACACAAACAGCAATGGATACTTTTTTCCTCACTGATGAAAAAGGTGGACTGTTTGGAAATCTTCCCATAGCCGAAGAAATTAGAGAGCAAATTCTCAAACCATTGAGATAATATGTTCTACGAGATTTTAAAAAAAAATTATGATTTATTATTTTCTTGGATTGAAAAAGAAAAGATTGAAGCATATCGATTGTATGACAGGGAGCATCCCCAATTTCCAATCTCAATAGATATTTATGGAGATTATATTCATGTCTATTTATATGATAAAGAAAATTTAAGTATAAATGATCTTAAGTCGCACACAGATATCACCTTAAAGCAATTATTCAGTAAAATAAACTCAAGCAATATCTATTATAAAATTCGTAGAAAACAAAAAGATGGTTCGCAGTACGAAAAATTTGATTCTCGAAAAAAAAGAATAATTATAAAGGAAAATAAAGTATCGTATTATATTAATTTAACTGATTATTTGGACACGGGTATATTTTTAGATCATAGAAAAACTAGAGATATTTTTTCCGGATTAGTAAAGGGAAAAAAAAGAATATTAAATCTTTTTGCATACACAGGAGCATTTAGTTTGACTGCCGCAAAAAATGGTGTTGAATTTACAACCTCTGTGGATATGTCCAATACATACTGTGAATGGGCTAAAGATAATATTTATTTAAATGAGCTAGATCCCTATAAACACATCGTAATACGAGATAATGTATTTTTTTTTCTTGAGAATATTAAACAAAAAAATTGGAAATTTGATTTTATAGTGATAGATCCCCCTACAATGTCCAGATCAAAAAAGATGCTTAATAAGTTTGATGTACAAAAAGATTATTCTTATTTAATAAATACCTCTTCAGAATTTTTATCACCTGGAGGAATGATTTTATTTTCTACAAATTATAGAAAATTCAAATTTGAAAATGAAATTATCAACTTAAAAAATGTCAAAGATATCTCTAGTGATACAATTCCACCTGATTTTAAAGATCCCTTGATTCATAAAGTCTATCTATTAAAAAAGTAGTACATACCCCCTTTAATATTAATTCGTTAAATCGTTAAAATAATTATATTTATAAAGCAATTTTTTTTATAAAAAAAATAATTTTTAAATACTTTTTTCTAAAGAAATTAAATTAAATTGACTTTTAAATCTAATCTCTTAGATTGAATGCGTAAAGGTTGAGTGTTTGGTGTTTTTTCAATTGATGATTCTCAATAGAGAACGAGAGAGGAGTAGTTTGGAATGGAAAATCAGGAACCTAAGAAACGAAAACTAAGTGATTTAAAAAAACAAAAAAAAGCCCAACAAGAAGAACGAAAAAGGGAATATTGGATCAAGCGCAAAGAGTTAGAAAATCAACTTGGTCTTGAAGGATATGAACAATATGAATGCAGAGAAATAATCCGTTTTATGCTTGAAACCGACACCGATTTATTTGCAATTCAGAGCCCAATTACAGATGACGAACTTGATGAGTTAATAGATATTTACTTTCCTCCCGAAAAAAAATATTTATAGCAAAAACTATATGTTAATGTATAATTATCTAATACAATTAGGTAAAGGTGTGTAGTAATAACAATATATAAACTTTAATATATTGTTATTAAAAAGAAAAGGCTCCAGCTTTTAATTTATCGATTGGGTATGTCAGATAAACTGTAGTAGAATGCTTGCCCTGCATGTAAGTAAAGAGCTCTAAAGGATCTAATCCCATGTTATAGTATCCTTCATCAATCATTGCTATTCCAAAACCTGCACTTTCCTTCTCATCTAGATTTTCAGGACGGAAGAAGTCAGATGATTTCCCCTCCTTGAAAAGTTCATTGTGTTTATTTCGAGACTCATTGATTCTACTCATGTCACTTTCCATTACAGGTGCATCATTTTTTATCCGAATCATCAATTCATTACCAGTAATTCTAATTTTCATAGAAATCTTGCGGTTATCCTTTCTGATCTGTTCTCGAATCCTAAGTAAAATGTCGCGATCAAAAGTTGAGATTTCTTGCTTTTTCACTCGAATTTTCTCTTCTAATGTGAGTATTCTCTGCACTTCTTTTTTTATCTTGTCAGGCACAATATATCTCTGCATAGAGTCTCTTAATGTTTTGGTATCTAAAATAACATCCAAAAGTTTTTCAACTTCTTCATGCGGAGTATTTTCTACCGAAATAAGACGTTTCGTTAATTCATCTTTGAAAATTGTATAACGAATATTTCCTTTGACTGCGTTCAATAAGGCTTCCATTAATCCACTAAAAAGATGAAAAGAAGATAAGGGATCAGCTTCCAATCTTTCAGTTATGCCATTTATAATATTGGAAACTAAGTCTCTTGTGTCTCTAGTGAGACCTTTAATTTCAAAATGAAGGTAATTTCTTTTGATTATCTCAGCTAATCTATTCGAAATTTCCTTACTGTTGAGGTATTTTTTCTGGTTTCCCATATTCACTCGGTTCAATACCATGTATAAATAAATTACATGATTTTTTTGCAAGCAGGTTTTCATAATTATGGCTGAAATTACAAAAAAAACTCTTGAACTAAGAACACCTGACTTAGGTGACACCGACAAAATAGAACTTTTAAAGTGGTTTGTTAAAGAAGGGGATATAGTTAAGGAGGGAGATGAATTAGTTGAGCTAGTTACTGATAAGGCGTCCTTTCCAGTAGAAGCCCCCATAGATGGAAAAATCTTAGAGTTGCTCCAAAAAGCTGGTGCAACTGTCTTAAAAGACCAGATTTTAGGGTTGATGGAAATTTCTGATTAATATGAAGATAATTCATATTTCAGATCTCCATTTTCCAACCAAAGTCCCGATGCTCTCTCTCCGCTGGAAAATGTTTACTGGATATTTTAACTATTTTTTACGCAGAAGAAAAAGTTATCCAAATCAATTATTTCAATCTTTATTGAAAACTATTCAATCCATCCCTTATGACCTCCTCATTATTTCAGGTGATATAACCAATGTATCTCATGAAATGGAGTTTAAAAAAGCTAGAGAGATATTAGATCCAATTTTAAATGATAAAACATTTATGATCCCTGGTAATCATGACAGATATATGAAATCTGCTGTGGAACCTGAGGATTATTTTCAAAAATATTTTGGGGATTTCTCAGGGAAAAAAGTTATTGAAAATAAATACCTAAGAATTAAATCAAATTTAGAAATTCCTGTTATAGGATGGGACTCTAATTTTCCATCTGGGATTGGAAATGCCTCGGGTAGGGTGGATGAAGAGGTAATAAAAAGTACATTTTCTTATCTGAGAAGTAATAGTATTTCAAAGTATCTTCTTGTATGTCATCATCCTCTTTGGAATCCAAAAGGTTACGAAGAGTCTATTCATCATAAAATGATAAATCGTGAAGATGTATTACAGAAATTAAAGGAATTTCCCCCACTCATTTATTTTCATGGACACAAACATTCCAACTTTTATAAAAAACCAGATATTGAAATACCATTTTCAATTATAAATTCAGCATCAAGTACAATGTTACCGAGGGGAACTTACAAATCTGGTTTTCATATCATAGACATTGCCCCTGAAAAACTTATTGTTCAAAGGTATGCTTATAATGATATGACATTTGTAGAAACTGATATAATAGAATACTGAGGATTAATAATGATACAACCTGATATTATAAAGAAAGAACTATATAAAATAAAACATCCCGATCTAAAAAAAGATATAATCTCTCTTGGTATGTTGAATGATGTTCAGGTTTTAGAGGGGGAGACTCTGATAAAACTAAGGACACCCTCTCTTGACAGGAAGCTTCAAATAGGATTAGAAGCACAGATCCGACAGTTATTATCTAAGATTGATACAAATAAGATTAAAATTAAATTTGATGTGGATCCCAATTTTTCCTTGGATGATTCAAATAGAGTTCCTGGGATTAAAAGAACCATAGCCATCGGATCAGGGAAAGGCGGAGTTGGAAAATCTACAGTAACCATTAATCTAGCCGCCTCTCTCGCAGGGCTAGGCCATAAGGTGGGTGTACTAGATGCTGACATATATGGTCCATCCATAGGAAAAATGGTAGGTGTAAATGGAAGAGTTGCCCTTAAAACTGATGAAGAGATAATTTATCCCCTAGAAAAGTTTGGTTTAAAGATTATATCCTTTGCATTTTTAGTGGATGAAAATCAACCCGTTGTATGGCGGGGACCTATGTTGGGCAAGGCAATTGAACAGTTTTTATTCCAGGTTAAATGGGGTGAATTAGATTATTTATTGATAGATCTTCCTCCCGGAACCGGGGATGTTCAACTTTCTTTAGCTCAGCTCACTGACTTAACGGGAGCAGTGTTAGTAACTACACCCCAGAGGGTGGCAACTCTCGATGCTTCTAAGGCAGCAGCAATGTTTTCGCAAGTCAAGGTTCCTATTTTGGGTGTGATAGAAAATATGAGTTATTTTATTCCTCCAGATGCACCCGAAAAGAGATACAATATATTTGGGGAGGGGGGAGCCAAAGAATTGGCAGGCTCCATTCAATCCAAATTACTCGGTCAGATTCCTCATATGATCGATCTAATGGAAGGGGGAGAATCAGGAACCCCAGCAGTTATAAAAAATAGCTCGGGACCAATAGCCAATTCTTATTTGGAAATAACAAAAGCTCTGGAAATTGAAATACAGACTTGGGAATAATTAGATATCTTTTGCTAGTTGCATAAAAAGTCTACTGATGATAAAATTTTCTAAATTAATTATATCCTTATAGAGATACTCCTTGGCTTCTAAAATTTTCTCTTGGTAATAGTGTTTATTGGGTAGATCGGAAGACTCATAGACATACAATAATATTAGTAATACAGCATCTATGAAATGTGAATAAGAGAAATCTTTTTCCCATTCAGGATGTGAGTCTTTGTAACTTTTGATCCAATTTTCGAATTCTAAAAGACGAATATTGTCATTGATTGACTCAACTGCTTGTGATTCAATTAACTGCAGAACTTCAGAGGGGGCTTTAACTGGGCTTAAACTTCCCCCAAAATATTTATTATTAACCTCGCCTGAGGTATTAATTTTATTTATGGATTCCTGACTTAGATAAGAGAACGGAATACAGGTTCCTCTTGAAATTATAGTTTGCTTTAATTTATATAGATCTTCTGTTAAAAAGATAAATTTTGTATGAATGGGTGGTTCTTCTAATGTTTTTAGAAGAGCCGATTCAGCTTCATCTGTAAAAAGAGTAGCATCAGGGATAAGAATAATTCTGAATTGTGATAAATGAGGAGTATAATAAATTCTTTTAGTAAGCAACCATCGAACAGAATATTCATCTGTTTTTTTATCATCATCACTGCCGATCAAAATTTTCTTTCCACTTGGAAATTGAATAAAATCGGGATGCTCATTTTGCATAAACAATCGGCAGGACTCACAATTAGAGCAACCATTCCCTTTTTTACAAAGAACATGAAAGATAAATCTTTCTGCTAGTGACCATTTCCCTACTCCAGAAGGACCATGGAAAATTAAGAGAGGAGGAATTTTAGAGGAGTCCTGAATATATCTTTTAATATATTGAAGTGGAATTTCCTGACCTATGATGTTATCTATAGATAGATTAGGATTCATTTATTGTTTTAAATGTTCTTCGATTGCCTGTATTGATTTTCTTTGTGCAAAAAGACTGTATCCCACAAGACCTACAAATATAAATAATCCCAAACCATAGACTGTATTCAGATCTCGTAACTTTTTTTCTTCTTCTTCAATGGCTTTTATAGTTTCCAAGTGAGAAATAAGTAAATAAAATTTATCTATTTCCTTGTATTCACTTCTTGCGATTACTCTAATTTGAGTGATTAATTCTTCTGATTGAGTTTTATTGAGCTTCCCAATTATTTCAAAGGCTTTATCGGAATCCATTTCTAAGATTTCTATGGCACT
>Ga0214917_10006159_pt1 | contig 12548 bp, 10 predicted proteins | sample LL_1208_BB_MetaG_FD_177983 | JGI IMG/M metagenome (GOLD analysis project Ga0214917, IMG submission 177983) | Freshwater microbial communities from Lake Lanier, Atlanta, Georgia, United States - LL_1208_BB | ecosystem: Environmental > Aquatic > Freshwater > Lake | place: USA: Georgia | collected...
ATTGGCCATTGGTCATGTCACTTGCTATAGCACAGGAAATACCAATGACCGCCGGATCTCCTGTAAGCAATATATAATCTTGCTTTGTAAAATCTTTCAAGTTCTTTCGCATCTTAAATACAAAAGGCGATGCATTAAATGCTACTTGATCAAAGTAAGCAAGACATATAACTAAATACCCAAAATTAGATGCACTTAATATATTTATGTTAGCCGGTGGATGTTGTAATACATATACAAAATTTTCTTTAGGATTTTCTTTTTTAAATTCTAAAAATTCTGCAAGACTTTTGTCTTTATATAATTCAAAAATTTTATTTTTCATTCTATTTTTTCTCTCTTGACATTAGATATAATCAAGTTTATTTATTGTGTCAATAGAAAGAATTAAATTATTTATGATAAAAGATTATAGATTTAAAACTAAACCCTATGCGCATCAAATAACCGCATTAGAAAAATCTTGGGATAAAGAAGAATATGCTTATTTTATGGAAATGGGTACTGGTAAATCTAAAGTATTAGTTGATAATATGGCTGTACTTTATGATAAAGGTTTAATTAATGCGGCGTTAATTATAGCACCAAAAGGTGTTTACAGGAACTGGTTTTCCTCTGAAATACCAACACATTTACCTAGCCATATACAGCATAAAACTGTATTATGGACTGCTTCAACTTCAAAAGCAAAGGATAAAGAGTATCAAGATTTATTTATTATAGACTATAACCTTCACATCCTGTTAATGAATGTTGAGGCGTTATCTACTCCTAGAGGATATGCTTTTGCTAGGAAATTTTTAAATTCACATAAAGCTTTATTTGCTGTTGATGAATCAACAACTATTAAAAATCATAAAGCTCAAAGAACAAGAAATATAATTAGTATAGCTAATCTTGCTAAATATAGAAGAATATTAACGGGATCACCAGTTACTAAATCACCATTAGATTTATATACACAATGTAAATTTTTAAATGAACATTTATTAGGATTTAGTTCTTATTTAACTTTTCAAAATAGATATGCAAATATGGTTAGGAAAGTTTTTGGTGGAAGACAAGTTTGGGTAATACATTCTTATCAAAGATTAGATGAATTATCTGAAAATTTAAAACCATTTTCATATCGTGTATTAAAAGAAGATTGTTTAGATTTGCCAGATAAAGTTTATGTTAAAAGAGAAATAGAGTTAACTAAAGAACAAGAACAACATTATGCTACAATGAAAGCCACAGCCATGGCTTTATTAAAAGGAGATATTGTTAAGGCCCCTCATGTATTAACTCAATTAATGAGATTACATCAAATCACTTGTGGTCATTTAACTACAGAAACAGGAGAAATAGTTGATATTAAAAGTAATAGAATTAAAGAATTACTTAAAATTTTAGAAGAAACAAATGGTAAAGTTATTATTTGGGCACATTATGTTCATGATATTGAAAAAATAGTTAAAGCAATATCAACAGTAAAAGATGAAAATGAAAATCTTTTATATGGTCCTGATTCTGTTATATCTTATTATGGTGAAACACCATCTGAACAAAGACAAAAAAATATAGAAGCTTTCCAAGATCCACGATCCCCGGTCCGATTTTTTGTGGGCAACCCACAAACTGGCGGGTATGGTATTACATTAACAGAAGCTAGTACAGTTATCTATTATTCTAATGGATATGATTTGGAAAAAAGATTGCAGTCAGAGGATCGCGCGCACAGAATTGGTCAGAAAAAATCTGTTACTTATATAGATCTGATTGCGGAGAAGACTGTTGATGAAAAAATCGTCAAAGCTCTCCGCAAAAAGATTAATATTGCGTCGGAAGTAATGGGTGAAGAATTACGATCTTGGATTTAACCAATCGTTTTCTTCTGAATTGTAAGGCATCATTATTTATAATTTTTATAAATTAGATAAAATGTAATAACAAAACCAACAATAAGAAATGCTGCAATTGTTGTCATTACTTAATATCTATTTTAACGCCTTCAATTTCTTTAGGTTCGTTAAAACCAAATTTAATTTTAAGTAGACCATCTTTCATTTCAGCTTCATCAACTATTACATCTTTAGCTAATTCAAACTGTTTGAAAAATTTTCTAAATGCTAGACCTTTTTGTACATAGTCTACATTCTTATCTTCTACTTTTCCTTCTACTGTTAAGATACCATCTTTAACTTCTACAAGTACATTTTCTTTATTGTAGCCAGCTAAACCAATTTCTAATCCGTATTTATTTTTTGAATATTTAACTACGTTATAGAATGGAAATGATTGTACTTTTGACCACGTGTCAAAAATAGTTTCAAAGGCATCATCAAAAAACTTTGTTGATCCATTGAATAGTTGCTTATTAAAATTATTGAAAACTTCTAGGTTTGTCATAATTATCTCCTTTGTTAAGCAAGTTAATTGGCCCATCCACATGATGCAACCTGAAAGATATATAATGATTTATTTTATGATTTCAATACCCTAATTCATCATAATTATCATGTTTATTAGATGAATTTTCAATATTTAATTTGTTATCTATACTTGATTTTTCTCTTTGAATATGACCTATAACTGTTCCTTTATGAATACCTTCTTTAATTCTATATCCATGAGTTCCATTACCATTAATTTCAACTTCTTTTCTGCTTCTTAATAATGCATTATTTTTCTTTTCTATTTCTTTACTTTGAAAGTTTTTAACAATTGGATTTTGAATATAATTAATAGAACTTAATTGTTTAACGTCTTTTAAATCATGTTCTCTATCTAAAAATTTATAATTAATTTTATGAACTGTAAAATCATTATCTATTTTTTTACATATAGTTTCAGGATCAAATTCTCCACAACTATAAACATCAAACTGCATTAATGCTGGATGAATCTCATCCCAAATATGCATTACAATATGTGATGTTTCTATGATAGCAGCACCTGTAATACCACGATTACCAACCATATTAGAATATTTAACATATGGCCCCATCATTACTTTCATTCCAATTTGTTCTATAAATTCGTTTAACCAACGCCTAAGAAACTCTTCGTCCATCGGAGGCCGATAGACTTCAGCACGCACAATTAAATGTTTATGTACTAAAAGTTTATTCATAAACGCGTCATACAGTTTTTTCAAAGTATTGCAAGAAAATATTTTTAAATAATTTGGGAATAAATTATCTTGCCATCTTGTCTAGATGCTCTAAGATATTGCCGTCTATTTTTAGCCGCTGAATAACTACAATGAACCCATCCGGAGTTAGGTTCATCAGGAGTCCAAAATTCAAGTATACATTGATCGTAATCAAGATTTTTTACTATCCAATCACTAACTTCTTTATTAGCCAGGCCAAATACCTCAAAGTCTGCTGCTTCACCTTTGGTATGTTGGCTCTTGCTTGATGATCCTATTTTCTCACAAAGCTCTGCTGATCTATATCCAGAACTGACAGTAACTGGTAAATTAAAATAATCACGTACAGGTTGTAGTATGTATTGGCAAAGTAATTGTAAATTAAATATGTGATCTTGGTTTGGTTCGTTTGGTATTCCAAGTCTTATTGCTTCTTGAGATTTTGTTAACTCTTCTAAAGAAAAGTTGTTGCTTAATTTCATTTAAGTTTAAATAGTATTGCTATAAGAGCTAGTACTAAAGAACCCATACCAGTAATCATAAACCAAAGAATCTTATCTACTTTCTTTTCTATTTTATAAATAGCACAACTCATATGCTTGAGATGATTATTTTTAATTATTGATATATCTTTTTTAAGATTATCTACTCTGTTGTATAAATCTACCATATGTTCATCTAATCTTGATTTAATAATTCGTCTCATTATGCTTGTCTCTGTCTTTGTCTAATTAATTGTTCAGTCGGCGATAATAACGCAGTTTCAGTTTGTGTCAACTTTGTTGTTGGATTAATTTGTTGTCCTGTAACAGCAGGATTTAAATTCATAGTTCCAGTTATTGCTGTTGTTGTTGAAATTGGTTGAGATAATATATTTTGAATAGGAGCCAAAGTTGGTTTTGGTATATTTTTAAATGGATTTTCTATTTTAGGAAAAGATTTATCCTTTAATGAATTTGAAGATAATGTTTGTCTTATGCTATCAATAATAGGTCTTACTTGTTCATATACATTAGGAATTCCTAATGTTCTTGCATTTTGATCAAATAATTGTTCAACTTCTTTTGATACTTTTAAAGGAGAAAAAATTCCTTGTTCTATATTACTTAATTCTTTTTTAGATATTCTTGTTGTACTTTTTGCTAAATCTTCATTACTAATATTTAAAACTTTAGCTGCATTTATATCTGTATATAAATTACTTTTTAAACCATATAAAGATCTGTTTGCATTAATATATGAATCTACCATTTGTTCTGGATCTATAGGACCACCTAATAAAGTTTCACTTGTAAATAATCTTCTTGCATTATCAGCATCTCTTCCAAATTGAGAAACTTTAAACCCTAAACTTTTTGGTACATTTAATTTAACAGCTCTTAAACCAACTATACCTTGTAATTCATCTCCTAGTTCATAAGCATTTCCATATTTATCAAATCTTTCTTCAGATTCTGCAGGATATAAAGAAAGTCCTAATCTTTTCCATTGAGGTAAACCTAATGGCATTAAAGAACCAGCAACATGTAACATTGATTTTTGGAATTTATTTCCAAATGTATCTTCTGGATTATAAATTAATTTTCCATCTGAGGTTCTTCCATCTCTATTAAAAACATCAAGAACAGCTTGTGTCCAAATTGATTCTGATACAAAAGGAGAAGCTATATCTTTTGTAGAGGAAGCTAATCCTTTAATAAAATTACCCATAATTCCATTACGATCATCTTTTCCTAAAGCAACAGCATTAAATGCACCTTGAATTGGTTTATATAAAGTATCGTAGGCATTGAAATGACTAAAATCTACATATTTAAGTTCTCCTGTTTCTTTATCTCTTATAGGAATTATAGTTGAATTTTTTGACCATTTAGAAACAAATCTTTTCATAGCGTCTAATTCATCATTAGATACGTTATAGATTGTTTGTGCAGCTGCTACTGTTGCTGCAGGCTCTATTAAAGTAGTAGCCATCATTCCTGCTAATCTTCTATATCCAATATCAGCTAAAGGTTTTACAATAGTTCCATCTGCTAATTTAACTTTATGTGTTATTTCATATATAGCTCTATCAACAATATTAGTTCCTGTTCTTAATACTTCAGATGGATAAGATGCGAAACTTCCAATTGGAAGTTTACGAGAAAATTTAACAAGATCTCCAACCATGTTATAATTTTGAACAGTATTTGATACTATATTTGCTGCTTCCTCTTCTATTTCTTTAGCTGTTTTTTGTATTCCATATTTTTCATATGCTTGAGTAAGTCTATTTCTTTCTCCAATAAAGTTTAGACCTTTAAATATATTATCAGCTCCTGTATAATATTGTTCTGCTTTTGTTTTAATTTTAGAAGCTCCTTTAAATATTCTATCAAAAATATTACGATAATCTAAATATCCAACAGCATCAGCTGTTAATCCTACATCTTTTTCTAAATTTCTAATATCTCCTATAAAAGCATTTGTATTCCATAATCCTTTTCTTATTAAAAATTCTTTTTTTTCAGGATTTGCAAAAAATCCTCTTAATTCACTTAATTCATTAACTTTAGGAATAATTCCATTTGCTGTGCTAAAAGAAACGTTACTTAATAATTGTTTAAGTTGTACAAATGGATTTAATACAGTAGCTGCTGTTTGAGACGCATATTTAGGTAATAAAATAAAATTATCATAAACTTTTTTTAATAATTGTCCTGTAACAGAAGTTGGACCTGGATCAAAAACATCACTTAAAGATTTTGCTATATCTGCTCTTGTATATAAATTTTGAAGTGGATTAGTAGCCGCTGCTTCTAAAGATTTTACTCCACTAAATCTAATAGGTTTTAAATCTTCAATAGCTACACCAAAGGTTTTAGCTGCTTCTTCAAGATTATCTTTTCCAAAAACTATTCCTGCTTGTTTCATTTCTTGAAACATTTCATTACGTCTTGCAATCTCTGATAATTTAGCAGTTCCATTAAGAATAGTTTCAAATGGATTTTTCTTTCCTAAATATTCCTCTAATACTTTTCTATTTTGTTCTGGTAAATCTGATAAAAATGTTTTTTCAAGTTTTAAAAAATCATCAGTCATACTATTTTTAATCATAAAACTAGGTAAATTAAGTGTAGGATTTGTAACTTTTGCAGATTGCGTTCCTTGTATAAGTTTATCTATATAATAATTTAATTGTTCATCTGTTAATTGTATTCCTTTTTCTAAAGCAGAAGCCCTATAAGTTTCTTTTAATTTATTAACAACACCTTGAGCAGGTTTAAAATTTAAAAATGGAATTAAATTTTTATTTTCAAATATTTCAAATGTTGGCCCTAAATAATCTTTAAATTGATCTTCTACTATTGTTTTAAATTTATTAAATTGTTTAGGAGTAAAATCTTTTCCAATTTTATTAAACATGGAATTCCACGTTTCGCGAGTCTTTTCTAATCCAGATATAACACTATTAATACTTTGTTCATTACCTCCCATTTGTCTTATTTTATCAATAACTTGTTTTTTTGCATTATCATCTATTTTACCAAAACTAAAAACTCCAGCTTCATTTGCTTCTGGTTTTCCAGATAATAATAAATCATTAAATACATTTAATGTTTCTTTTCTTTGTTCTGCTGTTTGAGAATTTAATATATTTTTAACATCAGGAAATATTGAATCTATAGTTTCTTTAGCTACATAATAATCTCCTTTTATATTATTCATTTTTTCTAATTTTAATTTAAATATTTCTGCCGGATCTTTCCCACCAGGTCTTAACCCATAAACTATAGGAGCAAAAAATTTATCTAATTTTGAATCTGGATTTGCTGTCCAATTACGATCTCTTAATTTATTTATTGTACTTCCAGTACCTGCAATAAGACCTGTAAATAATGCACTTTCAGTTCCAAATTTAATTCTATTAATTAATTCTCTAGCAGGATCATAATCAGCACTCCTATCTAATTCAGTAGGTCCTCCTAATATATCCCCTAAAGTACCCATATTTTTAACATCACCTACAAAGGCAGCATCACTTAACCCAGCACCAATTGCTCCAGCGGCAAAAGTTTTTATTCTTTCAGCATCTGATAATTTACTTATTGTAGGACCAAATTTAACTAAGTTAGCAGCTTTATTTCCTTCAGCTGCAACATTACTAGCTTCTAATAAAGATTTATTATTTAATTTAAAATAAGTTCCTGCTTTTTTAGCTTCAATAGCATTTCTTGCTAAATTATTTGTAATTTTATATCCAAGACTAGATGGAATACCAAGATTTGTTATAGCTTCTGTTAACTTACCAGCTAGTGTAGCTTCCGCATCTTCTTTAAACGGATTTAATTTATCTACAAAATTTTCAAATTGTAATGCAGTATCTGTTCCCGCTCCTAGATCATATAAAGAAAGAGCTAATGAAGTAGCTCCTTTTGGTATTTCAATTAACCCAGAACCTATCCCAGAAAGTATAGAATGATATTGACTTACACTACTATCTTTTTCTTCTGGTAATAATTGATTTTGATTTATAATAGGCATTTAAATATCCTATTCTGTTTCTTTATAACTAGAAAGTGCTGTGTTAAGTATAGAAGAATCTGATGGAGTTATTTGTCCTGGAGCTCCAATGTATCCAAAACTTTTAACTGGTTTTCCTTTTATTGTTTTTGTAATAACTTTTCCATATAGTTGTTTTTCAGGGTTTTTAGGATCTCTTACTGTAAATAAAGAATTATCAGGTAAAGATTGTACATCTGCATCTGTAACTTTATCCCAAGATTTATCTATAATTCCTTGCCATGTATAACCAGGATATAATTTAGTTAAATTTAATAAATCTTTTCCAAAACTTTGTTTAGCAGCTAAATTTATACCAAGTAATTTACCTCTTGTTTCTTCTTGTTGTTTAATTTTATCTAACATAAGTTCTCTTTGAATAGCTAATTCAGCAGCAGCTTGTCTTATTTTTTGAGGTTTATCAAATGCACCTGATTTAGATATAGCTTCAAATACGTTTGGAGCAGCTTCTTTTAAAGTTTTTCCTTTAAAAAATGCAGGAGATGCAGCTAACATCGCATCAAAAATTGCTTGTCTATCTGCTTTTTCTCCACCAAGAAGTTCAGCATATCTTTTAGCATAAGCAGCAACATCTTCTTTTGTAAGTTCACTTGCACTTTTTTTAGTTTTATCTTCTTTTTCAAAAATACTATCAGCCGATTCGTTATCTCCTGTTAATAAAGTAGTATCTTCTGGCTTTTCATATTTTTCAGTAGCTTGTTTTACTTTTTCTTCAGCAGCTTTATAATTAAAATCTTCATAAGGTGATTTAGCTTCTGTTTTTTTACCAGCTAATACATCAGCCATTAATTTTCTTCTAGGTTCTCCATAATATTGTTTTTGTAATTCTTCTGATACAGATTGAATATCTTTTTCTTTTCCTTCTAAAGGATGTCTTTTGCCATATTCAAATAATCCAACAGGAGCTAATGCTATGGCACTAGGTAAAAGAGATAATGCACCTGTTCCTATTTGAGATGTAGTTGGTAAATAAGAACTTAAAGCTTCAGAAGATTGAAGAAGACCACCTATTCCTGTTTTAGGAATAGTTCCAGTAAAAGATGGAGCAGGTAATGTTCCTCCCGGAGTACGTGTTAAATTAGCTAATAGATTAGCTAACCATCCACCTCCTTGAGCTTCAACTCTTCCACCAGTTGCATAACCTTCATCTAGTCCTGAAGTAATCCCCGTTCCGCTGCTCTCTACTTGTCCACCACGAAACATTGGTCGTCTTAAAATTTTACTCATATTTTATCCAAATATTTTTCCAGCTAAACCACCAAGTCCAACTGCAGTTCCAAGATAAGATTGTAATGGACTAACAGGTTGTGTTGGCTGATAAGTTTGAACTTGAGTAGGGAATCCTCCACCAAGTCCAGTTAATTGTTGACCAACTAAACCATATCTAGTGTAAGGTTCAAAAGCAGCTTCTTTAGCAGCAGCAGCTTGAGCATCAAGTATAGCTTGTTGATAAGCTTGTTGTTGTTGACCTAATTGAGCTGTAGTTCCAATTTGTTGAGTTAATAATTGAGGAGCTAAACTAGCTAAACCTTGTTGATATGCTCCTTGAGCTTGTTGAGCTTGTGCTAATCCTAATTGTTGTTGATAAGCTTGTGCGGCTTGTTGTTGAGCTTGACTAAATCCTTGTCCTAATAATTGAGCTTGAAGTTGAGCTCTATTTAAATCACTTTGAGTTTGATAACCAGCTCTTTGAATTCCTTCTCTAGCCCCACCAAAAGCTCCAGCTCCTACTGCTTGAGCAGTTAAAGGTGAAATTCCTTTTTGTGCTTGAATATCATAATTTGCTAAAGTTGTATTTATAATCTCTTGTTGATATGGAGACATAAATTGTTGATAAGCTTGAGGGCCCATATATTGTTGAGCTCCACCTAAAGTTTGTTGAACTTGTGTTCCTAACGCTCCAGCTTGCTGTAAATAAGGTTGATATCCTCCAAGTCCACCAGCTAATGCTTGTGCTTGTTTAGTTAATTCAGTTTGGGCTGCAACTTGTGGCGCATAAGTTTGGGTAGCAATCGCAGCAGATGTTGAAAGTAAAGGTAATAATCTTTCTCCTAATGCAGTATATGCACCAGTTAAATAAGGCGAAGGTAAATTCTGGGTTACTGCTGTAGGTGTAGGTATATCTGCCATATTATGCTTTAGCCTCTAATTGTTTCATTATTTGGTACATTTTTTTTGCACCTTTTTTAATATCTCCGCCACCTGCATTTCTAACAGCTTTTGCTGTAAAAACAAATTCATTTTTAGAAAGTCTAGCAGGTACATCATCTGCTCTTTCTTTTCTTCCAATTGGAATAAATCCACCTGAAGCTCTTAAATCCATTTCTTTACCACCTAAATCCATTATACCACCTTTAGCTTTTTTAGGTAAATCAACATAATCACTTAAAGCATTTTTTTGTGTTGATGTAAGTTCATCTAATCTTTTTCCAAAAATAGCTAATGCTAATAACTCTGGATTTACAGGCATAGGTTGTGATTTACTTGAACTGCCACCATCAGCATAATTAGATGTTGATAAATATCTTTGAATATCTTCTTCTTTAAAACCAGCTCTTCTCATCATTGATTCTTGATTTTGTTTAATACTTTCTTCACGTTGTCTTATAGTATTTTCTTGAGCTTTTTGTTGATCATACATTCTTAACTGAAGATTAGCCATTTCTCTTTGAATTGGACTTAATGTTATATCTTCATCTACTTCACCGCCATCAGCAAATCCTGATCTAGTTAATGCACTAGAAATTTCATCATCATTAAATCCAGCTGATTGCATAGCTGATCTAATATAAGCAATTTGATCTGCTTTACTTTTAGCAACTGTTTGACCTGCTTGAGCCATTTGTTCATCATATTTAATTTTAGCATCTTGAGCAGCAGCATATGCTTTATCTGCAACAGCTCCAATTTGTCCTGGTGCAACAGCTGTTAAAAAATCTTTACTAAATATATCTCCTCTTTCTAAAGCTGCTCTTCCTTTTTCAAAAACTCCAGCTCCTTTTTCTCCTATAGAAGCAATTGTATTAGTTATTGTATCTAACGTTGATGGAGGCATAGTTATATTAGAAGGTAAATTAACACCACTTAAACTTCCAAAATCAGCACCTGTTGAAGCCATTGAGGCTCTTATCGCATCAGCTTCAGTGCCTAACCCATAATTAAATGGACTTGATTTCATAAGACCAAATTCAGTTGCAGCTCCAGGCCCAGATAAAGCTCCACCTAAAGTGGATAAAGCTAAACTTCCTAAATTTAATCCTCTTTTATCAAATCCTTCTTGAGAGGCTTGTGCTCCCACATTTAATAAACCACTGCCTATAGCTCCTTGAAGTGTTGAAGATAATGTTGGTGCAAGGAAACTACCTAATCCAGCACCCCATCCAAGTGGAATACCAGCTGCAGCTAAAAAAGGTAATGCAGGTTTAATTTCATTAGGTACAATTTTATCTAAAACTTTAGCTATTGGTCTTGTAATACTTTTAACTAATTTACCAAGACCATATTGTTGTCTTCCATATATATCTAAAGATCCTCCTCCTACATAATTAGGCGAAGTTCTTAATGAGGTACTTGTATAATAAGGTAAAGTGTTAATTCCGTACATAAGTTAATCAATATTATATTAAATTTGGCAAGATTGCTAGTCTTGAAGGTAAGCAAAAAGAGGTAATTTACTACGATTTTATAGTAAGGTCAACAGCTTTTGGTTTGAACATCATACTTAAAGAACCTTTAAAAGCATGTCCACCAAAGTGTGTTAATTCTGTTAAGGCATCAGCATAGATTTTTCCACCTATATCTACCCATAATTTACAAAAACAAATATCTTCACCTAAATAACCATTTACAGGATCTACACCTGTTTCAAAGAATGTAAACCAATCTTCATCCATAATCTCTACTTTATTACCTACTAATTGTTTATTAACTGTTTTCTTATTTGGATATGCTTTCTTTAACTTCTCAAACGCTTCGCGTTTAATCATCATAAATCCAGTAGGTCCTGCGGTTACTTCTACAAATCCATCTTTACCTATTTTAACATTCTCTCTATCTGGAAAATGTACAATAAACTGTAATGCATAATTAGTACCAAAACCTTTTACAGCATAAGGTGTTAATACTACTTCTTCATCTTTTTCTAATAATCTAAAAATTGCTTCTGGTTCAAATCCAATATCAGCATCTATAAAAAGAAAATGCGTACAGTCTGATTTTAAGAATGAGGCTACACAATTGTTTCTAGCTTGTGTAACTAATGCCATTCCTGATTGTAAATGTATTGCTGTTGATACTTGTAATTTAGGATGATTTGCAGATACAAATCTCATTACACTATTCATATAGTTAGTAGTCACTTGATGACCAAAAGCAGGTGTTGCTATAAATAATTTAATTTTTTTCTTGTCTGACATAATTTAAAAAGTTTTTCCATTCTTGTATTCTTGTGTTCCAAGAATAATATTTTTTATAATATTTTATTTGCATTTCTAAGTCTTCTGTATACAGATTATTCTTATAGTTGTCTATAACCGAGTTTAATGTTTGTGCATATCTTTCAATTAAATTTTGAGCGCTAGAATCAAATTCTATCATCGTAGCAAATTCACCACATGTTTCAGGTAATGCTCCATAATTAGTTGTTACTACATGACATCCTGCTGACATAGCTTCTATAACTGCAAGACAAGAAGTTTCTTCAAAGATTGATGGATAGACATAAATATGAGTATCTTCTAAAACATCTCTTATTTGAGAGTTAAGACCATATCCTCTAAAGTTAACATTATCTGTTCCTTTACATTTATCAAATAAAGCATCAAATTTACCTTTTTCAGATTCTTCAAAT
>Ga0214917_10006160_pt1 | contig 12547 bp, 11 predicted proteins | sample LL_1208_BB_MetaG_FD_177983 | JGI IMG/M metagenome (GOLD analysis project Ga0214917, IMG submission 177983) | Freshwater microbial communities from Lake Lanier, Atlanta, Georgia, United States - LL_1208_BB | ecosystem: Environmental > Aquatic > Freshwater > Lake | place: USA: Georgia | collected...
ATTGGCGCTCTCGTCGCACTCGTTGCAGTATTGGTGGTCACGCTATGAACCTATTAACGAGCATGGGCGCGTTACCGCTGCTTGGATCACTACTGATTGCATTTTTGCCAGCAGCTAATTCGAAGTTAATTAAGCAAGTAGCACTTGCAATCTCATTACTTGTGGCCGGAGTTGGAATTTCTGCGGCTCTTACATTTGATACGGCGAAAAGCGGATTCCAATATGTCGAGAGATATTCCTGGATTCCATCCCTTGGAATCAACTACCAACTTGGAGTTGACGGCATTTCCTTAATTCTGATCTTGCTTTCTGTCATTCTCGTTCCAATCGTGATTGTTGCTGGATGGAACGAATCTGAGAACGGTCGTTTCAGCGTTAAGACTTTCTATATCTTGATGTTAGTTCTTGAGACGATGATGATCGGCGTCTTTGCTGCGACCGACGTCTTCCTCTTCTACATATTCTTCGAAGCGATGTTGGTTCCCGTGTACTTCCTGATCGGTGGTTATGGAACTGGAGCACGCCAGGCCGCTGCGGTGAAATTCCTGCTTTACAGCCTTTTTGGCGGTCTTTTGATGCTCGCCTCGATCATAGGAATCTTCGTCATTTCCGGTAACCAAGGTGGCCGAAGTTTCGATATTGAAGTTCTCTCAACTCTTACGATTGATTCCACTACCCAGAATTTCTTATTCCTTGGATTCTTTATTGCTTTTGCGATCAAGGCGCCATTGTGGCCGATGCATACCTGGTTACCTGATGCTGCTAAATCAGCTACGCCAGGAACATCCGTTCTATTGCTTGGAGTACTAGACAAGGTTGGAACATTTGGAATGATCCGCTATTGCGTGGAGTTGTTCCCTGAGGCATCAAAGACTTTTACACCGATAATAATTACGCTTTCAGTAATTTCAATTTTGTATGGCGCATTCCTTGCAATCGGTCAGAAAGATATTAAAGGTTTGATTGCCTTTACTTCTATTTCTCACTTCGGTTTCATAACCATGGGAATCTTTGCGATGACATCTCAAGGAAATTCGGGTGCGACGCTTTATATGCTCAACCACGGATTCTCCACCGCAGCGCTCTTCTTAACTGCTGGATGGATGATGTCACGTCGCGGATCTTCTACTATCGCCGAATTTGGTGGACTACAACGAGTTACTCCGTTACTGGCATGGTCTTTCTTTATTGCCGGCATGTCTTCGCTTGCACTTCCAGGTCTCTCAAGTTTCGTTAGTGAATTTCTTGTTCTGGTCGGTACTTTTACGCGTTATCCAGTTGCTGCAATTATTGCGACCTTTGGAATAGTTCTTGCTGCGCTCTACATCTTGATTCCAGTCCAGAAAGCGTTGCATGGCCCCACAACTACAGGAAATGAAAATCTGCCTGACTTGAACAAGCGAGAGATTGTTGCAATTGCTCCAGTTATTGCTGTCATCATTGCTCTTGGTTTTTATCCCAAGCCCGCGCTCGACATCATCAATCCACCCGCACAAGCCACTATTGAAAAGGCCGGCTTTGCTGATCCAGCCCCGCTGGTAGGAGGCGATAAATAATGGAATTTAACGCTCCTGCGCTTGAATATGGCGCGCTCGCTCCGATGCTCGTCATTTTCACTGCAGCCATCATCGCGGTTATTGTCGAAGCCTTCGTCTCAGCAAAATTGCGCGCTCCATTACAGCTAGCGATTTCACTTGGTGCTGTCGTCTTAAGTTTTGCTCAAGTTCTACGACTTCGTGGCACTCAGTCTGCAACTGCTGCGGTTAATTCAGTAATCGTGGATGGTCCAGTGCTATTTATGCAAGGAACAATATTGCTCCTTGCTTTCTTCGCATTCTTATTGATTGCAGATATCGATGCCTTTGCGGCCCAAGCATCTGCAATCCCGGGCTCGACGGAGGAGCGCGCAGCTCTTCAAACTGGAAAAGTCCAGACGGAGGTTTATCCACTCACCCTCTTTGCTGTTGGCGGAATGATGCTCTTTCCAGCGGCAAATGATCTGATCACTCTCTTTGTGGCTCTTGAAGTGCTCTCACTTCCGCTTTATTTGATGGCAGGACTATCACGTCGGCGTCGTTTACTCTCTCAAGAAGCGGCGTTGAAGTATTTCTTGCTAGGTGCATATTCATCTGCATTCTTCCTCTTTGGAGCAGCGTTCCTCTATGGATTTGCGGGGGATGTATCACTGAATGGAATTCGTACTGCAATTAGTTCTGGTGGCAACGATGCATTTCTCTTGATCGGAATGATTTCACTCAGCGTTGGATTGTTCTTCAAAGTTGGAGCCGCCCCATTCCATGCTTGGACTCCAGATGTTTATCAAGGCGCCCCAACACCTGTGACTGCATTTATGGCTGCAGCCACAAAGGTTGCCGCGTTCGGTGCAGCGCTTCGTATTTTCTATGTCGCACTTGGTGGCGCAGTTTGGAGTTGGAAGCCAGTCATCACTGCTATTGCAATCCTCACGATGCTTGTTGGTTCAATCATCGCAATCGCACAACGCGATGTGAAACGCATGTTGGCCTATTCCTCAATAGCCCACGCTGGTTTCTTACTCACAGGAATTCTTGCTCTCAATCAAGAAGGTTTGAAAGCGTCACTCTTTTATCTTGCAAGCTACGGCTTCACAACTCTGGGCGCATTTGCACTTATTACTCTGGTGCGTGACTCTTCAGGTGAGGTGACGGATCTCAACCGTTGGGTTGGATTAGTTAAACGCTCGCCGGCAGTGGCATTAATCTTCGCGACTTTCTTACTCTCTTTCGCTGGTATTCCACTCACCGCAGGTTTCATTGGTAAGTTCACAATCTTTACTGCTGCTTATGACAGTGGAAATATCGCAGTTGTGGTTGCTGGAGTTCTCTCGAGTGCTATCGCTGCTTTCTTCTACATTCGTGTGATTGTGATGATGTTCTTCACCGATCCAGAAGAAGATACTGTCACGGTAACGATTCCCTCCTTAAACACAAATCTTACGATTTGGGTGGCTGCGATTGTGACAATTGCTCTTGGGGTCTTCCCGACTCCGATCTTGGATGCGGTCGCATCCCTTGCTACTTTCGTTAGATAATCAACTATGTCCAACCTTGGAATCCCCAATCTTGATGGGGAATTAGAACAGACGCTTTCGCGTGGACTTGACGAAGTTGAATCACTTTTGAGCTCCCATATCCAAGGTGATTACCCACTTGTTGTTGAAACATCGCGACATCTTGTCGAAGCAGGAGGAAAGCGATTTCGTCCGCTTATTTCTTTGATTGCTTCACATTTTGGAAATGGCCAATCTCGTCAAGTAATTGAAGCAGCGGTCGTGTGCGAACTTACTCATGTCGCAACGCTCTATCACGATGATGTGATGGATGAAGCGCCACTTCGACGCGGAGTAGAGAGCGCAAATAATCGTTGGGGAAACGCCGTTGCGATTCTTACTGGCGATTACCTCTTCTCAAAAGCCTCAGATTTATTAGCTGATTTAGGCCCAGAAGCAGTGCGTTTACAAGCAAAAACCTTCGAACGCCTTGTGATTGGTCAGATTCAAGAGACTCAAGGACCGAAGAATGGCGTTGATCCGTTGGAGCATTACCTTCAAGTCGTTGCAGATAAAACTGGATCCTTGATCGCAACCAGCGCTCGTTTCGGAGCAATGCTCGCCGGTGCTAACCAATCGCACATCGAGACTCTCACAAATTTTGGTGAGAAAATTGGTATTGCTTTTCAGCTCGCGGATGATGTCATCGACATCGCAAGTGATTCATCGCAATCGGGTAAAACACCTGGTACCGATCTGAAAGAAGGCGTTCCAACGCTTGTAACCCTTCAGATCATGCGCTCAAATCGCCCTGAAGATTCAGAACTAAAAGCTCTGCTGGCAAAGCCAATGGATGATGCAACAGTTGCGCAAGTCATTCCACGCATTCGCACTCATCAAGCGCTCCAGGATGCACGAACTCAACTCCATCAATTAGCTGATGAAGCAAAATCTCTTCTTACCTCTTTGCCACAATGCCCAGCGCGAAGTGCTTTAGAGAACCTCTGCCACGCCATTGTTGATCGCACGGCTTGATCGATAGAGATCTCGACTTAAGAAAGCCAGCGCAATCCAGATAAAGAAAAACCCAGCGATTTTCGTTGCTGAAATATCTTCGTTGTTGATGTATATCCCGATAAAAAACATGATAGTTGGGGTGATGTATTGAAGTAGACCAACGGTGCTTAACGGAAGTCGAGTGGTTGAGCCGTTGAACAATAAAAGTGGCACAACAGTTGCTGCGCCCGCGCCAAAGAGCAGTAGCGACACAACAAATCCGTCACCAAATTCTGCGCTGCCATTTCTCTCTATGATGAAGAGATAAATCAAGTTCGGGAAGAAAGCAAAGAAGGTCTCAACCGAGAGCGTTTCTAGCGCCCCTAAATTCAAGGATTTCTTGATGACGCTATAACCACCCCACGAAACCGATAAAACGAGCGCAATCCAAGGCAGAGCGCCGTATCCCACGGTCAAGATCGCCACCCCAACGCTCGCTAATCCAACCGCAGTCCATTGCAAAGGACGCAATTTCTCTCGGAGCAATAGAACGCCGAAAGTTACATTAATGAGAGGCGTTATGTAATAACCAAGTGCGGCTTCAACAACACGATTAACCGTTACTGACCAGATATATACGCCCCAATTTATAGTGAGTAAACCAGAAGCAAGAAAGAGTAATGAAAGGGTCCGAGATTCACGTACCATCGCAAGTGCAGATTTAATCTGTTTCCGAATCGTCAATAGAAAAACGCAGAGCAGTAATGACCAAATACCGCGATGGGCCAAGATCTCATATGCGCCGGCATCTTCAACTAACTTCCAATAAAGCGGAAGTAAACCCCACAACAAATAAGCCGAGACTCCAAAGAGGAGTCCCTTATTAAATTTAGTCATCGATAGTTGGTGAACTGAACGGCGAAATCTAACTTCGCACCTTTGATTAAAGCAATTGCGGTTTGTAGATCATCACGGCTCTTACTTGAAACGCGAAGTTCGTCGCCTTGAATTTGGGTGCGGACTGATTTGGGGCCCTCATCCTTCAATAATTTAGTGATCTTCTTTGCATTCTCTTGAGTTATTCCTTCTTTAACGGAGCAAAAAATCCGATATACCTTGCCACTTAGCATCGGTTCGGCAATATCAAGATGTTTTAAAGAGACATTACGTTTAATCATCTTCTCTTTCAAGACTTCCAGCGCTGCCTTTACGCGTTCTTCGGTCTCTGCTTCCACAAGGATCTTCTCGCCCGACATCTCGATTTTCACACCAGTGTTTTTGAAGTCGAATCGCGTGGCAACCTCTCGAGAGGCTTGATTTAAAGCGTTATCAAGCTCCATTCGATCAACCTTTGAGACCACATCAAAGCTGCTATCTGCCATGACCCAAAGGTATCGTGAGGCCAAATTGAGCGAGAAATCCTTGGTTAGCGTTCCATAAATCACCTATTAGAATTGCCCCGTTCTCGCAGTGTTGCGTACTAGACAATTTTTCTCACCAGAGAATCAATTCAAGGAGCTTTGATGAATAACGAGATGTTGCAGCAGATGAAATCAGGCAAGGGCTTTATCGCAGCCCTCGACCAGAGCGGTGGAAGCACTCCTAAGGCGCTCGCTCTTTATGGAGTCACCGAATCTGCCTATTCAAACGAAGCAGAGATGTTCGACCGCATGCATGAAATGCGTTCACGTCTTATCAAGTCCCCAGTCTTCAATGGTGATCGCGTGATTGGCGCAATTCTTTTTGAAATGACAATGGAGCGCACAATCGATGGACTTGGATCGGCAGAATATCTCTGGACCAAGAAGCGAGTCGTACCTTTCCTTAAAGTTGACAACGGCCTTGCTGATGAAGCAAATGATGTCCAGTTAATGAAGCCAATTCCAGAACTCGGCGCACGAATCGCTGCTGCAAATAAGCATGGAGTATTCGGAACCAAGATGCGCTCTGTCATTAACCTTGCAAATTCTTCAGGTATCGATGCAGTAGTTAAACAACAGTTCGATATAGGTAAGGAAATTATTGCTGGTGGACTTGTCCCAATCATCGAACCAGAAGTCAGCATCAAGAGCCCACAAAAGGCTGAAGCCGAAGAAATCCTGAAGAAGTCACTTCTTGATTATGCAAATTCTCTTTCGGGCGACCAGAACATCATGCTCAAGCTTTCGATTCCTACCAAAGCAAATCTTTACAAGGAACTCGTCGATCACCCACGCGTTGTTCGCGTTGTGGCGCTTTCTGGCGGTTATTCACGTGATGAAGCAAACCGTTTGCTTGCACTTAACAGCGGCGTTATCGCTTCATTCTCACGCGCTCTTGCTGAGGGCTTAACAGCACAACAGAGCGATGCAGAGTTCGACGCAGAGCTAAATTCAACAATTCAGAGCATTTACGACGCGTCGATACTTTAGCCAGTAAAAATAATTAGATGAAACGTGAACTCGCTTACGGAACGGGCCTTAAACGTTAATTCTTGTACGATAGCGATATCATTGGCATGTGCGCTCACTCTCGCTTCGTGCAGTTCTAGTCGGCTATGGTTATTGGGGTCCAAATCTTCTAAGAAACCTCGTGTCAAATCAAAGCTTTGATGTGATAGGCGTAATTGATTCAAAAACGGAGAGATTACAAGATGCTAAAAGGATTTCCCCAAGATCAGCAATTCTAGGTACGTACGAAAATTTGGAGCCAGATTCGTACGACTGTGCATTTATCGCTACACCACCTGAAACTCACTTTGAAATAGCCAGCTATTTTATTAAGCTTGGTAAACACGTTTGGATTGAGAAACCGGCTGTAAAGTCCATGTCAGAGTATACGGAGCTAAGTAGGGTTGCAAAAGAAAATGGTGTGAAGGTTTTTGTAGATCACACATTCATATTTTCGCCATCCGTAAGAGAATTGAAACGCAGAATAGAAGGTGGAGATTTTGGTCAAATTTTGCACGTAAATTCTTTTCGCGCTAATTTGGGTATATTTCAGACAGAAGTAGATGCGCTGTCCGACCTGGCAATTCATGACCTGGCGATTATTGACTATTTGTTTCCCAAATTAGCACCTTTATGGGTAATTAATCTTGGTTTCGACCCCTTCAATAATGGACAAGACAGTATCAATTCTCTGATAATTCAGTATGAGGGAGGACTTTCGGCTGCCATACAAGTAAATTGGATTTCTCCGGTTAAAAAAAGAGAATTCTTTGTCATTGGACAAAAACAAGCTGCTAGTTATGACGAGACGGATCAAAATCATAAACTTAAAGTTTTTCAACAAGAGTTTGACATTCTCAATGGAGATTACGAAGATGACATTTCTAAAAAGACTATGTTCCTCACAAGTTACAAGACAGGTGATGTAACAATTCCAAAACTAGAAAATCATGAGGCCTTGAAAATAGGAGTAAAGGAGTTTGCTGAATGTATTCTCGCAGGAAGTGCACATAGTTGTGAAATCGGACAAATAAAACAGATAATGGTAATACTTGAAGCGGCAACAAAAAGCGCTAAATCGGGTGGAGTAAAAATTCACCTATGAGCTTTGTTCCTTTTATCGATTTGTCATGGCAATGGAGAGAAATCGAACATGATGTATCTGGGCCGCTTTTTGAATTACTAAACAGCGGATCTTATGTTTCAGGCAAGCGGGTTTTAGAATTCGAGAAAGACTTTGCGGATAAGAGTGGGGCAAAGTTTGCTATCGGGATGAATTCAGGTACCAGTGCGCTTCACGCGGGAATGAGCAAATTTAAATTCTCTGAGCGTGATGAGATAATTACAACAAGTCATACGTTTATTGCCAGCGTAACATCAATAATATTGTCAGGTGCTACCCCTGTTCTGGTAGATGTGAATAGCAATGGACTAATGGATCTCGACTCTTTCCTCGAAGCTCTATCACCAAGGACGCGAGGCGTGCTGTTTGTCCACCTTTATGGAAGCTGTGTTGATGAAAGACTTATAGAAGTTGCTCGAGAGCGTAATCTGCTAATTTTTGAAGATGCTTCACAGGCACACTTAGCCTCTTATTCATCAGGATTTCCTGTTGGAAGTTATGGAGCATTTTCTGCATACAGCTTTTATCCTGGCAAGAACCTAGGTGCGGTGGGTGAGGGGGGAATAGTAACAACCAACCAGGAAGAGATTTACGAATATTCGAAAAGATTCCGTAATTGGGGTTCATCAGAAAAGTATGTTCATCAAGAGTTTGGGCTCAATTATAGAATGGATGAAATTCAAGCACTGATTCTCAGGGAAAAGTTGAAGAAATTGGAAAAGTGGACTAAGGAGCGCGAACAAATTGCGGCCGAATACAACCAAGCACTCCAAAACAATCAAAGGGTTAGATTAGTAAATTCCGTTTCTGGGCGTCCTGTTTTTCATCAATACGTTATCAGAGTTAATAATAGAGAAGTTGCTCAAAATTTCTTTAGAGAAAGTGAAGTGGAAACCTCAATTCACTATCCCATTCCTGTTCATCGGCAAAAGGCGCTTGAAGGAAGGTTCTTAAGGACTAAATCAATGAAAACTACCGAAGATTTGGCTACTAAAATTGTAAGTATTCCAATTTTCCCAGGTATGAAATCGTGGCAAATTCAAAAAGTTGCAGAACTAATTTCAAAGTGTCCATGAACACTCTCTCAGTCGTCATTCCTGCGCATAATGAAGAGGCGACCATTGGAAAATTTGTTAGCGACTTAGCGACAATCCTGAATAGGTTAATTGAATGTAAGCGGATAGCGCAGTATGAAATAATTATTTTGGATGACGGTAGTTCTGATAACACTTCCTCAATATTACAATGCTTGGAGAGCTTGCCGCGAACTAGATTACTGTTCAATAAGACAGCAAGCGGCATACAGGGCGCGTTCCTCAAACTCTACAATGAAGCAAAAATGGAGTGGGTGTTACTGGTTCCCGGAGATGCACAATGGCCAGCAGAGGAAATCGAAAAGTTGATAGATTTTCACTTTAAGTCAGAAATCCTTTTACCAACAATAACAAAGAGAAAATTTAAGTCAGGGTATTCAAAACTCAGAATTATAGTGAGTTTTGTCTTCGGAAATTTTGCAGGATTTTTTTTACGTACTTCCGAAAGTCCAGATCCTGGATCAATAAAGATATTGCCTAGAAGGATTGCAGATTTTGGGTATATCTCAAAATCTGTGACGATTGAGATTGAAAGAATGATTATCGCAGAAAATACATTTGGAAAGTTACAAGAGTTTGAAATTAGTGTAGTTCCAAGAATTTATGGAAATAGTTCTTCTATTACATGGAAAACTTTAAAACCGATTCTTCTCGATTGCTGTAAGATGTTGTATGTATACAAAGTTCTGAGTAAAATTCCTATTTTGACTGGTGAAGAAAGGCGAAATGGACAGTGAATTAATAGGCAATACTTCTTTGGTTAACAGTAGTGCCATTGGTGGAAGAACAAGAATTCACCACTATGTTCACATCATGGAAGGTGCAGTAATTGGGGATGACTGCAACATCTGTGACTACGTTTTTATAGAGGGAGGAGCAATTGTTGGTAATAGAGTTACGATCAAAAACGCAACTCAAATATGGGACGGTGTAGTAATTGGGGATAACGTGTTTATAGGGCCATCAGTAATATTCACTAACGATAAGTATCCAAGGAGCAAAAACAATGATTTTCAACTTCTAAAGACGATAGTGGAAGATGGTGTTTCGATAGGCGCGAATGCAACGATACTGGCGGGAATTAGACTAGGTAAATCTTCAGTGATTGGTGCTGGAAGTGTTGTCACTAGAGACGTCCCTCCCTATTCAATGGTCTATGGGAATCCCGCGCGTTTTGTGGATAACGTAAATGACGATATGACTCGTTAATCACTTGGATGACCTATGGTCTTTGCTTCTTAGAAAAAATTCTTGTTGATAAAGTTATACAATCAGAAAAGAAGTATGACTATAAGAGTAACAATCTTTATTTAGACTCAATAATTTTTCTGTAGAAATTCATCTTTTGTCCCAAATACTTGCTTCCTTCTTTTGTTAAATGTCCGCTATCACGATAGATAAAAAAGCCTTCTTCAGAAGATTTGCAAATGGACTTGACCTCACAAATACCCTCCTCTAACCAAACCACATTAGCCAAATTACTAGCTTGTTTAAAAAGAGATATTTCCTGGGCTTGAAACGCTCTCGCCTCATTCAGTTGAAAATCACATTCAGTTAAACTTTTCTCAAAGGATACGGCCTTCTTAATACATCTACCGATGTCTACACCATTTTGTGGCGTAGGGGAAAAAAGCACAGGAATCTTCCCAAGATTTCTAATAGTTTCCAGAGTGTTTTGCAGTTGAGTGTCGAGAATAGATTTATCCTGAATTGTTTCAACTTTATTGTCTAGCAATCTACCATCATTATCAAAGAATGGCTTAAATGATCCGCTCAAAACAACAAACTTTATACTCTCCGTTTTAGCTAAGTATTCAATTACTTGATAATTACTATGAATACAGTTTTTGGCGAAGTGTAAACTAGTTCCAGTTGTGAGTGCATACAAACCCAGAATTGGAGGGCAATTCGAGTTAGTAATTTGTAGTATTGAAGACTTTGGATTTGATGCTCGAATCCCGTCTACCAAGTGCATTGCAAATGAGTCTCCCCACACAAGTATCTCAGGACTTTTACCAATCTTGCATTCTTTTTTTATTTGAAAATTGGCCTCACACTGGGAGTCTATTCCGTAGTTTGGATCAAAATAATTATCGTTGACCATCGCGTAATTTGCACTAACCTTTGAAATGTTTCCAGATGTTATTTGACCAGATAGCCCTACGCAAAAGAGCAAACCAGACAAAGTAATCATATAGCCAATCACTGAACCAGTGGACGTCTTCGTCTGATTTCGAAAAGGCTGCTCTATAAATTTCCAAGTGATAATTCCGAAGAGAAATGTCAACAAGATCAACCGAAGCGTTGTTGTCTCATCGATATTTTGAAGACTTCGCTGTCGAGACAGAGCAAAAATTGGTTGGTGCCAAAGATAGACGCTGTAGCTAATCAAGCCTAGGAAAACTAATGGGGGCTGGCTGAGAATCCTTTGAAAGCCATAGTGGAACGGTGTATGAACCAAAAGCAAACCCGTACCAATAACCGAAGGTAAAACACTAAAGGGGTATGTACTTCGAGGAAAGAGTCCCATAAGGGAAAGAGTTACCCCTAAGCAACCTAAGAAAACATAAATTGAGCTAAATCGTAAATGGGACGGAAAGCCTTTTCTAGTTTTTGAAAAGAAGTGGCAAAATGAGCCAAAAAACAGCTCCCAAGCTCGAGTCAAAATTGCATAAAAAACTAGTTCTTGATCAGATTTCCCAACAAAGTACGCGAGAAGGAAGCTTGAAAGACAAGCGAACAGGATTAACGATGTAATTTTTTCTCTATGCCTCTTGTAAGCAAGGACGAAAACCAAAGGAAAGAAAATATAGAATTGTTCCTCAACCGAGAGACTCCATGTGTGTAAAAGTGGTTTGAGTTCCGCACTAACTTCAAAGTAACCTGACTCTTTATAGAAAAGAAAATTGGAACCGAAAAATAGAATTGCAATCAAGCTCTGGGCAAAATCTTTAAAGTCAGCGGGCATGAGCGAAGCCCAAGCCACAGGGGTAATTATTGCAGTAACAAATAGAAGTGCCGGGATTATTCTTCTCGCCCTTCGAACGTAAAAGCGAGTAAATGAAAAAGTCCCCATTTTAAGGTCGTGGTAAATGATCCCTGTTATCAGATAACCGCTAATAACAAAGAAAATATCTACGCCCAGGAACCCACCAGGTAAGAGTTTTTTATCTGCGTGGTAAATGACTACCGAGATAACAGCGATAGCGCGAAGGCCATCTATTTCTGGACGATATTTTAGACCTTTTATCAAAGACATGTCCTCTCCGACAAGATGTTTGTAGTATACGGCTTTTTATTTGAAGGTTCTCCTATATTTGAAATTACAACTGTATCTCAATCTAAAGGCAATAATTCAGGAGAAGTTTGGAAATCTTGAAACACAAAATTCCAATGAATAGTCACAACATGAACTGATTTAAGTAATTTCGAGAGTGTACAATCTGGATAGAATGATTCATTGTGCTAATTGGATTTTCAGGAATAGTAGAGTTATGAATTTCTATCTTAGTTTAGCAATGACAATAATTAGAAATTGAACAGCTGATCTTTGGTGTGGGATTTAGGTCAATTTCTATCCTTAATATTCAATTCAAAATAGAGAACTTTCTAAAATCGAATGAGTGGTGAGCCTTATGTCTGAACGGGCCGTTTAGAATCAATTGTCGTAATATTACTTCTCGGTGTACACTTATTTGAATGCAGCTATAATTGGGTGGGTTGCCCGAGCGGCCAATGGGAGCGGACTGTAAATCCGCCGGCTCTGCCTTCAGTGGTTCAAATCCACTACCCACCACAAGTTATTCTTTACAAGCAGTAGTTAGTTCAAAGCCCATCGCACGGTGATTGTGACCGTGACTTCCTCCTCACCGAGATC
>Ga0214917_10006161_pt1 | contig 12546 bp, 6 predicted proteins | sample LL_1208_BB_MetaG_FD_177983 | JGI IMG/M metagenome (GOLD analysis project Ga0214917, IMG submission 177983) | Freshwater microbial communities from Lake Lanier, Atlanta, Georgia, United States - LL_1208_BB | ecosystem: Environmental > Aquatic > Freshwater > Lake | place: USA: Georgia | collected...
CAAATCAAGATGCTTTATTGCAAATTAATTTAAGATTACCAGTTTTTGAATTTCTTCCGCTTTTTTTCCTTCTTCATTTTGGTAAATCAATCGGTAGACATACACACCGTTCGCAAGGACATCACCAAAATCATCTTTACCGTCCCAATAAATTCCCCGAACGGTAAAACCGTTAGTTATCGCTTTATCTTGAATCGTTTTTACCAGCCTTCCGCCAATGGTATAAATTTGAATCATTACCTCTAACGAACTGCACGACTGATTATGTTCCATCATAAACTGTGTGGATTTCGAAAATGGGTTCGGATAATTGTAAAGACGTTGGATTTTAGGTTCCTCGCGCTCCTTAACCGTAAAATTTATTCGTGCTTCGGAGGAATTATTATTAACATCCCATGCTTTGATGGCCAACTGGTGTGTGCCGGCAGGCAATTCACTGAACAAATACTTTAAATGACCTGTTTGATAAGTATCCATTTCGGAAACATAATAATCATTTAAAATAAGAGTTTCAGAGGTTTTATCATCCAAGATGGCGGTAATATCGTGGCCAATTCCATTCCCAACAGTGTTCACTCCGCTTTCGTCGTAGAACTTACAATAAAGCACCGGAGACGAATTGGACAAGCCCCCATCGATGAATTGATCATCGTTCAAATAGGCACTTATTTCAGGACCTATCGAATCGTAAAAGGCTTTTGGGTTGATTCCTCCCACAAAAAACGTGGTGTCAATTCCCACGGCATCCACCGCGTTGGAATAAGCATAATAACTCATTTTTCCTCTTCCATAATTGAGGGCAATATCCTTGGGCACGATGAAGGAAAATTCGAAATATCCGTTGGCTACCGTAGCCTTCCCACGGTAAAGAATATTTCTTTGTTCTTCAAATGCGATGATCGGTGAATCCGGATCCTGCCCTAAAGTTTGTTCTTGTTTTACCTTATCCAAAATGGTTGGAATCAAGGTACCACTGAATTGATTTGCGATTGCTCCAGTAAGGTCTTCCACATGGCCTTTCACCGTAATTTTACTTAACGCTTGAAGGGTGTCCAGATGAATCATCTGATTTCCATTAATGCTATCTGTTACTATATTCCAATGGGGTAAAGCCAACCTTAACGCAGGATCTCCTATGAGCGTAAAACTCCGTTTGTTGTCGGAGGAAATGGCTGCGTTTTTTGTTTGCATCGCAATATCCCCAAAACGACGCGGTAGGCCGTTGGCCTCTCGAGTAAAAACATGGTTGTAAAAAGCCAACCCAACGCTGCTATTCACTCCAAAAAACACGGATCTCGTAGTGGTCATTAAGGCAATGGCGCCTCCTTTGGGGTTCAATGAAACCCACTCCCCTGCGGAAACTCTTGAGGGATCATCGTATTTGGTGAATTCGCAGGTCGCAGAAACGAAAAGTGTCAGGGCGTTGATGTTGCTCCAGGATTGAATTTGAGGGATGGTGACAATGCGCTCTTCGGCGAGGCCGACCTCTCCCCCGTGACCGACATAATTCATAACTAATGCTCCTCGTGTCATTCTATCGTTAATGGCATTAAGAACCTCTGGATAACGCTGCCCCCCAGCAGAAACTTGTTGTGGGAATGCATCCAAATATAATTTATCCACATTCATTTCCCGGTGGTTGGTTTTTATGAGCTGATATTGAGGTTCTGTATCGTTTTTTATAAAATATCCGTTTTCCTCATCATCCGCAATTTGTACCACTTTTGTTCGCCAATCACCAAAGGTTACGCTGGAATTGTTATCAAGGCAACAGTTGTTTGAGACACCCGAAAATAAGGTAGAGCCGTTGAGGAGGTAATGTTCAATTTTATCCACTTGCTCCTTTGCTTGAGTGCTTGTACTCGCTAAAATTCTACCTATGCCAAGATCCAACAAATCACCGTCATAAAATGCTTCGTTGTCGTCCAACATTCCAAAATAATCATCACTCACCATGGCTGAAATATGGTTTTCACTGTTATCCACTTGGTAGGTAAGAATAAAGTTGTTATTGTTGCTAACGCGATCTTTTGGATCGTAGGTGCCATCGCCAAACAAACATAAATAGCGAATCATTTTACTGCCATTTTGCAAGGATCGATCATGAAACATTTTGGCCATTTTTCGAATAGCGGTTGGGTCAGGAGCACCAGAACTGAATTCGTTATATACCTGATTTACGTTAACTACGGCTACCTCCAGGCCTTGTGCTCGGTGCAAATTGGCAAGACGTTCGGATTGTGCAAGGAAATCTGGGTGGGTAACAATTAAATAATCCACCTGAGCAAGGGCATGCAAATTCTGATTTTGAACATATCCAACGGGTGTTGGCGTCAAAAAAGTAGATCCGTTGGAAGCAACAAATTCCCGATACACTTTGCTACACCAAAAATTAAACGAACTTCCATTAACGAGCCCTTGAATCTTTTTAACATTATGTCGGTTAGAAACATCCCAAACAAATCCTCCGTTGGGGAATCCGGAAATTTCATACTTAACGATGGCGTTGCTATCAATTTGAGTCAGGTTACGAAATCCAAACTGGTTTCCTGAAAAGGTCAAAGCACACCGACCATTGAGTAAAATTCTGTCCAAGTAAGTTAACGTTGAAGGGCTATTGCGGATCACCGTAATATTCAAGGCTAGGTTATCTACAGGGTTTGGCATACTAAAATTGACCGTAGATCGATTAAAGTCGTAAGGAGCCACTGGAAGGGTCGTTTGATACAGTGTGGAAGATCCTACACTAAATTTTTGTGCGGTACCTGCGCTGGAAAGAGCATTTGAGGCCATTGAAATTCGAAAGCGCAAGGGGGTGCTGGGGTCAATGGATGGAACAACAAAATTAAAGGTTCGCGATAGCTCTATATCAAAAAGCTCTCCGTACCAACGCTTCCCCCCCCCTACCAACGAAACTAAGTCATTTTCATATACCTCACGATAATCATAATCAACAAATTGCGCTTGTTCTACCCCACTCGACCAATCCACTTGTTGAATCGTTTTTTGGGGCACACTTGCAGAAACAAGTAAAAAATAGTAGGATTTATCGGAATATGGATTTCTGCGCTGCTCAAACTCTGTATTTCCATTGGGATACCACTGGTGAGGACCAAACCCGAAAAATATTAAGTAATCTCCGTTATCAAAATTCCCGTCACCACCGCCCACAACCTGAATAGCATTTTGAGCCAAGTCGTCGGTGTAGGGTATTGAATTCAATTCAGGTAAGGATCCTTCCCCGTTACCGTAGATGTGTAGGTGGTTTGGTTCCAATCCTTGCGTGCTTATTCCAAGCGCCACTAAAAAATCTTTGTCGATTCGATAAATACCATCGGTAGGGATAGAAAATTTATACCATGTACCCTGGGCTAAGACAGAATTGGCAGCGAAATCTTTAGGATTGGGTTTCGGAGGAATGGGGTGAAGCAGGGTTCGAAAGGAAAGAATCTTTTGCAATACATTATCTTTGAGAAAATAAGGCTGACAAAACACGCTTAACCTGGGTTGCATTCCTGCTCGTGCGACAACGGCATGAATTGAAACTTGTTCGGAAGCCTGGTAACCGAGTGATTCCAGGGTTTGTTTGGTTTTCAAATCTACTGGTTCATATGAGGTTACATCCACACTAGCGGTGTAATTGATTGATTTGAGGATTTCTGTTCGTGCAAATGTGGGGATGCCATTGCTCGAAAGAACATGATCAATGGTGGGAACCTCGTAGGTTACTCCTTCTCTAACCTGAGTTATGTTGGCTGTCCAAGGAATTGTATATTCAAATGTTTGTGCCAAAGCCGGTTCAATGGCCACCAGGATGCCGAAAAAAAATAGAAAAATATTATGTTTTGGGAAACTGCTCATGAAATGCAAAGGTAAGCGAAACTACAAAAACGTAGATTCATTTTATTTATTTCAAAATAATTTCGATATTTGTAACCAAGTTAACTTAAATCCGTAAAGACGCATCGTGAAAAAAATGCAGAAAAATAATGTCCAAAAACTACGGTTTTTTTGCGTAATTTCCTTCTCGGTAATTTATCACAGCGTTTCTTATTGCCAAGATCCAACATTTACTCAGTTTTATTCTAATCCACTCTATTTAAACCCTGCGCTTACGGGTGCGACGGGGTGTTCTCGTTTTTCTATGAATTATCGAAATGAATGGCCCCAATTAACAGGAAATTATGTTACTTATTCGGCGGCCTATGATTCCTATGTCAAAGATATTAAAGGAGGTCTCGGAATTTTAGCCACCTACGATCAACAAGCGGAAGGTACCATATCCACGACCATGATTGGAGGGATTTATTCATACAACCTAAAAATTAATCGTAAGATATCCCTGAATGTAGGGGTTCGTGCTGCTTATTTTCAAAAGTTTCTGGATTGGACAAAGTTAACGTTTGGAGACCAAATTGATCCTAGAAGGGGTTTCATTTATCAAACAGGGGATGTGCCAAGGGGTGGTAAACGTGGTTTTTTTGATGCCAGTGCCGGAGCCGTTATTTTCAGTAAATATTTTTACGGTGGTGTTGCCGCTCATCATCTCAATCAACCCGATGAGTCGATGATTCTCGGTACGAGCAAACTTCCAATGCGATTAACACTTCACATGGGAGGAACAATTCCTATAGGTCGAAGAGGGAGATATACGGACGGAACAACGATCAAACCTGCTATCATTTATCAATATCAAAATGGATTTCAAGAATTGAACATTGGGGGTTACCTTAACTATGAACGATTAAACATTGGTGTATGGTACCGGAATAAAGATGCCATGGTGTTTATTATCGGTGTTAAAGCAGATAGATTTAGGCTTGGATACAGTTATGACCTTACAGTTTCAAGATTGGGTAACGGTTTGACAGGTGGCTCCCACGAATTATCTTTTCAAACAGATATCAAATGTAAGAAAAAGCCGAAAAATTTTAGAAAGATCTCATGTCCTTCGTTTTAATTGTAACTAATGAAAAAAATTGAATTTAAATTGAGCTAAAAAATAAATTATGAAGCATTCAATCAACGTAAATTTTGTCCTCTTTATTGCAACGCTTGCTGTTATCACAAGTTGCCAAAAGGAGACTTCCACCTCAACAGGATGGGATTACAACAACGTACGTAATGGAGGTTTTGAAAAATCCAGTTTTGAAGAGCAACGCACTGGGCCCGGTTTGGTCATGATAGAAGGGGGAACTTTTACTATGGGAAGAACCGAGGAGGATGTAATGGAAGACAATGATAACCGTCAAAACCGGTTCACCGTCTCTTCGTTTTACATGGACCGAACAGAGGTTACCAATTTCCATTGGTTGGAATACGTTTATTGGATGAAGCGTGTATACAACAAAACATACCCACACATTTATAAAAAATCATTACCAGATACAAACTGTTGGAGAGATCCACTCTCCTATCGAGAAAAGTTTGTTGAATATTATTTTCGCTATCCGGCTTACCGAGATTATCCCGTAGTGGGTGTCTCTTGGGTTCAAGCGAACGATTTCTGTAAGTGGAGAACCGATCGCGTAAATGAGTATATTCTCGTGGAGCAAGGAATTATTAAATGGCATTTCGCAGACGAACAAAAGGATGGAGGTGATTTAGGAGCTTTGGGTCCAGAGGCAACTGCTAGTGGTCAAGCGAAAAAAGCTCAAAAAATGAGTAATGCGCCAGAAAATATGTTTAATACGGAAAGTTATCTCGCGGGTCAGTACAACATCGAATCAGGTAAGTTAAGTCAGGATAAAGATCCATTAAACTACAAATACAAAGGAACGGGTTATACTATGACAGATGGTAAAGCTCCGGGAAAAGCAGGTGAAACCTTTCCTCGTGACCCTTATCAACTCAATGATTTTGATCCAGTCTATGCAGTAAACAATGGTGGAGCCTATTATCAAGGTAAGCGTAATGTACGTATGGAAGATGGTATTCTCTTGCCAAATTATCGTTTGCCTACGGAAGCAGAGTGGGAATATGCTGCCACCGGCTTGCTAGGAAACTTAGATGCAAAATCAGAGAATGTGGACGAACGTCGGGTTTATCCATGGGATGGTCACTACGTGCGTTACGACGAAGAGCAATTCCAAGGAACAATGCAAGCGAACTTCGTTCGTGGGACGGGAGATCATATGGGGGTAGCCGGTGCTCTTAATGACGGTGCCGATGCTACTACACATGTCGATGCTTACTGGCCAAACGACTTTGGTTTATACAACATGGCAGGCAATGTTTCAGAGTGGGTTTTGGACACCTACCGTCCTAGTACGAGCGACTTAGCCGATGGATTTATGCCCTTCCGGGGTAATATGTATCAAGCAAAACTCATGGTGCCCGATGGATTGCATGAGAAATATGTCAAAACCAAGGAAAATATCTACGATGTGTACGGGATGAAAGAATTTGTTAACGAATATGCGCGCGTATTATATCTCTCCGCAACCCAAAATGCACTTCACCCCGATTCTTCGTTTTCCTCCCAAATTCAACGTCAAAAAGAGCAACGCAGTTTAAAACAACCATTAGTTAACCTTAACATGAAGGTAGAAGGCGCTAACAGAGATTTACTTGTAGAAAAAGAGGGTGTTATTTATGTTGCCGAAGGTGATTCATTGGTGTTCAGTAATGACCGACTTTTCGAAATCCAAAAATCTTTAGGATGGAGTTCGAATGGAAAGAATAAACCTCAGTTCACCAAAAGTAACTGGGTGTTTACAGCAGGCGCCACGAACGGTTTTGTTCCAAAAGAAGTTAATAAGAAACGATGGAAAATTGCGGGTGCTGGTCAGGGAGGTACAGGAACAGGTCAGGGTGTGGATTTCAGTAAAGACCCTAATTACGGTGATTCAGTCATTTGTGTCAAATTCAACCAAGTAGGAACAACGGTACTTGAATACACCCTAGGAAATGAAACGGTAAAAAAAGAAATATGCGTTTTGGGTTCCAGAGATGAATTTGATGCCCTACGCGCAAACGACTACACCAAATCGATCAGTTCCAAAGTTATTTCTAGGCAAGATAATCAAAAATATAAATTCAATAGTTTAAGCAAAGGATATATCGCCAATAATAAGAACTTTTCAAGCATGGATAAAGCGCGCTTTGAAATGATCGATCAAATTAATGCAGTACTGGATACAGCTATCTTCTTATTTAACAAAGACAATAAGGTTAAAGCTTCAAGTTATTTAGAGAAAGCATTGTTCGGAAATAAAGTTTCAACTACTTTTAAGCACGGTGATTTTAGATCAGAAAAAGATTTAATTGCTCTTAAAACGTTGATCCAAGATATCGACCAGGAAGCTCAGTTAACCTCTGAAACGAACGAGCTGGGTGTGATTATGATTATAAAAGAAGACGATAGCGAGCCTACAATTTCTTTTACTTCTGTTTTTGCAAAAGACTTCATGCAATACAAATTTCCAAATTATGAGCAGGACCAAAGCATCACCACTTGGTTAATTAACCTACGCAACGGTCTTTCCGAATATACCATTGAATCGCGCGGAAAGCAACGTTGGAGAAATGTGACCGAAGAAGAAAATATTGGTCGATTGAACTATCGTAAAGATGATTACATTGATTACTTAGATGGAGATTTGGAGTCTTCTATTTTCTACAACAATCAAAAGCGTATCAGCGACATCAATAACGGATTTCTCAGTGCAAAAAATACGGTATACCAGAGCGAACATGAAAACCGTGACTTACAAGGCAAGACTCTGTCCCCTACTTCTTCTGGATGGCCAACTAGTTTGATTTCGGACAAATCAAAAGTTTATAAAGGAGGGTCTTGGGCGGATCGTGCCTACTGGTTGTCATCGGGTAACCGAAGATACCTTGATCAAGATAAAACCAGCGCAACCATTGGTTTCCGATGCGCCATGGACCGTTTGGGAGATCAACGCAACATGAACTTCAAAAAACGTCGTCGTAGATAAGCAACATTAAGTTTAACTATCTTTAGTCCCGTGTAAACGGGACTTTTTTATGCAACATTTGTTCGATCTTTTCTATCAAACCACCGGTGTTTGTACCGATACCCGAGCACTTACCCCAAACTGCCTGTTCATTTGCCTCAAAGGTGAACGCTTCGATGCCAATGCATTCGCCCGTGATGCACTCCGTGCGGGAGCTAAATACGTAATTACTTCAGATTCCAAGCAATCGGATGACAAGCAATTGTTTTTTGTAGAAGACACCCTGCATTTTCTTCAAAAACTAGCGAATTTCCATCGAAATAAATTCCATATTCCCATCATCGGTATTACGGGAAGTAATGGAAAAACCACCACGAAAGAACTCCTTCATGCAGTTCTTCGCCAGAACAATAACGTGCTTTGTACCCAAGGAAACTTGAACAACCACATTGGAGTGCCTCTTACCCTACTACAGTTGCATGAAGGTCATGATATTGGCATCGTTGAAATGGGAGCTAACCGTCTCGGAGATATTGAGGAATTGTGCCAAATTGCGGAACCCACCCATGGGCTAATTACCAACATTGGAAGAGCGCACCTTGAAGGATTTGGCACCTTTGAGGGAGTGCTGGAAACCAAACTCGCCCTCTACCGAAGCGTTGAACAACATCAGGGAACCCTTTTTTACAATGCCGACGATGGGACGTTAAATAAGCATCTTCCTAAACTTCATGCAGCAAGTTATTCCAACGTAAATCCTTCTGAAGTGAAAGGAACCCTCGTAGCATCGGATCCGTACGTGGTCTTCTCGTATGAAACCGAGGAAGGTCATTTCGGACCTATTCGCACCAAGCTAGTAGGAGCTTACAACCTCACCAACTTTTTGGCTGCAGTATGCGTGGCGCGATATTTCGGCATAAGTTCCCGTGCTATCGAAAGGGCCTTAAGCACCTATACTCCTTCCAATAACCGATCTCAAGTGCAAAAAACAGCGCGAAATACCTTAATTCTGGATTGTTATAACGCGAATCCTTCGAGTATGCAGGCCGCGCTCATTTCCTTTAACGCTATGAATTTTACGAAAAAACTAGCCATTTTAGGAGACATGCTCGAACTCGGACCGGTGGCAGAAGAAGAACACATTAAAATTATTTCCTTTTGTCAACAAGCGAACATTCCTTTGATTCCAGTTGGAAAATTGTTTGATACATCCTTGGCAACTCTTCAACACTTCGAAAACACCGATCAACTTATCGAATCTGGCGTTTTGAGTACTTTTTCCGACACCCTCATTTTGATTAAAGGTTCTCGCGGAATTGGCTTGGAAAAAATAATTCCATTTCTTTAACCTCCATATTGCATCAGGAAAGACCTTAAGAAAGGATCGAGGTCTCCGTTCATTACCGCATCAACATCTGAGGTTTCCGTGGCTGTGCGTACATCTTTCACAAGTTTGTACGGATGCATCACGTAATTACGAATCTGCGAACCCCATTCAATTTTCTTTTTTCCTGCCTCGATTTCACTTCGTTTTTCCATGCGCTCGCGCAACTCGAGTTCATATAATTGGGATCGCAACAATTGCAACGCTTTTTCCTTATTCGCTAATTGAGACCGCGATTCCGAGTTCTCAATGATGATTCCTGAAGGAGCATGCCTCAAACGAACCGCGGTTTCCACTTTGTTCACATTTTGTCCACCTGCGCCTCCGGAACGGAAAGTTTCCCACGTTATGTCGGCGGGATTCACATTGATTTCAATGTTGTCGTCCACCAACGGATAAACATATACTGAGACAAACGAAGTGTGCCTTTTGGCGTTAGAATCAAAAGGAGAAATGCGCACAAGGCGGTGAACTCCGTTTTCTCCCTTTAAATATCCGAAGGCAAATTCTCCCTCGAATTCCAGCGAAACCGTTTTAATTCCAGCCACATCCCCCTCTTGCAGGTTCAATTCGGAAATTTTGTAGCCTTGTTTTTGTGCCCACATGGTATACATACGCGTCAGCATCGAAGCCCAATCGCAGGATTCTGTTCCACCGGCACCTGCCGTAATTTGAATGACAGCGCTCAGGGAATCCTCTTCGTTCGACAGCATATTTTTCAACTCCAACGCTTCTACGCGTTGGTTGATGTTTTGGTATTGCGCTTCCACCTCTTCGGCCGTAGCTCCGCCCTCTTTTTCAAATTCAAGCAATACTTGCAAGTCCTCGTATCCGGACGTAATGGCTTGATAACCTTCAACCCAATATTTTAATCCACGAATAATTTTCATTTGGACTTCCGCTTTTTTAGGATCATCCCAAAAGGCTGGATCTTGGGTTCGAAGTTCTTCTTCCGCCAATTGCTGCGTTTTCTCGGCGATTTTCAAATAGGTATAGATCTTCTGAATCCGTTGCTCCAATTCTTTATTATGTTCCCCTGTCATGCCACAAAAATACAAAACTTCAAAGCTTTCATTAAGTATCGGAGGTTTATATTACCTTTGTAAAAACGCACACTATGAACGTACCAGCTAATTTAAAATACACCAAAGAACACGAGTGGATTCACATTGATGGAGAAATCGCTACGATAGGGATTACTGATTTCGCACAAAGTGAATTGGGCGATATCGTTTTTGTTGAAATTGAAACCGTCGGGGAAACCTTAAGCAAGGATGAAGTATTCGGTTCGGTAGAGGCAGTAAAAACCGTTTCGGATTTATTTATGCCGGTAAGCGGTGAGATTTTGGAATTTAATGAAGCCTTGGAAGGAAATCCGGAAGGCGTGAACAATGATCCTTACGGCCAAGGATGGATGATCAAGGTGAAAGTAAGCGATTTGGCTGAATTGAATGAACTCTTGGATGCATCCGCTTACGAAGCGTTGATCGGTTAAACCCGAGAATAAACTAATAAAAAAGCCCCAATTTCTGGGGCTTTTTTTTATACATCAATTTTAGCGTATTTCGCATTGCGCTCAATGAATTCCCTTCTTGGGGGAACATCATCGCCCATTAACATGGAAAAAATTTGGTCGCACTCGGCAGCATTTTCAATCGTTACTTGACGTAAGGTTCTGGACTCGGGGTTCATGGTGGTTTCCCACAATTGTTCCGCATTCATTTCACCAAGACCTTTGTAGCGTTGCACGTTTACGGAAGATTCACTTCCTCCGCCTTTGAGTTCTAAGATCAATCGGTCGCGCATGTCGTCGTTCCAGGCATATTCTGATTTATTTCCTTTTTTCACTTGATAGAGCGGCGGTGTAGCGATGTAAATGTAGCCATGCTCGATAAGTTCTTTCATGTATCGGAAAAAGAAGGTTAGAATCAAGGTTTCGATATGTGAACCGTCCACATCGGCATCGCACATGATGATGATTTTATGATATCGTAATTTCTCAAGGTTCAGGGCTTTTGAATCTTCCTCCGTACCGATTCGGACGCCTAATGCCGTGTAGAGATTCTTAATTTCTTCGTTTTCGAAAATCTTATATTGCATGGCTTTTTCCACGTTAAGGATTTTTCCACGTAAGGGAAGAATCGCTTGGAAATGGCGATCTCTCCCTTGTTTGGCCGTTCCTCCTGCCGAATCACCCTCCACAAAGTAAATTTCGCACATGGCAGGGTCTTTTTCCGAACAATCGGCCAATTTACCGGGCAAACCGCTTCCTGCCAAGACATTTTTACGTTGCACCATTTCCCGAGCTTTTCGCGCTGCATGGCGAGCCCGCGCAGCCAAGATAACTTTTTCAACGATGGTGCGTGCTTCGCTTGGATGTTCTTCCAAATAAGCGCTCAACATTTCCGAAACTGCTTGCGAAACCGGAGCCGTTACTTCGCGATTTCCTAACTTGGTTTTCGTTTGTCCTTCAAACTGTGGCTCAGCTACTTTAACTGAAACTACCGCCGTCAATCCTTCACGAAAATCATCGCCGTCAATTTCAATTTTCTCTTTGGCTAGCATGCCGCTGTCCGTAGCATATTTTTTCAGGGTGTTGGTGAGCCCCCTTCGGAAACCGGAGAGGTGTGTACCCCCTTCGTGGGTATTGATATTGTTCACATAGGCCTGAATGTTTTCGGTATAAGAAGTGTTGTACGTTAAGGAAACCTCCACAGGAATTCCTTCGCGCTCCCCTTCAAAATAAATGACATCCGAAATCAAGGCTTCTCGGTTACGGTCAAGATATTGGGCAAACTCCCTTAATCCACCTTCCGAATAAAAGCTGACGGAAAAGGGTTGGTTGTTTTCATCCACATTCCGTTTATCGGTAAGGGCGATACTAATTCCTTTGTTCAAGAAAGCCAATTCGCGCATCCGGGCTGCAAGGGTATCGAAATTGTACTCGGTGTAATCGAAAATTGAGGCATCAGGTAGGAAGGTTACTTCGGTTCCGGTTTCAGAGGATTCTCCGATAACTTGCACATCGTACAACGGTTTTCCGATGGAATATTCTTGTCGGAAAATTTTTCCTTCCCGACGCACAGTGGCAATCAGTTGGGTGGAAAGCGCATTTACACAAGAAACCCCTACCCCATGCAATCCTCCGGAAACCTTATAGGTGTCCTTATCGAATTTTCCACCGGCGTGAAGCACGGTCATTACCACTTCAAGCGCTGATTTTTTTTCTTTGGTGTGCAT
>Ga0214917_10006163_pt1 | contig 12546 bp, 12 predicted proteins | sample LL_1208_BB_MetaG_FD_177983 | JGI IMG/M metagenome (GOLD analysis project Ga0214917, IMG submission 177983) | Freshwater microbial communities from Lake Lanier, Atlanta, Georgia, United States - LL_1208_BB | ecosystem: Environmental > Aquatic > Freshwater > Lake | place: USA: Georgia | collected...
CCGTCATCAGTGACAATAGGCACAATGAGGCAGCACCCTCTGCGCTTGCCACCGCAACTAGTAGTATATTCATCAGTAAGGTGTCGCAATGGTGTCATTAAATGCGTTTATAATGGCATCGGTGGTGTCGCTCCCGGTTGTCTGTTCCACGTGGAACGTGACGCAAGAATAGACCTTGGCATCCTTGGCCGTGAACTCAATCGGGTTCAGGAGAACCGGGTCGAAGAACTGGAGAGTGAACGGTCCACCGTAGGGGTTCAGGAATGCTTCCGGCAACTCATCCACCGCATTGAACTCCACCACTCCCGAGGTAATTGGCAGCCCGGGGATGATAGCAACGTGATTGCGGCCGTTGACCAGTCGCAGGTTGATTGTCTCTCCGGTGTAGGTTGGCGGCACGGTCACGAACACCACCTGAGCGCAACTGATGACCAGGTCGCAGAGTGGGTAGCAGGAGGAGCAGTCATTGCATGCCATAACGCAAAAGTAAGAACTTAATCGAATCCATCAACCCCGAATTTGGAGAGGTTGTAATCGGCAGCAATGTCGCGGAAGTTCGTGAATATGAAGTAGCGGTAGGCATCCAGAGCGTGCGACTTGTCCGGGTTTTTCTTCTTCCACGGGTCCAGGCTGACGATGCGGTCTACCTTGGCCTCTTTGAAGTCGCTGATTAGGTCACCGTAGGCCATCCCGGTTGGCGTGTAGGCCAGCTGCTTCGGCACTCCGCAGTAGGTCTTGCTGATGCGGACCACGCATTTCTGAAAGACCAGGTCGCTGATGACCTTGGTCGCAAAGTGGCTCGGTGCCGAGGCCATCACCTGAAGCTGCTCGGTTGCGATGTTCAGCTGGGTGCTGATGATCTGGTAGGCACTCTGGTTGCCGTGGGTCAAAGCCGAGCGACTCCGGCCGGCCGGGTCTCCGTTGATGATGTAGCGCAGGCCCGGATATTCCATGCGCACCGTCTGGCAGAGTTGCACCAGGTCACCGATGCGGTAGCATTTCAGCACGTTGATGTGCGCGAGGGTTGCGTGTTTCTCGGTGTTGCGGATGAACTGAAACAGCACGCAGGTGTTGGTCACGTTGAAGTCGAAGCTGAGGTAGAGTTCGTAGTCCGGGTGCGCCTTGATTTCACCATCCACTACGTGGCGTTTCTCGTCAAAGTGCTGGCAGAAGAGCGACTCCCGATCCCAGACTCCCCACTGGCCGAGAGCGTAGATCTGGTGCATCGTGGGATTGATGACCTCGAGGGCTTCCATCCGGGCCACATACTCGGCATCCAGTTTGTCGATGTTGTCCTGGTAGGTGCCGTGAATGTCCAGCACCGAGTCGGCCTCCAGCTTATGCCGCTCATCGAAGAACACACGCTTGATCCAGTGGCTGTCGCTGATCGGGTTAAAGGTCACGAAGAATCGCTTCTTGCTGACACTCTTACCCCGGAGACGGAGCGTGATTTGAGTCCAGTCATCAAAACTGAGTTCGGTGGCCTCTTCCACCCAGATGTACTTAGCCTGGGCCAGCGACTTGAGTTTCTCCGGGTTGTCGCAGCCGATGAACACGATGCGGTTGGTTCCGCACTGAATCTCGAGCATCGCGGCTTTGGCGTGTATCCATTTCTCCAGCCCCCAGTCGGTAACCTTGTTTTTGAAATCCGCAAAGACCGAGTTCCGGATGGTAGTCGCGACTTTGCGAACTACGAAAAAAGTCTGGTTCTGATTAGTCTGGGTGTCGAAGATTTCGGAAAGGAAAAACTGGATCATCGTCTGGCTCTTCCCGGAGCCGGCCGAACCCCACAGCAGGTTGTAGGTTCTGGGATTGGTAATGCCCGGAAGGTACCGGGCCGTCCAGAGGCGGTGGTCGGAAAGGTCCAGCGAGGGCATTACTCGACTGGCTTGGGCATTATAACTGAAGAGAGATGACCGGTAAACTCAACTGATTCAGCATAGCCTCGTTTCCGGCCCTGAGTTTTCAAGAAAAAAATGGTTGCAGTGGTATCGCCCTGGTCAATCCTCTCCATCAATTTTGACTCAGCAAAATCAAGAGTTAGATCGCGTATCGATTCAATGCGTTCTCGATATTCGGCATCATCATTCATCCACTGATAGTGAGTCGCACGGGCAATATCAACTGATTTGACCGCGACAGAAACAATTCCCAAGGATTTTTCCATCGCGGCAATCATCGCGTTTTTTTTAGCGTCTGTTTTTGGAAGGTTTTTTTTATTCATTTGACCAGAAGGAAAACTCGCTCTTCTTTTTAGTTTCGGCACCAAAAAAATCACGAAGTTGGCTAGTGCATTTCCATGAACTCGCAGTAAAGCCTTGGCCCATAAAGCCAAAAACATGATTCACAAAGTTCATATAAAAATCATAAACCTCAATGCTGTCATCGATTTCAAATGTTTCGCAGGTTTTGTTTGCGTTCAAATTCATGCTGGTCCTGATGGCAATATTCCAATCCGCATTTTTGATAAGCACAAACTTGGCATGTATTTCAGAGGTCCGTATGTTTTCTGGACCAAAAACCTGCTCGATTGTCAAGCTGTATTTAGACTGACGAGTCGCATAACTATGATCGGTAATCAGGCTGAATGAGGTGATCAGGTTACTATCCAGTAACCACTTGACCTGGTTGGCATCTTTAATTCCTGCGCTCCACGTGGAACATATAACTTGAGCAGGACCGGTTTTTTTTAGGATTGAATGAATGAGATCTATAAGACTGAATTGGCCCATTGTAAGGCCGATTACCCGTCCATTTTTTTCTAACTTACTTACTGGCGCATCGGCTCCTGCGCTGAATACACCGAGTTCAGATTTCTTATAACGAAAGCCCGTATTCATGATGCCCAGTCGATTAGATATTCAAGTTCGTCCTTAACTACACCAACAACAGCGTTGTAAAGAACGGTGTGGTCGGTATAAACCTGCGTGTAGTCAACATCAACACACCGACCATTAACATAGATTTCGGCCCGATTCTGGCTGATTTCTATCTGTATATTTGTTTGACTGCGTTTAGCATAAGCAGCATGATCGGATACACGGACAGTGTACCCGTTGCTTAGCTTACTGTACATTGACATGGTAGTCTTGGACTGACCAGTCAGCTTACCACCCATCTGGCGGTTTATGTACTTCATCATCTCGCGTGGATTAAGTTCGTAATCCAGGAACCACCTGCGGTCAGCGGCTCTCTTCATAATTTCGGCTAGTGCTTGTTCCTTTGTCATGCAACAAAAGTAAGAAACTATCCGAATATGACAAATTATTTTTTACTTTTTTTGGCCTTTTTAGCAACCGACAAGGCGATGGCAACGGCTTGCTTCTGCGGCTTTCCTGATTTCATCTCGCTGGATATGTTTTTGCTGATGGTTTTCTGCGAGTACCCTTTTTTTAACGGCATGGAGTTATTGGTTTTTCAAAGATAACTAGTTCTGCGGAAACTCCGGCAAGGTGAGGTAGTCGATGACCTCGATGGCCTTTTTTATGTCCTCGACAAAGATGATGTCATTGTAGCCGGCACCATGCTTCTGGACACACACGATCTCTGGGCAGTTGCAACTTGGGAAGATCGCGTAGCCCTGGTAGTCGGTCATATCCTAGAAAGCTGGAAGTGCATGAAGTCGGGCCGCGATGTCCAGTCGGCACCGCAGTCGAACCCGTTGGAGCGAAAGCAGGAGAGGAAGCCGGGAGAGAAGGGCTTCAGACCACGGGCAACGATTTGCGCCCGGGTCAGGCCGAGAGGGTTGTTGGCGGCATTCATGTCGATAGCGACTCCCCAGGAGTGCAGGCTCGGGCTGGACTTGCCTCGCACATTGCGGATGTTGAAGCAGCCATCCCAGGTCAGCAGTTCAGCAACGTGGCCGGTCTGGATCAGAGCCTGAAATGCAGCCGTGAGTGGCTGTATCAGGTCTCGGTTGCAGTAGATTTTTTTCGGGATTACTCCGATTTCAAGGGCCGATGGTACATCCCAGAGTGTGAGGAATGGATTGTCTGCGGCAGGTGGTCCGTATTTTCGTAGGCAATCTTTCGCGGTTATCATAAATTTGAGTTATGAAGTATGTAATCGCTGCACTGGTGCTGGTAGTCGCAATTAACTACGGGCTGGATTTTCGGGAGTCAGGCAAAAGTGAGATAAACTTACAGCGACAGACTCGCCTAAACAGAATCCAACAGGATTCTTTGTATAGTGCTAAATTCGATAGTACAAGGCACCGGCTGGATTCAGTCGATTTGAAGCTGGAGAGACTCGCCCGTGCCTCAATCTATCTCGATTCATGTCAACAAGCGCGAACAGCCAAAGCAGACAGAGCAGAGCGAAGAGGCCGGTTCGTAGGCGGTCTCCTAAGAGGGCTTTTTCCTGGCTTATGAGAGGCTACGCATACACCGCGACTACAATGATCCTGGTCGGGCTTTTGGTCGGTGTGGGCTGGCTGTATTACAGCAACCGCATCCAGCACACTGACTCGATACTAATGTTTATAATTGCGCAAATTTTAGGGGTTTGGGTAGGGCTGACGAATAAGATTTTCCGCATCCAGAACCAGACTCCTGATAAACCCACCTCACCTCCCTGATGGACACCCACTCCTTCACCCTCCTGACCGATACGGCTCCTGGCCTGATCGTGGACAATAGCGACCACTATTTCTACCCGACAAAAACCTACCGGGTGGTGAACGGTGAGGGAGTAACCCTGCGACCTGAATGCAACTACTTTGGGTTCGTCTCCGGAGGCATAGCCAAAATCAGTTTCGGGCAGCGGCCCAAGTACACGCTGCTGGCCGGAATGTATTTCAGCAGCCCTGGCACGTTTAAAATGGAGAACACCACCTGCAATCACACTCTGGTGCTGATTGAGGTGCTGCCGGAAAAGCATTACGAGACCATCGGATTCAGCAGCTTCTTCACGATTGGAGGACCGGTGGAATCCAAAGGTCGGCTATCGGCCGGAGAGGGATTAACCCAGACGGCTCTGATACCACCGCTGCGCTCTGGCGATCCCTCCCTGGTGCATCAGCATTATACCAGCGACATCGTAGAGGCCCACAAGGTCAGACCACACTACTCACTCTCGATTGTCACCAAGGGCCACGGATTCTGCACCTCCCCCTTTGGCAATGTCCGTGTTGAATCCGGCAATGTGTTCCTGATTAAGGAATCTGGGTACAGTTACGCACCCGGAGTGGACGGCCAGCCGCACCCGGTTGGAAAGCATGGAATTGAGACCAGAAACAGCAGCATCGACCTGATTACGTTTTTGCCGAAATAGACCGCAAGGGTTCGTCAAGGGAGTAGTTACCTGCCATTTTCAATACACCAATACACAAAGATTTCGTCAACTTTTGCGTGTGGGTATTTAGATGGGTTATATGATAACATTTTTGGTGAACCTGCCACATAGTAATTATCTCGAATAAAGTTGCCAAAAGCAATCATTTCATCCGAAGAAAAAACGGCAGGTAACAGCACATTTGCAATAGGCGGGGTTTCCTGCTCCGTTGAAAGTTTTTCGTTTTTATCAAGTTCTGTTTTCATATCAAATTTTTAGTTATTAAATCCCGCCCATCGCAAATCTGCGGAGCGTTATCGGCAACCCTATGAACCGACCTCGTAATCATCAAAATCAGTTAGTGACCTTGCATGGACATGACCTCTATCATCATGTGCTTTAATTGCTGCATCCCATGTATTGCCATGTTGCTCTCGTTCCATTTGTTTTGCTTGTTCAAGCAATCCGTTAAATATTTGAGATACTTGTATGTTTTGAAAAGGAATAGTATTATCTATTTGTTCCCATAACCATTCTACTGCTGTTTGTTTTTTTGACATTTTTTATACTTTAAATTGTTAATAATAATTACGTTAATCATGGCAACCTCCCGAATCACATACTGCTCCACTTTCTTTTAACATTTCAGGTATCCAGTTATTTTCTGAATGAGCAATAAGCGTTTCATATTTAATCTTACTATCTAACCAAGTTCCCATTTCCTTATCTTCTTGCATTGCAAACCAATTCATTTTTTTTGGGTGCAAGGCTGCCATTATACAAAGCGTATCAGGTTTTTTATGAAAGCATCCAACACAATTTGAAATAATAGGAAATATAATTTGTCTGCGTTCATCAAATAGTGTTCCTCCTACATATCCGTTTAGCCTCCAGTAATCTTCAACCATTTGTTTTGTTACTGCATTTTTTACTAAAGGAAACGAGCAAAAACGCCAATTAAATGTTTCGTGCTTTTGCTGCCTTTGCCCACGAGTTGAGCAACTAATAGGTATTCTAAAATTTGTCGGGTCTGAATTGTTAAAAAACCTTTCCATTCTATCAAATTCATCAAACCTAAATCCTATTCGCATATTGCATTTTTCTCCAATCTCATTAAACCACCAATCAAATATTGGTTGTAGTTTCATTTGTTCGGTGCAGTATCTTCTTGCCCAACTTGGCAAGCGTGTTTGAGTTCCTTTATCAATTACATCATCAAAACTTTTGCCTCTTACCCAAATTATTTCCCTGCCTAAATACTGCTCCAAATCCATCATTGCTTTCAATGTGGCATCATCTTCGGCAGTTGCAATAAACTCACCATATTTAGGTATTAGCTTTTCAAGCTTTCTATTTGCATAATCAACTATTGCTTTATCCTTTGGTGTGCATTCTTTGTCATCAATACAAACCAAACTGAAAACCTCATAATCCGCTGGATAATGAACCGCTATGTAAGCACTTGTTTTTCCTCCTGATATACTATTTACTGTCTTCATTATCTTAAATTTTGAGAACACAGAGAAAAACCCACCGCACAAAGCCGACACACAACTGCGTATAGCTGCAAACCGTTACCTGCAAGCACTACCTATTGCTTTTTAGTTTCAAACTCCGCAATCACCCGGTCGATGTAACCCTGCAATCTGAGGTACTCTTCAGTCGGCCAGTTATCATAGCAGTCCTTCGCTGCCCCTCTCGCCTCCACAATCGGCCGGAGATGCGACCATTTACCGAAGATGGTGTTCCAGTCCGTCTGATGCACATCCGGCCCTACAATCGCGAATAAAGCGTCTCTATCGCGGCCATAGGTCTCGTCATCCCGAAACTGCGGTGGCACCTGGCAGATGTAGTGGTAACTGAATACCTTGAACAGCACCCATCTGAACTGCTTATCGGTCAAGTAATGCGGTGAAGTCATCGAATGAACGGATTATGATGTAACGATACCCAGCTTTCTCCACTTGGCCCTGCCACCAGACTTGCCGGTCATTCTGCCTGCCCTTAAGAGTCTTAAACTCGAGCAGCATGGCTCCGGATGGATGCAGGTAGACCATGTCGCTGACACCGGCCACTACGCCCATGGCTTTCATCACGGCTCCCTGGTAGGAGTCGCTCGCGTTGTTGTTGACAGTAAAGAGCAGGCCGCGCTCCTCTGGGTAGTTGTTCCAATGGTGGAGAAAGCACTGGCTTTGTAGTTTGAACTCGATCATGACTGAAAGCACTTATAGTGTCTTGCGTTGTGAAATAGCCATCCTCTTTTATAGCCCAGCTGGCGAATAAACTCGATGGCCTCTTCTCTGTTGCTCATTTGATGCAGAACATCTCTAACCCGTACTTGCTTCATTTTGACAAGTTGCACTTTCTGCTTGATCAGACCTGGTTTGTCAATTAACTCACGCACTTGGGTTGGAGTGAGCAGCTGAAGGTGAACCACCGGCTCGTCCTTTTTTTCCTTTTTCTCGAACTGATGGCCGCATGCTGGACACACTTGCGCAACACTCGGCAGTAGAGCCTCGCAGGAGGGGCAGTCTTTCATCGGCTGAACCCCTCCTTTTCTGGTTCGTTTCTTTTTCAGCGACCAATCCCGATTTTCTTCCCAGAGCCGGTGATGGTAGACATTATTGCCGAAATCCAGGATCCAGAATTTCTTTTTGGTCTCGGTCACCCGGCTTCCGCGACCGACCATCTGCATGAATAGCGGCAAGCTGGCCGTAGCCCGGTAAAGGATGACCACCTCAATGCTCGGCTCATCGTAGCCGGTTGTCATCAGGTCGCAATTACATAGCATGCCGTTGGGTGAAGCCTTGAACCATGCCAACACCTCTTGTCGGTCCTTCTGATTCATCTCGCCATCCACGTGCCGGGCTGGATAGCCGGCTTTTTGAAGTTCATGGCAGATTTCAAGACTGCTGGCAATGTTGGATGCGAAGATAATAGCCTTGCGACCTTCGCAGTAGCGTTGGTAGTTCATAATGACACCACGGTAGGTCTTGCGCTCCGAGTACCGCTCTGCCATTGCTGTCGGGTCATAATCACCACCGCGCATTGCGATGCCTTTCAAATCCATTTTAAGACCATAGGTCAGCGGCTGCGCGAGAAAGCCAAGGTCGATTAGGTTCTGGACCTGAACGGGCTGGTGCAGCACCTCCCAATACTTGGAGAGGCATTCCTGGTTGCCCCTTCGCATAGGAGTCGCTGTGGCCCCTATTACGATGGCCGTTTCAGGAATAAGGTCCAGAAGGCCGTTGAATGTTTGTTTGTGCGCTTCATCAATAATGACCAGGTCAACGCTCTGCATTATGTGGATGTACTCGAGTTTATCCTTGCGCCTCATGAATGTCTGGGCCATCGCGATAAAGCATTGAGCGGTTAGGTCGATGTTGCGATTTTTCGGCTCTATCAGGACCGGGTTGATGTCAAACCGAGCCAGAGATCCATCCGATTGCTTCAGAAGTTCGATGCGGTCGGTAAATATCATGCAGCGCAGTCCACGCAGGAGAGCGTTGCTGACCATGTAGGTGAAGATTACGGTCTTGCCCGCACCGGTCGGTGCGCAGAGTATATGGCGTTTTTTGCCGTTTCGAATTGCGGCCCTGATTTGGTCAATCAGAAGCTGCTGGTAAGGTCGGAGTTGTATCATGTCGGAATGGTTAGTATGGTTAGCTTGTGGTTACTTTTTTTTCGAAGAAGTAACCACATATTTTCGGCCATTGGTTTTGTGTTATTGGCATTATGGTTAGTATGGTTACTTATATTTATAAAAAAAGAAAAATGATTATGGTAATCTATACACACACACACACACACACATTGTATTAAACTATAGGAAATCGCAAGAAAAAGTAACAATAGTGACCATTTAGAACGCTTCTCCCTGAATTTCAATGCGTTGGATGTGGTTACTTTTTTCCCATTTTTTGACCAGAAAATAGCATCCGCAGTAGCCTCGGTCGGGCCGGTTGTGCTTTTTGACTCCGAGAGCCTTCAAAACGCTGCCGAGTTTGTACTGGGAGATGTGCTGCCGGGTAGTCAACTCGATGTAGACTTTGATTTCCGTATTGGTATACCACTCGCCTCTCGGGTCGCTATGATTTTCGGGTATAGTGTAAAACTCGAGCAGCAATTCCTTCTCCAGATTCGGCTGCACGTTGCCCTTGGTCAGTGCATCCAGATAGGTCACGTTCTCGCGGCTGAGTTGCCATGACTCTTCACCTTCGGTGTGGTAGAGCCTGAACGCTTCCATGAATAGGTCGGCCTTGTCAACGGCCTTGTAAGCCCTCCAATCGATGTCGGCCACCATGATCGGAAGAATCCTTCGGTTCCCGGTCGGGTCATTTATCACCTCGTCATCGTTGCTGGTACCGCACAGCACGGCATAGCGGTTCAGGTCTTCGTGAACCTTTCCGTAAGGTTTTCGGATGCTAAAGGTCTGCTTACTGCTCAGTTCCTTTAGTTTCTTGGCCTCCTGCTTGCTTTTGCCTCCAAATTCATCATCGCAGAGGATGATTTTTTTACACATTAGAATCTCATCGTCCTTGCCGGAGTCCAGCTTTGACTCGGCATAATAACTCTGCAACTCCTCCGGAAGCAGGTACCGGAAGAAGTTGGTCTTCCCGATGCCCTGCGCTCCGCACATGACCAAAATTATTACCGAGTACTCACCGTGCATGGATGCGACAACGGAACAGAGCCACTTACGCAACATCATCTCCACATACACCAGGTCTTGATTGTTGGTCTTGATTGACCGGGCCAGAGCGGAAATCTGGCCTTCTGTAAACCGGTAGCCGTTTTTGGCAAAAAACTCTTTGAACGGGTTGTATTCAATCACGAAGTCCGAATCGACAATGCTGGTAACCAGTTGCATCGTCACATCCTTTTTCCCGAATGCTTCCAGGCATTCAAGGTAGATGTTGTTGATTTTCCGGTCTGTAATTGGCTCGCCATCCAGTTCGATGTTACGGGTTATGCAATTAAATCGCAGATTATAACTGCGGAGGAATTGCTTGATCTGTTTCACCACCGAATCCGTAGACATAGCCTTCAACTCCTTATTGTCAAGCTGAATGGTTTCTGCGACAATGCGCTCCAGCCCCTCGACATCTACCTGGTCGATGTCGCGCAGGATCTTAATCGCGGTTTTGCCGGCCTCAGCTGTATCGACCGGACCACCGTTGGTACCAACTCGCAGCTTGAATGTCTTAACGGTGTTTACGATGTGCTTGGTCTTATTGCTCTGAATGTCGATTCCGGCATTCTTACACATATACATGAAGGTCGCGAAGCTGACCGAGTTCTGGCGGCTCTTGACCAGCTGCCGGTATTTACGCTCGCAGTCTTCCGGGTTGTACTTGTTATTAATGGCTGATATGCGGTGGAATAACCCGATGCCATCATCGCCATACTTGGAGGCAATGGCAAAGCCGATTTTAATCCAGTCGAGGTAGCTATCGGTCAGGTCGATGCGCTGGCTCTCAATCTGGTCGATGATGTATTCGATGTCATGCTCTCCATGTGGGTAGATCTTCGGCATCGGAGCCGCTTTGACCTTGGGCAAATAGTTTTTGAAGACCGGCACCTCGCCTTTAGCCACGTAAGCATTCGGGTCATGCGAGACAAACCGCAGCCGGCCAACATCCTTGCAGGCTGGGTCAACGATTAGGTGGTACTTTTCGGCCAATCGCTTCTCGAGTGCCAGGTAGGCATCGAGGTGCTTTTCCGGCTCGATGCGGAAATAGGCAGCATAGCCTTCTCCTCCGCTGGATAGGTGCATTGCCAGCAGGTACTCATCATTGAGCAGCACCTTAATGTCAACATCCTCGTTATCCTTGGCATCAATGTCGATGCAGATAAGCCCGGAATGCTGCTCTAATCCATCCTTGCCCTGCTTTTTGAAGCGGCCGGATGGCGAGACCGCTGTCATCTTTTTCTTGATTACATCAGTTTTTTTTTCGCGATAGTTCATGACCTCGGTGTAGTAAACACCCTCCTGAACATTCTTGATGAACTGCCGAAACTCGAGGTTATCGGTTGGTATTGGATTACGGGTAGCCGCTCCGGCTCCTGCGGAAAATAAACTTATCAACATGTTATAAAATGGGAAAGCCCCATCCGGCTTTCGTGCGTCGAACCAGCGTCATGTGCGCTGCGCAGTACCGGCCGAATGGGGCTTTGAAAGTAAAAAACAAATCCATGATATTAAACCCGGGTTCGAATCGGGGTCTTTCGACAGTGCGAAATTAGTACGCCAAAAGCTGGAATACAAATAGGCTCCAGCCCAATATGCCAAATGCTATAAGAAACCGCATGAAGAACATCATCCATCCACGGCTCTCCAGGAGTTCAGAAATCTCCAGCGACTTTTCGTAACTGTCCTGCTGAAGGTGCGGCATGTTGGCTACCTCGGTAGTCAGCCTCCTGGTCTCAGCCTCGAACCGGTTCATTCGGACCTCGGCAGACTTGCGCATCTTCTTCTCCACATCGGCACGGTCTTTCCAATAACGGGTCCGGCCGCGATGGGAATCCTTGTCCTTCTCAAGCTGGTCGGTCCGGGCGATCATGCGCACCAGGTCAACCGGCAGATTGTAACTCATGCCGGCATGGGTTATGATGATAAAATCCTTGTCGATGCTGACTACCTCGATTCCCGGCCCAATTACGGTGCCGGGTTCAAGAATGCGGTGGATGTCGCGCTTGTTCATTGTATTGCAATCTTGATGCTGATGTCTGAACGGCCGATTTTTTCGGCCTTATTCCACACCCCATATAGCATGGAGTGTGTTGCCGCTACTCGGCCAACGAGCCACTCCACCGCAACCCCATCGGGGAAGAGGTCGGTTTGAACCACCGGCCCCTCCACAACGAGGTCCATTCGGTCGGGGTTGGCCTCGTAAGTTTCGCGGTCTACAAGAAAAAGTAAATTACCAACCGGTGGCGGCAGGAAGTTGCAATCCAGCCCTACCGGGCTGAAAAAGTTTTGCACCCTACTTTCAACATCCGGATAATCACCCGACCAAGTAAATGACCTCCCCAACACATAGGTGGGGCGATCCAAGAGGCTCACCACTTTGTGCCGGAAGCCATACATTTGATCCGGTACGGTCCCGAGGTGTTGGGCGGCTTCGCCTAGGTACACCTGGGCAAGACGATGAGGCTGCCACACCTCATCATATACCCCAGCCTCCTTATAAGGAGGGGGCATTTTGTACCCCTCCGGCAACACACCGAAGTCAAATGCTTCGGCGACTACCTCCTGGTTACGCACGCTTTTTG
>Ga0214917_10006164_pt1 | contig 12546 bp, 11 predicted proteins | sample LL_1208_BB_MetaG_FD_177983 | JGI IMG/M metagenome (GOLD analysis project Ga0214917, IMG submission 177983) | Freshwater microbial communities from Lake Lanier, Atlanta, Georgia, United States - LL_1208_BB | ecosystem: Environmental > Aquatic > Freshwater > Lake | place: USA: Georgia | collected...
GAATTATTATTCCTCAATTGGCATAAAGATATTGTCTCTCGAATCATTGACTACCAAACGCGGGCGGTGGATGCCCCACTATGTATTGTGCAACCGGACCTGGATTCCTTGGAAATCACTAACCTGATTCTCCGACTTGACAATATGGTTTTGGCGATTTTAAAAAAATTTGAAAATACGTCGAACCAAGAAACTTTTTTCGATAAAATAATTATTTCGTCATCAACTGTTCGATTTTTGCTCCAATTCGGACTCGTTAGTTGGCTCTTTGATGATCAGTACCGGATTCGGTCTGACCTTGTTGGTGTCCCCGTTTTCAGTCTTCGTGAACAAATTTCCAACCGCCTTAAATTGATCGGACTTGTGTACCTTGTCTTTATGTTTCCAATATTTATTTTTGGAGCATTTTTGCTAGTGATACGGGAAAGTGGGAAACTCAGAACAGGTTTGTCATCGCTTAATGATCTGGAAGTGACTGGGACCGGTTCCATTGTGCTTCGTCATTATTCCGAAATGGAACACGATTTTAGACACCGAATGGAATATGGAATTTCGGAATTCACAAATATTTGCGGAAAAAACTTTTGGAAAAATGAATTTTTGGATAATTTTTTAAAAATTTCTTTGTTTATTTCAAGTGGGATTCTAGCTGTCCTTGCTGTGATTGCGTTAATGGAAGACAAAGCACTAGTGTATCTTCCACTCGTTCCTGGTGGTAAAAATTTGTTTGTGTATTTTGCCATATTCTCAGTTGCTTTTGGGATTCTTGTTCGGGCCGATTCCACCAATTCTACAACCTCCAAAGTGGATATTCCCTCCCGAATCGCTTCCATTGTCCGATCTGTCAATTGCACTCATTTCGTGCCTGAAACACGTGTCTCTGATTCACCACTTGAACGAGCCATCGCAATAGAATCAGTTTCCAGGACAAATTTTTTTCAAAAAAAAATTATCATTTTTCTCCACGAACTTGTCGCAATTGTTTGTGTTCCGTACATTCTCTATTTCCAAACGGATCAGGGACTGGTTGGTGTTACTGTTAGTGTGATTCGATCAGCGATCCATCACTCAGCCAATCTCGGGGATTTTGTCAAACAAGGATTCTTTATGGAAGACGAAGGAATTGAGATTGAAATGACCGAATCTGAGACCAGAGTTGTGGATACCATTGATCCCACTATCGGGCTCAGTGTACTGACATATCACGAGACTTTTAGTTCCAACGCATGCAAATTCGAACATGAATCGATTTTGCTTCAAACAAACGATTTTCGAACCCGATGTCTTGAGAAAACGGAAAAATCTGTGATGGAAAATTTCAGTATTTGTTTCTGGTACTTGCTCCTCCGAACTGTCAGGGAAGGTCGTTTGAATCACTCTGTGTTTGGCTTAGATCCCATAATTGTGTCGATGGTTAGAGACGAACCTCTTGCTAGTCGCGCGAGTTCCCGAAAAGATTTTCAACACGTATTTTCCGATGATTGACGGAACAAGGAAAAATAAAAATTCATTTTTAGGATAATTTCAGTAGGAAAATTTTTTGCTCAGGCGTTCTTGCTGGAATATACGAGTCTTCTAGTGTGAATGATGTCTTCCGACACGACAATTGAGTCTGTGTTGTCTGCCTCATCCTTGTATGAGGTGCTCGGGGTTTCCCCGAGCGACCTCACGGACGATCCAGATATTGTTCGTCGAAAGTACAAGCAAATGGCCCTTCGCGTACATCCAGACAAGACGTCGGATGAACGAAGCGAGCAAGCTTTCAAAAAAGTTCATAGAGCATATACTGTCCTGTCAGACCCATCGCTTCGCGATATTTATGACAAGTATGGCGATTCAATGGACGGGGAAGGATCCATAGTTGAACAAGCCAAAGCTATGTTCCCAGGCATGAAGCTGGAGGTTGCTATAGAGATTTTGGGACTTGTATTGGGTCATCCCAGTGGGGGTTCCAAACATCATCCCTTGACGTTGGACGAGATCAGGGAAGCTATCGAATCAGTACGGCGGGGATCAGTACCGGCTAAACCTTCAACGAAACGATCTCTTTACATTGTTTTTTTCCTTACAATTTTTTATATAAGTTTCATTTTCTAGATTGAGCATCGATGTGAGATGGTTTGCATGACATGTTCTCTTCCTAGTCCGAAATGATTGTGACACTATCGCGTCGAAATCTCGGAGCGTTGCGAGTTTCTCGAACGAGACTCAGTGGTGGTGATGACGTTAAGCCTCGATGGACTTTACCTTCGAAGGATTATTTGAAATACACATATCAGCCAAGTATTCCTGATAAGCATTTTTTTGGTGCGCATTGGAATTATGCACCGGCTACAATGTGGCTCCGTCACTATAGACCATTGATGGAGGAGATTATGTCTTCTGGATGGAAGACAGCGACAGAATGGTTCAATTGTTTAGCTCGACCTATCAAGAGAATGTCTGAAGATCATTTACCCGGTATGGGACATAAGATCATTGGAATTCTCGCCATGTGGGCCGCCTTCTCGTATGTGGCGCGAAACACTTATGGTGAACGCATGGAGGCTTGGGCTTTGTTGGACAAGATCCATTCGTTTGCTCAAGGCAACAAACTCGCAGTGAATGGATTCTGGGACACTGAAGAGATGGACAAGGAAAAGCGAAATCAAGCTGCCACCGAAACGTGTGATCGATTGGAGAAAGTTTGGAGTGCCGCACTCGAAGAAGCGTCAGCTGCCCGATCATTTGATGTTTTGTGCGATAAGCTTCGAGTCGATGAGAACAATTTGCCATTGACAGATATCCCTCAAACAGTAAGCTGGAGATTCGGAATGATCCCATACGACAATATCGACGCGCACACTTTCCCTGATGGTGATAGGAAGGATATCGCCGTCGAAGTGAAGGCTCATGAGGATCACGAAGAACATCACGAAGAGCACCATGCAGGATATATCAAGCTTACGCCACAAAGAGCAAAGGAAATCTACAGCAGCGCCATCAGTGCCACTGCTGCAGCTCATCATTAGATAAACGGTGTACGCTTTAGGTGATATGGAGTATAGATGTATGAGAGGATAGTGTGAAAATCGTAGTGAAGCTTGTTTGGAAACAACGTAAATGATGAAACACGCGAAATTTTTCGGCCAGGCCGAGCGGTCACCCCGGTGGAATCTGTTTAAGCCTTTCCATTATGCAAGTATACTTCGGACGACTGATATTGTCAGCACGGGGTATCTAACCCAAGGGCCACTGAAGGGAACATTTCCCCCGAGCCTCAATACAATCTCTTAGGTTTTCGTCTTTGTAATATGAACGTTAGCCTGGGCAGCGCCATCTCGGATTACGAGCCTGTTCCTTTGAAGGACATGATGAGCGACGGTACACCTACTGCCACTGATGTTGAGATGGGTCTTGAAATTGAGAGCTCGCCTAAAGCTAAACTTGATGTTCTCGATGAAGGGATTTCCGTCCTGCAAGTCACTATTCGACGGCCTTTCACACTGTTTTCGCTTCTCGCCATTTTGTGGAGCTTGTTCCCCTATGTTGTTCCATTGTTTGTGATTCTATCCTTTATGCGTAACCTTGCAGTCGCAATTGTCAATAGTCAATCACCATTCAGTGGTCATTGTGGATTCTTATTGTTTTTTATTCTCTTGGCTATAAGTGGTGTTTTACTTAATGAACATGTTCTGAAACGTATGTTCCAGGAGCCTCGTCCAGCGGCAAGTGCGTCCAAGTCGTATGGTATGCCATCGGGTCATTCGACGAATTGTTACGCTTGGATGGTATGGACTCTTATGGAGATCCTTTTGCATCCCAGTCCAAGCGATGGACTAAACATATTCCTAATTGTTTTTGATCTCTTTGTACTCGCCCCGGTTCCATATGCTCGTGTATACCTCCAGGACCATACGCCGAAACAGGTTATGGTAGGTGGATGTATTGGTGCTGGTATTGGTTTGATTGCATCTGGAATTAGATCTACTATGTTCGCAAACGCTGTCCCTTTGTGGATTTGAAATTTTAGTCATTTTCCCAGTCAATTAGATTTCACTCTAATGTTTATAATTGAATACTTTGTTCCTAGTTTCTGACGTCACCATGCCGCAAAATGATTACATGGAGCAGCATGTGAAGAAGTTTGGTCGCCGTTTGGACCATGAGGAGCGCATGCGTAAGAAGGCAGCCCGTGCGAACCGAGAGATATCAAAGAAGGCTCGAAACTTGCAAGGTATTAAGGCTAAGTTGTTCCATAAGCAGAGGTACACTGAGAAGGCAACAATGAAGAAACAAATCAAGGCTCAAGAAGAGAAGAATGCTACACAGAAGGGTGAAGCTATGGACGCTCGCGGAGCTGTTCCAGGTTACTTGCTTGATAGAGAAGGAGTTTCCCGAACAAAGGTTTTGTCCAACATGATCAAGCAAAAGCGAAAGGAGAAGGCAGGCAAGTGGCAGGTTCCTCTCCCAAAGGTTAAGGCGATGACAGAGGACGAGATGTTCAAGATCCTTCGATCCGGTAAACGCAAGAAGAAGGCCTGGAAGCGAGTTGTTAACAAGGTTACGTTTGTTGGTGACGATTTCACACGAAAAGCACCCAAGTACGAGCGATACATTAGGCCAAGTTCTCTTCGATTCAAGAAGGCGCATGTTACTCATCCAGAGCTTAAGACAACATTCTTCTTGGATATCGTTGGTGTGAAGAAGAATCCTCAATCTGACTTGTATACATCTCTTGGTGTTATCACAAAGGGTACAGTCATTGAGGTGAACGTGTCGGATCTTGGTCTCGTCACTCAGTCTGGTAAAGTCGTTTGGGCTAAATACGCTCAGGTTACCAACAACCCAGAAATTGACGGATGCATCAACGCCTTGTTGCTCGTTTAGTAGGTAGGACATAATATGTTTCAGAAAGGATATGAGCGAAATGTTTGTACTGTAATTACATGTCGGTGTTAACGAGTCACAACTAGGCATCTACGAAAATATTTGACTGAAGGTTGAATTGTTTTGTCGTGCTTTGGGCAGACCGCCCCGTTATCATGGCCAGTTTGTTCAGCGACGACATTATAGTGTAAGCGGTCGAAACAGGTAAAGGTGTGGTTGAAGTAACTGTCAACACTGTACACCTCCTCTGAATCGAACGTAGAAGGTGTGGAAGATGGTTCATGTCGTTATCGGCCAAGTGAGCAACAGATTGCACAGCAGACACGCAATCACTCATCCGCATTTTCGCCACAGTCCCCGAAAGGCACAGGCAAATAGAGTCAAGCAAATTGGGATCTCGAGTATTTGTCGCCGTCATTGACCGGAGCACCAGGACAAGATTTTGTGCAGTGAAAGACTCAGGGTGCAGAGCAATCTGATCCAAGAGACGTTGGATAATCGATTCGTCGACGGCTGAACACAAGGAGAGATATCGCACGATTTGTACCAAGGCCAAGGGCGGAAACATTCCCGACCAATCTTTCACTACCGATTCAACAAAGTGCTGGAAGTCAAGACTTGAAATATTCAGTTCAAGGGCCGCTTCGCAACAGTACCCAAGCGCGGTCAAATCAAGGTTCATATTTCCCTGCAAATGATGCTCAATAATGATGGGAAACTGCGCCTCAATGAATGCCATGAATTCCTTTCTTTCGTCCGCAACCAAGTGATGAGACCAATCGATTCCAAGCCTATTAACCAGACCAAATGTCCCCGCGATTGTCCTGAAAGGGGCATCCGAAGAAATAATTCGTCTGATCAATTGCGAAGCCAACGGTGCAATAACAACAGGGTGTGGAAGTTCACCCCGCTGATGCTTCGATCTTATCTGAAAATCCGCCAGCGAACTTTTAATTGGTTCTTTAAGCATCTTTGATATTGCCACCAAAATCGAGTGACAATCATCGATAGGTATCGTACCAATCTGGGACTCTGTTTCACGGATCAAATCGCGAATAGGTATACAAAGAGATCTGGGCTTATTTGGCTTCCCTACCGCTCGAAATGCCCTAACTAATCGCGACCGATATTGCGGCATCCTACTAGGAAATATGTTTTGCGAAAAAATCCAAAACCTTAAACAGCTGTTCGCTGGTAATAACTAATCTATATCATGAGCATAGCCTCATCGTCATCGTTATTGGCGCCTCCACCAGGTTGGTTCTTGCGCTTTCGAATAGCGTCTTGCCCGAAAATTTCTTCATCGATTTCGTCTTCAGCCGACGCATTGTGTGGAACAACTCGCATTTCAATACTTTTGGAAATGACATTGATTTTCGTGTCGATCCCCAACACAATGAATTTGAGAAACGATCGGTTGAGAATAAAGTCTGCAAACAAGGCTATCTCTATGATTCCACCAATCCACGAAACAGCGTCATGGTACGCAGATCCAAGCATTATCTTCTTGTATATCCAATTCACAGCATACAGGACTCTATACGTGCCAATGAGAACAATGTAAATGAAAATCTTCTTGTCGCTACGTTTGTTCTCTTCCTCCTGACGGTACGTGAAAATATACTGCGGAAGCATTGCAAACCCTTCCATTAGTTCCGAGAATGTCCAGCAGTAATCGATAAAGGAATGGGCTTTGGCCGAGATGATTGCAACAGTCAAGCACGGAACAAGGACGAAAAAAATTGAACATGTGTCCTTGTTAGTCTCAATTGTGGCTTTCCATAGCCTCATAGTAATCACTATCCCAAATGCCGATATTATGTAAAACAACTTAAACACAATCAAGTACGTGGAATGGGGAGACGACGATGAAAGAAAGAGATCCAAATACCGAGTCACAAATATCAAAAGATAAAACAATTGAGTCTTGAAGGATAAACCACGGCAGTTTTGATTCGCAATCAGAATCCAGCACACCAAACACACTGCTCCGGCGTGGATATAGTCTCCTATATACCGAAACACGTTCCAGCTATACGATGCAACAGATGCATGGGCAGCTGTATGATGTTCAACATGGGGACGTGCAACTCCGCTTTCGTCTTCAAACAATGGATCGTTTGATTCAGCCATACTGGTACGAGATGGAGAAAGGAAAGAGGAAAAGAAATAAGAGTCACTGATATAATCACTTTCTGTTCGTCATATATATTATTGGTGCGTGTGGTCAGTGTGCGGCGTCAGTAACAAGGGTCGGAGGAGACGTGGAAGGTTTCTTAAACTCAACTTTGAGATGTTTGTTTCCGATTCGGAAACCATTCATCCCATTAACAGCAGCAATAGCAGATTGAACAGACTCATAGTTAACAAAACCGTATCCTTTACCAGTCAAAACTCGAACGCTTGCTAGGGGACCATAGGGCTCAAAGAGAGTCCTCAAAGTTGTCTCAGTTGCGTCCGATGGCAAATGGAATACAAACAGCGAAGGCGCAGATGATGTGCTTGGTGGTGATGGAAATGAGGAAACATATTGCATTGCAATCTGTTTCATTTGGGTCTCCACATACTTGGACCAAATTTCTTGCCAATTATCAGTTGGGTTGGGAAGCGTCAACTCCAACGGGGAGAGTCTGCGATTACAACCAGTTGGGCTAGGGGTTGTTAGGCCACTCAGTGATGAGGTGCCACCAGGAGTCGGAGACAATGTGTAAGACTTACTCTTTGAATTACTGCATGCGCTGGCCACGGGGGAAACAAAAGAAGAATCGATACGTTCTGGGCGGAACTCGGGGCGCCATGGCCGTACCTGAATCGGGGTGGAACCATGCGGTACTGTTATCCCGTTGAGCCGCTTCATTGCATCTTGAGCTAATTCCTCATTGTCAAATCGAATCACAGCTATTCCTCGGAAAATACCACGACCATCTCGAAGTTTTCGTATATTCTCAATCTGATCACGATAGTTCACAAACAAACCGAGTATATCATCCTCCGAATATTCGAGCGGTAGCCCCGATACATATACGTTTGAATGGATGTTAGCCTTCCAAGCTGGTCTTGCAAGGGATATCTTCATAATCTTTCCTTGTGGAAGGTGAGTTCCATTCATAGCGTTCATCGCAGACAGAGCGGACTCATTGGATTCGAAATTAACGAAACCAAAACCCATCGAAATGTTCGTAGATTTATCCCGTACGATCTATAGTGGAGAGTGTATGCGGAATATAGACGGTCATACTTTTATCGACTGAATCGGGCCAAACTTGGTGAAAAGCTGTCTGAGATCTTCCTCTGCAAAAGCAGTTGGCAAGTAGTTCACAATCAGATTGGATTTATCCATCTGCGGGAAGAATTTGGGACAGACAGAGAGCAGTAACCATACATGTCTTTCCTTGATACGTGTCTTGATATAGGTTGAAGCAAAAAATTCTTCACAAGGTTGTGTGGAATTATTCAGCCCGGATTCCTAATTGCAAATGGACGCTCACTCAAGAATAAGAGGGATTTGTGAACAGGCGTTCAATCTGGTGGATGCGGATGGTTCCCGTTTCGTTGATTTACAGCAGACAAAAACGGCTCTCCTACTCGTATTCCAACAATTGAAGGGCGAACTACCTCAGCCTTATGAATACTGGTATGAACTTGTGTTCCGGAATTTTGATCGGGATCGGGATGGTCTTATTCATTTGAATGATTTTATGGATATTGTTACTCAGTACTACGATCATTATCAGGCCCGACAGGCCAAGATGAAGCAGTCTCAACGAGATTCCGAACTCTCATTGACTGGAGCGGATCCAGGATCTCCGTCTGACAATCCAGGAATGCGGCAAACGTCATCGGAGCAAACACAACCGTCGCATCCCGTCATTACTTCAGCGGTTCCGGCAGCCATGCAGCATTACGCAACGAGTGTCCAGAAATCCACTCCAAAACAGACACCTACCGCAACTGCCGCTTCACCCAACTCGAATCCCGCAGATTCCTCAGTTGGAGGTTACCCATTGCTGGCATCGGAGTATGGTGGTAAATTAGCCATTTTTGACGAATATGAGTTCTTTGATAAAGCAGGTCAAGGGTCCTTCGGCAAGGTTCTTGTTGTTCGACATAAGGCTACAAAGCAAGTGCGCGCATGTAAAGCTGTTACTATTCGAGGTCAGTCCCAGGCGGAACTGATTCATACAGAGATTCAAATCTTACGGTCTTTGGACCATCCCAACATTCTCAAGTTGTTTGAGACGTACTATGACGGTACTAATATGTACCTGATATCGGAGTTGTGTGAAGGTGGATCATTGCAAGACCGTATAAATTTTCATTATCCAAAAAACACAAACAGTTCGACTATATCTGTAGGAGCCCCAGCATCGAATCGGAAATCGATGGGTGAGGGGTTGGTTGCTTTGATCATGCAGCAGATCCTTGGAGCTCTTGCGGTGTGTCATTCTCGCAGTATTATTCACCGCGACATTAAGCCAGAGAATATTCTGTTTGTAACAAGGGCAAAAGAGAGCCCCCTTAAATTGATTGATTTTGGATTAGCTACAACTCTGGACAATGCGAAAGCGGCAGCTCGAGAACTCAAAATACGTAGAAAGGGGTTTCTGGGTGCCCTGACTAAGGCGATCCCAGTATGTGTTCCTCCCTGTATAAAACCGTACTCTGTTCGGAAGATTATGCCTCGAGCCGGAACTTTGAATTACTTTTCCCCCGAAATGATCCGTGGAGACTACACAGAGTTGACAGACGTTTTCTCTGCTGGTATTATCCTGTACCAATTACTAACAGGAGTTCATCCCTTCTACGTGCCAGGAGTCGATGATGAGAACTCTGTCAAGTTTAAAATATCTAAAAGGGAAGCGGATTTTCCACACGATTTATGGAGTCATATTTCAGCAGATGCAAAAGATTTGACACGAAAATTGTTACTGCGAGATCCCAGCTATCGTATCTCAGCGATTAATGCATTGAAGCATCGATGGTTCAAGGATCCGCTGAAACCAACGTTACACGGGAACAATGGAGGAGGTGCAGTGACACAGTCAATATTTGAAGGACTACGAGAATTCAACCAAAGCACTCGGTTGAAGCAAATTCTACTCAAACTGCTGGCACGAGAACTTACCGAGATTCAAACGCAGGATTTGAGGAAGAAGTTTTTGTCACTCGACAAGAGTGGTGACGGCAAAATATCGAGAGATGATTTGATCAATGGAATGAAGGGGATCGGGATGAGCCCGAACGATATTGAACTACTACTACCACCGATAAGTGCCGATACCACAGTGAGCACCGTGATCAGTTACAACGAGTTCTTGGCTGCTCTGAGTGAACGGAAAGTCAAATATGGAAAGACCCAGCTCAAGGAAGCGTTTAAGAAACTTGATATCGACAACTCGGGGACTGTATCAATTGAAAACGTTAAGAGTATAATCAGAAGCAATCTTCAGCAGAACTCGAGTGCCGTTATTGAGGAGTCTCAAATACAAGAAGTTTTGTTTGAGGCGGGTATTCTCGAGAATGATCTCGTTGATGGACTAACTTTCGCCGATTTCTCTGATATTGTGTCCGTCGGATATATAACCCGTGACGAACCAAACGACCAGATTCAACCGGTACCAGAATGAATGCTCCCATATGTGTTTAGGTCTCATACAATCGATATTAGAGTAGGACTTTGTGCTCAACTTCGAATGATACTATATTTTTTCTGTTCGATTTTAAGACAACACACAAATTTTTTTGGTCTCTCGAGGTATTCTCGATGCTGTATTGCAAGAAATCCACCTTGGTTTGTTTCGTATTGGGCGTTATACTAAACGGGTGCAGTGAAACGACACTCTCGACATGTCCAGTGATTATCAACCCCCTTAATACCGGTCAACAGATCAAGTTGATCCCTAATCAGAAAGTAAACGAGTATGCTATCGCTCTGGTCTGTTCGACCAACACGCCGGTCGTCGTTGGAGGTACCAAAAGATGCTTAACACAGTCTGAGGACGCCCCCTACATCAGCTCCTTGTTCCAGTCGTGTGCGGGTGCTCCACGGAATGCTGGCGGGGCAACCGTGCTCCCTACGGGAAAAGGTCAGTTTCGCCCGATTTTGGGTAATGTAACCGTTCCGCCAGTGAATCAAGTGGTGACTTCAACTTATGCACCCGTCACGATGTATTCATCTCAGCAGACACAACAGAACACACCTTCGAGTGTTCCTTCAATGAATCCTACTCTTCCTCCTCAATCAACGGATCACACCACAGAGGAGACAACCACGACGATGACGACCCCCGAAGTGACTGAACCGGAACCTACCGTGTCTCTTCCTCGTCGCAGCGGTCGTCGAGTTACTTTTGATACTACCGAGACCTCGACGCCGGAACCAAGCGTAGAGGTGACCCCAGAGGAGCTATCAGTGGACCCTGATACGACTTCATTCTTTGATTTCACAGATGGGGTATTTTAGTTAGCAGAGTCAGTCCAGAAAACAGTTTGATGTATACAAACAGACTTCATCTTTTCCATTGGCGCTCATTTCCACCCGATCATCTCCTAGTTCAATATGTACATCATTTTGCTTATGTTTGTTATGCACGGATGTTTTCAGGAGCAGGGACCAAATACAGCATCTCCAACAACCCATATATGGTCCTCCTATTCGTATAAGAGCCCGTGCCACTCATGCAACATCACTGGCAAGTCGCCGTTGTCGTATACATCTCAACTGAATGGCACGAATTGTTCAATCATTTACGATACGAATTTTTCTGATCGCCGACTTTTTGTGGTCCCAGGACCAAACAATTTCACTGTAAAGCTGTCTTGTTCCTACTCGGATGATTTGCGATCTGTTGCGAACAGATCAGCCTGTTTGAATTCCACTTCAGATGCGAATGAAGTCGCATCTTTATTCTCTCTCTGCCGGAGAGAGAGAGTCACCAAATAAGGTCATACGGATTAAGAAGAGCGACACCGTACCCATGGTACACTACCACCACCGACCCATGGTACACTACCACCACCTACTACCATCACCGAAGAGCTATAGTCCCATACCGACCATTCTATCAGGGATGGCGCTTTGGGCGCCGAAGACGCTACTTTCGATAAAGACTAAGACTGTATAGGGGTAAATTTTCTCGTTCCCATCATTCTTTTTTCAAATTGTTTTTTCTCCCTCATATGATGATCACTTAGTATTTGAACATGCGTTTGTTTTTTGCTGCTGCTGCATCTCTTGGTATAGTATCGACATTATCAGGATGCGCAGATCAGGTTCAAACTGGTTGTCCCCCAATCACTGGTAACAATGGAGTTATTACCGTATACTTACGCCAACCACAAGGAACCTATGCAGTGTATATATCCTGCGCAGGTCAGCAGTATGAACTTTTGACCAATTATAGTTTTCAATCATGCCCATCTGCAACCGATCAAGCTATTCTGAGGGGTCTTATTGACACAATGTGCTCAGGTGTAGCCAGTACCTCAAGCACAGGTGTCCCGACCATCCCAACGACATCGAGTTCAGTGCGAACAGAGCCGTCATCATCCAGTGCTTCCTCGTCCACTTCGGAATCCACGACGGTTTCATCTGATACGACAAGCACTCACTCGAGTACGACCACAACAACGGAATCAACGACTACCACAACCACTAGCTCAGAAACAACACAACAA
>Ga0214917_10006165_pt1 | contig 12542 bp, 10 predicted proteins | sample LL_1208_BB_MetaG_FD_177983 | JGI IMG/M metagenome (GOLD analysis project Ga0214917, IMG submission 177983) | Freshwater microbial communities from Lake Lanier, Atlanta, Georgia, United States - LL_1208_BB | ecosystem: Environmental > Aquatic > Freshwater > Lake | place: USA: Georgia | collected...
CTGAAGCGGGCAACAGACTGGGAACCAGTCGGTGTGCACATCGAGCGCGGAGCCTCCGTTGGAGCCGGTGCGATCTGCGTCGCGCCAGTTCGGGTCGGATCTTGGGCCATGATCGCAGCCGGTGCCGTCGTCGTAGCTGATGTGCGGCCATTTGAGCTCGTCGCTGGTGTGCCAGCCCGCCATATCGGTTGGGTGAGCCAAGCGGGCTACAGGTTGGAGACCGTAAACGAAGACACACTTCGCTGTCCGCGTACATGTCAAGAATTCCGCATCCTGCCGTCCGGCAATGTCGAGCCGCTCACGTGATTCGACTCTCTGATCCAATCATCGATTCGCGGCAGATTCGAGCTGTTAAGCGAGTTCTCAAATCTGGGCAGCTCGTGCAAGGTCCTGAGGTCGAGGCCTTTGAACGCGAGGTGGCAACCTATATCGGAGTACCACACGCGGTAGCAGTGAACTCGGGAACCTCGGCTCTGCATCTTGGAATGCTTGCCGTAGGAGTCGGACCCGGTGATGAGGTCATTGTGCCCTCTTTCTCGTTCGCAGCAACGGCTAATGCAGTTGTGATTACAGGTGCAAAGCCTGTGTTTGGTGATATCTCGCTAGATGACTACAACTTAGATCCCGACCATGTTGAATCGTTGATTACTTCGAGCACCCGTGCAGTGATGGTCGTGCACCTGTATGGTCAGCCAGCAAAAATGCAGCAGTTTGAGCGAATCTGTCGGAAGCACCAGCTCTTGCTTTTTGAAGACGCCGCTCAGGCTCTCGGTGCGCGAATTGGAGATCGGAGCATTGGAACCTGGGGGAGTTTCAGTGCGCTTTCCTTTTATGCGACCAAGAACGTCAGCAGTGGAGAGGGCGGCATGGTTATAACTGGCGACGGAGCATTGGCTCGCAGAGTCAGACTCTTACGAAATCAAGGTCAAGAAGTGAAGTATCGAAACGAAGTAGTTGGATTTAACAATCGATTGTCAGACATTCACGCTGCCATCGGCCGTCAGCAACTCCGTCATATTGAGTCTTGGTCTGCAAGCCGTAAGCGCAATGCTGATTTGCTTTCCGCGGGCCTTCGGCATGTAGTGACTCCAGTTGTGACTCCTAATTCACGCCACGCATTTCACCAATACACGATTCGGGTACTTGCACAGCACCGCGACGGACTGATGGCTCATCTGCATAAGTGCGGTGTGCAAAGCGCTGTCTATTACCCAACGCCGATTCATAGGCTTCCCTCCTTTGCATCGGGGGAGGCCGCTGTTTCACCAGGCCTGAACTTGCCGGTCACCGAACAGGTCGCAAGTGAGGTTCTATCGCTTCCTGTGCAGCCGAGACTGACACGTCGAGAGCTTAAGGCGATTATCCAGGCAACGAATAGCTACGACGGTTGGAAGTGATGGAGCGTTTACCCGTCGCAATTATCGGACTTGGTTCGATGGGTCGTAACCATGTTCGTGTGCTGTCGTCACTGGCTGAGGTCGAACTCATTGCGGTATGCGACAGCGATCCAAAACGTCTCATAAGTGGCAAGTGGATGCAAGTCACCGACTACCGTGACGTGAGAGCCTCAGACTTCGCCTACTGTGTGGTTGCAACACCGACCCTTACGCATCTTGAGGTGTGTAAACACTTCTTGTCTGAAGGAGTTCCTGTATTGCTCGAAAAGCCGGCTGCTTCAACGGCCGATGAAGTCAAAGAGTTGATTGCCGCGAGAACTGAGCATGCAGGACACGTATCAGTTGGGATGATTGAACGATTCAACCGAACAGCTCAGGAAGCACGAAACCTTGTCATGTCGAAACAAATGGGATCGCTACTCAAAATGGCCATGTGCAGAGTTGGTCCACCCCCCGGTAGAGAGATGGGTGTTGGGGTTCTGACCGACCTCGGAATCCACGACCTTGATTTGGCGCGGTGGATTACTGGGAGCGAGGTGTCAAGTTCGCAGGCACTCGCTGTCTCGCGGGTTGTGAGTAGCCACGAAGACTATGTACTTCTCTCTGGACACCTCGCTGGAGGTGCAATCATCAGTGTCGAGTTGTCTTGGCTGCACCCACTGAAGCAAAGAAGTATCGAGATGCTCTTTACTTCGGGGCTGGCTCGATTCGACTTGTTGTCCGGCGAGGTTTCATTATCTGAGTCGTCGGAAGAGACGATTGAGTGGGATGCAGTTCGCGAGTTTTTCGGTACTGGACGCGCAAAACGAATGGTTTATGGCGTCAAGACAGTTGAGCCACTGGTCGTTGAACACCAGTCGATGGTGCGCGCAGTTCAAACAGGTGACTGGTCCAACCTGCCTTCTCTCGAAGAATCGCTGCAACTTCTCGAAAGCTTGGAGACGATGGAGTTTCAGTCACCCAGAAAAGCGGTCTTGTGACTGACGTTGTGTACGGCGAAGAACTAGGCCAGGTTCGGTGATCAGAAGCCCGATGAGTTCTCTGCCGCTTCGGAGTATTGATCGAAGAGAGAAGGTGCGGCTTCGGCCTTTGACTCGTGGAGCGCAGTTGATGTCGACAATCGTCATTTCCAATCCGGAACGCTTCAGCCGAACGATGAATTCGAGGTTCGAGATCGCTCGTTGAGTGATCGGCATGTTTTCGATGAACGCTCGCCGTGGCATCAAGAAAAGTCCCGACTGGTGGCGAACATCGCAGCCGAACAACAGTCGAAACAGGTAGTGAGCCAGGAAACTCACCAGATTGCGAGCTGGCTCATCACGGAGAATCCGTCGAAAGAGAATCACCGCTTCGGAGTCATAATCTTCCGCAAGGGCCAGCATCTCTCGAAGGTCAAATGATTGATCTATGGGTGCCCAACAAACATGGCTGCTGCGGGCTTCAACAATCCCGGAACGAATCGCGGCGCCCAAACCGCGATTTCGTCGATGACTCACCACACTCACACATGGGCTTCTCTCGGCGAGGAGATTCATCTCCGATTGAGTGTTGTCGCTACTGCCGTCATCAACCAGCACTACTTCATCAAAATGGGAGATTACGGCTCCATCTAACAAGTGCTTCTCAAAGAGTGGCACCAACGCTGCTTCGTTGTAGGCGGGCACAATAAGGGCAAGTCCCACGAGTTACAGAGGCTAACTCATTTGGCGGTTCCTGTATGAACTCCGTCTCCGTTATCATTACCCTGTGCGCATGCTCAAAACTCCAACTGAGATGTTCAATAGGTTTCAAAGAGTTTGGTGAGCGGCGGTAGATCGTGAAACTCGCGGGGAAGCGTGTTCTCGTCATCGGCGGTGCAGGCTTCATTGGTAGTCATGTTGTTGAAGAGCTAGTCAAGACCGACGTCGCCTCGGTAACTGTTTTTGACAACTTTGTGCGCAGCAGTCGAGAAAATCTACGTCACGTCTTGCAAAGCCCAAAATGCAAGATTTTCTCCGACGGCGGCGATATTCGCGAGGTTGACGTCCTCAATCGTGCCGTCGCCGATGCTGATGCCGTCATACATCTCGCTGCGATGTGGTTGCTTCACTGTAAGGACTATCCCCGTACCGCATTTGACGTGAATATTGCGGGCACATTCAACGTGTTGGAGGCGTGTGTTACTAACGGCGTTGAACGTTTGGTGTACTCCTCATCGGCTTCCGTATATGGAGACGCCGTTGAGGTGCCCATGCGAGAAGATCACCCGTTCAATAATCGAAACTTCTATGGGGCTTCAAAAATCGCAGGCGAAGCGATGTGCCGGGCGTTCTCCGATCGTTACGGCCTTAGCTATGTCGCTCTGCGTTACATGAATGTATATGGACCACGACAAGACCAGAATGCCGCCTATACCGGTGTTATACCACTCATGCTCAACAAGATTGACCGAAATGAGACGCCAATAATCAACGGTGACGGCACTCAGGCGTATGACTTTGTGACAGCGCGAGACGCTGCGCGTGCCAATGTGCTCGCGCTCACATCCGACGCCACCGACGAGTTTTATAATGTCGGAACTGGGGTTCAGACATCGATTAGTGAACTCTGCCAACTAATTCTGAGACTGAAAGAGTCAAATTTGCGAGTGCAGTATCAGCCTTATTCCGTTGAGGATGCGCGGCGACTCGTGCAAAATCGCATCGGATGTCCGAAGAAAGCGACAGCAGATCTGGGCTTCACCTACCAAGATGAACTTGAGTCCGGACTTCGCACCCTCATTGATTGGCGTTCTGCAAGCGAGCGGGGAACAATACTCTGAGACGGCAGATACCCATCTCGATTCCCAGTGTCGGACCAGAAGAGTCTGCAGCGGTTTCGGCAGTGCTCAAGAGCGGGTGGCTAACGCAAGGCCCAAGAGTGGCGGAGTTTCAGCGCATCTTCGCCGAGATGCACGGCGCCAAACACGCTCTGGCGGTGACGAGTTGCACGACGGGCCTTCATCTGGTGCTCGCTGCGCTAGGTATCGGCCGAGGTGATGAGGTCATCGTCCCCGCATTCACGTGGGTGTCAACCGCCAATGTGGTCCTGTACTGCGGCGCAACACCAATATTGGCTGACATTGACCCGCACACCTTAAATATCCTTCCAGAAGAAGTAGAGCGCCGCTTCACGAGCCGAACCAGGGCGGTCATCGCCGTTCATCTGTTCGGACTTTGTGCCGACGTTGATGCAATTCGTACGCGGTTACCCGACAATATCCCAATCATTGAAGATTGCGCTTGTGCTGCTGGTGCCTCATACAAGGGTCGACCCGCTGGAACACTGGGACTTGCGGGAGTGTTTTCGTTTCATCCACGCAAGAGCGTGACAACCGGTGAGGGTGGAATGGTCGTCACAAATGATGAGGGCTTGGCGCCTCTTTGCGATCAACTTCGAAATCACGGAGCATCAATCTCGGAAGAGACTCGTCACCGCGGACCTCGGCCTTATCTGTTGCCCGAGTTTGACGAGCTTGGTTACAACTATCGAATGACCGATCTACAAGGAGCGATTGGTGTGGTGCAACTCTCAAAACTCCTTCGATTCATCAATGAACGCCAACAGTGGGCAAACTTCTACGATGAGCAACTTCAAGAGCTCACGTGGCTTCGACCTCCAACTCGACCGACAGACGGCCAGCACGCGTGGCAGTCATACGTCACCATTGTTGACCCACAGGCTGCGCCGAGAAGTCGCAATGAGATCATGGACATCTTGAACGAGCGCGGAATCGCGACACGTCCCGGAACGCATGCCGTGCACATGCTCGCCTACTATCGAGAGCGCTTCGGCTTTAGAGCCAGTGACTATCCAGGTGCGCAGTATGCCAACGATCAGTCAATGGCGATTCCTCTCCACAACTTGATGGTTCCTGACGACTATCACTATGTTGTCAACGCACTCAAGAACATTTGACGATGTGCGGAATCTGCGGAGTGCTGGAGCTCTCTGGTGCTCCAGCCAACAGAGAGTTGCTTGTAAGGATGACGAGATCAATGTCCCATCGGGGGCCCGACGGAGAAGGAATCTTCATCGATGGTGTATTTGGAATAGGTCACCGAAGACTCGCGATAGTCGATCTCAGCCCTGCTGGTCAGCAGCCCATGTCTGCTGGCCAGAGTCGGTTCGTCATCTCGTATAACGGCGAGGTCTATAACCATCCTGAGTTGCGAACCGAACTTGAAGCACTTGGTCATAGATTTCGATCAACGTCTGACACTGAGGTGGTGCTTCGTGCATGGATTGAGTGGGGTGAGCAGTCGCTTACCCGCTTGAACGGCATGTTTGCATTCGCACTCTGGGATGCTCGAGAGCATGAACTCACCCTTGTGCGTGACAAGTACGGAATCAAACCTCTCTATTACGCCCAGCTAGGTCAGACGTTTGTCTTTGGGTCAGAACAACGAGCAATTCTCCAACATCCTGCTGCCACCCGGCGTGTTGACAAGAAGGCACTCGTCGAGTACCTCACCTTTCAGAACATCATTTCTAATCGCACTCTGAACGACGCAGTCAGAATTCTGCCGGCTGGGCATCTTCTGCGACTTCGCAGTGACTCCACGACACCAACGTTTCGTGAGTATTGGGACTTTCGCTTCGTCGAACCAGTAGGGAATCCATCGCCACAGGAATTGGAAGAAGAATTGCAGGCAGTTATTCGTCAAGCCGTCAAGCGTCAAATGCGATCAGATGTCGAAGTCGGCTCGTATCTCTCAGGAGGTCTTGACTCTGGAACCATCGCGGCACTCGCGACGCAAGAGTCATTTCCCCTGCAAACGTTCACTTGTGGGTTCAATACATCAGAGGCCCTAGCCGAGGAAGTCCAGTTCGACGAACGAAGTGCCGCACGGCGGATGGCAGAACACCTGGATTCGCGACATCACGAGATAATTGTTGGGCCACGAGAATTTGAGGCTGTCTTGGAGAGAGTCGTAACACAACTCGAAGAGCCGAGAGTAGGGCAGAGCTATCCCAATTATCTGGTCGCACAGCTTGCCTCGCAGCATGTGAAGGTCGTGCTCTCGGGAGCCGGTGGAGACGAACTGTTCGGCGGCTACCCGTGGCGGTATGCATCGGCGTTTGAGTCGAACGAGACGGAGACATTTCTCAATGGCTACTTCACTTACTGGAATCGACTGTTTCGGCCCGACGAATTGCGGCAGCTCCTGGCCCCGATTTGGAGCGAAGTAGCTGATTACGACCCGAAGGATGTCTTCGAAGGCATCATCCGCAATCAAATTGAGTCGTCGAGCAGCCAATCAAGCTTTCTCAACGCCTGTCTCTATTTTGAGGCGAAGACATTCCTTCATGGACTGCTCGTTGTTGAGGACAAACTGAGCATGGCCCACGGACTCGAGACACGGTTGCCGTTCCTTGATGATGACGTAGTGAACTTTGCGATGAGATGCCCCAGTGTTTTGAAAGTCTCAACGGCGAATGGACAGAGGACAGGAGTAGCCACAACAAACTCTGAGCCAATTCAAGGGAAAGAGATACTTCGACGAGTCCTGGTTGAGATAGTGGGCGACAATCTCATCGGTGCTCGCAAGCAAGGCTTCTCGGCTCCGGATTCGGGTTGGATTAGGAACTCGAATAAGGCTTTCGTTGAAGACAAACTCATCCAAGCCGATTGCTTTAGAGGCTGGGGTTTATCGCCGTCCGTGATAACGAACGCTCTAGGTCGGGCGGCAGGTTCTTCCCGTCATCGACTCTTGATATGGTCAGCCCTCAACTTGCAGACTCTGTGTCGAAGCAGCTGACATCATGTTCTCCCGAATCGTGATGCGATTACTTGGAGGAATCATCGATAGCGAACGTCGACGTGTCCGTCAAAAGTGGAATCGACTTCTGCCAACTGGTGAGTATCTGAGTGATCGGTGGGATCGTGCACGAATGTTAGATTTTGGGGCCAGAACCTCAATTTACGACAGTTCGGTCGTTATTGGTGATGTAAAAGTTGGGTCAGACACATGGATCGGCCCGTTCACGCTGCTAGATGGGTCGGGCGGGCTTTCAATTGGAGATAACTGTTCAATCTCTGCGGGTGTTCAGATTTACAGCCATGACACTGTGAATTGGGCGACATCTGGAGGAACTGACCCTGTGCACCGAGATAGAACGACGATTGGTTCTAATGTCTATGTCGGACCAAACGTCATCATCGAAAGTGGAGTGACGATTGGCGACGGTGCAGTTATTGGGGCAAACAGCCTGGTGAATGTGAGTATTCCGGCTGGGTCGCGTGCCTGGGGCTCACCCTGCCGGATTCAATCGCCGTAGGGGACTCGACCTAAAGGGATTCGCCTCGGGCGGCCGCAGTTTTACCTGCATTCCTGACGCTTGCTGAGGTCAATTGATGACTGTCAAAGATGTCAGTCGGAGCGGCATGTGACGACCATTCATTACCGTACGGAGCCTCGGGTGTTGCAAAAAATCGTAGGTCAAGTACTCGGCGTGATCGGACTGAATGACGATGGCCGTCACATCGGAAGCGTTCCCCCGGGTGGGCAAACCCAACGTCTCCAACTCGTTGGCTGTGTACAGCGGGTCAGTGACATAGCACATTGCACCTCTTGAGTGCAGGGCTTCGACAACCGGGAAGACCCCGGAGAATGCAGTTTCCTTTACCCCACCTCGATACGCGGCGCCAAGCACTAACACGGTCTCACCTTTGAGCAAACCGTGTTCTCTTTCTAGCGCAGCGATGTAGTGCTCAGGCATTGAAGCGTTTGTCAACCTGCCAGCGCGCACTACTGACGCGTCAGGATCATTCCAGAGATACATCTGTGGATACACCGGAATGCAATGACCCCCCACAGCGATGCCAGGCTGGTGAATATGACTGAACGGTTGAGAATTGCAGGCTTCAATCACGGAGTGGATGTCAATACCGTGTTTTGAGGAAAACTTGGCAAACTGATTTGCTAGTGCAATGTTGACATCGCGGTACGTGGTCTCAGCGAGTTTGGCGAGCTCTGAGGCTTCGCACGACCCAAGATCCCAGACTCCATTGGGCTTCGGTAGATCGGGTCGTTCATCGAACTCGAGCACCGATGTGTAGAAACGGCTTGCACGCTCACCACACTGCGGCGTGACCCCGCCAACAAGTTTCGGGTACCGACGCAAATCGGCGAAGACCCGACCGCTAGACACACGTTCAGGGCTGAATACGAGATTGAAGTCCCTGCCGCAGATGAGCCCACTAGCTTCTTCTAACGCAGTCTTGAATCTGCCTCGAGTCGTGCCAACAGGAACCGTGGTCTCGTAGCACACGAGCATCCCGGGTCTCAGGCCTGATCCAACTGCCGTGGTCGCGGCGTCAATCATCGAAAAATCCGGAACTCCCGAGTTGTCGACGTAAAGCGGCACGACGATAACCACATCGGATGCTTCAACGAGTGCGGCCGCACTGTTCGTAGTGGCAGAGAGCATGCCTGATTTCGTCAACTCGGTAAGAAACTTTGGTAATCCTGCTTCGTTTGGAAATGGAACCTCTCCCCGATTGACCATAGCTACGGTCTCGGAATTGGTGTCAAATCCGACAACCCGCTGTCCTCGGCTAGCGAATTGCACTGCTAGGGGAAGCCCGATTTTTCCGAGTCCGACGACAACAGTCGATGATGTCACAACTCTACTTAGCGTATCGAATCCATGTTTCGAGAACATGTACGAATACGCGCAGTGCTTCTGTAACTTCGATCCTGGTCTCCGACTTACGCGGAGTGCATTGCCATGCGGTATCGCGACTCCTAGGAGCACCTCAACAACTGAACCAATACCGTCGTTGCGACTAACCAATCAGAGCTTTTTAACGCCATTGTGAGGCTACTGCTTGACGAATGATCCGCCAGCTCGGTGGTGGCGAGCGATGAGTTTCGAATCAGAAGATAGCGGGTCTCGACTCCGAAGGCGTCAAGTGAATCGCAACCGTCTGATAGAACGGCGGGCATGAACCTAGCCTGTAGATCCTTGTGGGGATCAAGAGTTTCCGGTTCGTGCCCTGGTTGATCCAATGAGTTCAAGTTCATCTGCGCCCAGGACGCGGTCGATCGCGACGTTCGGCGCTCAGTGGACACGTTTTAATCGACTTGAAGTTGCTTCGGGCGGATCCGCATCCGATGCCTGGTTTCGCCAATGGACTGGAAGTTTCGACATCGAATCAGTGTGCGGTAGGAGAGTCGCTGAGGTTGGAGCGGGTGTTGGTCGCTCGCTGTTCAATATCTCGCAATATGGTCCAAGGGAGATTGTGGGTTACGAGCCCTCGACCTGTTTCCCCCACCTGGTTGAAAATATGCGAGGTGTTCCTAACTGTCGACTCGTAAATCTCGGCGGACACGAGTTCTCTGAGAGCAATTTAGATGTTGTCTTTTCGATTGGCGTGATTCACCATATTCCAGATCCGATTCCAGTCGTTAGAAACATTTACGACTCCTTGAAGAGCGGCGGACAATTTGTGGCTTGGGTGTACGGAGATCAATTGGGTGGTTACGTGCGGGCTCAAAAGATCATTCGACCAATCACGAACAAACTTAATGATCGACTGTTGTCCCTAATCAGTTTTAGTTTGGCGATTACATTGACCCTTTATGGGCGGACGATTCAGGGATTGTGCTTGCGGCGCGCTCCGCTGTATCAATACCTCTCTACTACGTTTAACCATCTCCCCCTAAGATTCAAGAAGATAGTGGTTTTTGATCAGTTGAATCCAGGGTGGTCTGATTACTACTCCAGAGAGGAATTGTGCTCCCTGTTATCCGAAGGTGGCTTCTCCGACATAACGATTGAGGAAAAAGACGGTTACTCATGGACTGCAATATGCACCAAATAACTAGCAGCTTTTGTCCACTCTGGAACGTTCCTCATTTCGATAAATTTTCTGACTTGTCTCAATGCGAGTCGATAGCGGACAGGTGGCGGTCAGGTGGATAACACAAGCTATGAACGGGACTAGAGAACCCCGCAGACTGCTCACCGAATTCAATCTACAACTGGGTGTCGCAGCAATCGCGGTAACTGTCTGGCTGGCTGCAAGGCAGCAGTTCGTCGGACGTTCGAGTTCGGTTTCGGTCGTGATTGAGTGGGTCGGTCTGTTGGGTCTCGGTATTCTCTTGTTGGCCTTGCATCGTATTAGGTCGGCAAACCTCAGCATTGCGGCCGCGCTGATTTCTGTCATGTGGGTGTTTATATGTGTTTCGAACGTAGGCGTTTGGCCCGCCTTCCCAAGCTATTGGATGGGGTTCGGAAACTCAGTAGCGATCTTTTCAATTGTTGGTGTTGTCTTAGGACTTACGGCTTGGAGCTGGAGTCAACGACAGTCGTTGAGACACAAAGCGGTTCTAACGCGCACTCTTGTCATCGCTCAGCGAGTCGTCGGCTCACTTATCATTCTCTGGACTCTCCCCTCGCTTCTTCAGCCGATGGACTCCTTCCTGAACATCGGCGATGGCACAGAGAAAGTACTGGACGAAGTTGCGGGCTGGGCAGTCGGAAACATTCCTGGTGCCAACACTTCGTGGGCGGTCGGAGCGTTTCTGGGGCTTCCACTGTTTCCTCTGCAATTCATCGACGGTAGCGGGGACGGGAAGATCGTTTTGATAGTGCTCTACATAAATGGCTTAGTTCTTGCGATTCCGTTTGTAATGTCAGCCATTGCTAGAAGGTGTCTGCCAAAGCTCGACCGGGTTTTTTCGCTTGCGGTCTCGATGATTGTCGTGGCTGTGTCTGGGGACCCCCGGAACACCTCGTTGTTCCAAGAGTTGAATTTTCTCGCACGAGGGGTCATGCCGGTCGCTCTCGGCTTGGTCACAATCGCCTCGTTCAGCAACGACGAAGCCAGCAACCGTCTCAAATATCCCAAACTGGTGTTGATTGGACTCTTCGCCGCCGTGACCGCGCTGAACAACTTTGAGTACGGAGTTCCAGCAGCGGTAGCGACTGCAGTATCGGGCGCACTTGTCGTGCCACATGATCGGATGAGATACCGGAAGCTGGCTGTCGCCTCACTCAGTTTCGCTGCGGGTGTAGCGGTTGCTCTCTCGCATACTGCCGTCTTCGGCGGCGACTGGCTTGGGAGACGACTTGGATTATGGTACGACGTCGGGACCGGTGAAATTGCTGGGCAGACCCACAGTGATGGAAGCGCGATTCCGATGTTCGGGGTTCCATCGCTGTATTTCTCTCTCGCGGCCGTAGGTGCAGTCGTTGGATTTCGAGCACTGAGAGCCGATTCCCGTGGTGGACCCAGTATTGCCGCGATCAGTAGCTTGTTTTTTGGACTTTGGTCCCTATTGTCGGCGCCCTATTTTCTGAACGGCGGTCAGGCTGGTGCGTTTCGTACCCAGTTTCTCCTTATCCCGGTTTTCCTGCTCGTAATATCACTCTCTGGATTGATTCTGAGTGATTCAGCGAAAGACGCGAGCGTCGCATTGGCGATCAAGAGTCAGCCGCTGTGGAGATCCATTGACGATTTGAGATCCATACACTTTCCAAGAGTGCCCCTGGCACTGCTTGGAGCAGTATTCGTGGTGGCGGTAATTCAAACTCCCACAAGTATTCGAGAATGGCGAAGACTGCAGACCCCCGAAGTCGCCTATCAGGATCTGGCTGAATGGCCAAAGATCGATGAGTGGTCTCCTGAACGACTCGACTGGATTGATCCACAGCGCGTACTACAGCTGGCGGAGCAGTTTGGGGGAGCGGAGAAAGTCGGATGGTGGTTCTCTTATGGGAACGGCATCGAGATACTCACAGGTGTTGAAAACCTCCTCGGCGTCACTGGTTGGGAGACCATGCGTTCGAGCAGTCAAACGAGGCTCGGTTGCGAACCGTTATTAAGGTCCGACAAGCGATATGTCATCTCCATTGACGGCGCCGATGCCAAACTCTCCGAATGTCGGGGGCTCTTGGTAACGCCCCTCACGTCTCCGAACGAAGGACTCGTTGTCTTCGGCTTAAGCAGAAGCTGAAGCCGGAGCAGACTCCTCCAGATTCGGGTAGTGGGTGGGTGGCTTCTCTTATTCGGTGCTGGCCGCTCGGCTACGGGTAGGTCTCGCCGCGTGACTCGCAGGCAGGCGGGCAACTAGTCTCGTCATCGTGCTTGATCAGGCGACAGAAACCGAAGTCATC
>Ga0214917_10006166_pt1 | contig 12542 bp, 10 predicted proteins | sample LL_1208_BB_MetaG_FD_177983 | JGI IMG/M metagenome (GOLD analysis project Ga0214917, IMG submission 177983) | Freshwater microbial communities from Lake Lanier, Atlanta, Georgia, United States - LL_1208_BB | ecosystem: Environmental > Aquatic > Freshwater > Lake | place: USA: Georgia | collected...
TAGAGGTCTAAATACGCCGTTGGAGTTGCCATCGAAGGCTGCTCCTCTCCGGGTCGGCTGGGGGAACTCTGCCGGGCCCCATCCGGCCGCTGGGTCAAGCGGCGGAGGTGGGCAGGGCAAACTCTTCTTCTTCTTCGGCAGTAGCGCCTTGCTCGTCGGTTTCCAGAGGAGCAAAGCGTTCGCTGTTGAAGCCCAACTCGCCATTCAGACCGGTCTTCAGACCCGGGTCGCGGGGGTTGAGGATCTCCTCCAACAACAAGCCGATCTCGCCGTCTTTCTTGCCCGACTCATGCCGGTAGTAGTTGCCTCGTCCGATGTACATGCCCCGGACCGTGTAGACCTGATCCTTCTTGGGGAGTTCTGCGAAGAGAACGGCGGCTTCGGGCGGGAAGTCGTCGTTGATGCACACCACTTTCTGACCTTTGGAAAACATACGGATAGACCGTCAGCAGGGTGGGTCGCAGCCGGGGTCCAGGTCAATCTCGGGCGGTTTCTGAGGCGCTTTCGGTGGCTAAGAGCCTGTCTGAAAATGGGGACCCCATTTTCAGACAGGCTCTAACGGTCGAATGCCCGGAACGGGCTTTGACGTGGAGGTCTCCTTGGTCCACAAACCCAGCGCGTGACCATCGCCTCTCTGAGCGAACTCGAACAGTCGATCCGCAATGTGTCGGATTTCCCCAATCCGGGCATCCAATTCAAGGACATCACTCCGGTGCTGGCCGACGGTCGGTTGTTCGATTCGACCATCCACCATCTCCTGTCCGACATCCCCGCGGGTTCGGTGGACAAAATCGTCGGCATCGATGCACGAGGATTCATCTTCGGTGCTGCCGCGGCCCATCGGCTCGGTGCGGGATTCGTACCGGTGCGGAAGAAGGGGAAGCTTCCCTGGAAAACCCATGAGCAGAACTACGACTTGGAGTACGGTTCGAGCACGGTAGCCGTGCATATCGATGCGGTGGCTCCGGGCGAGAGGATCCTGCTGGTCGATGACCTTCTGGCCACGGGCGGCACTGCGGGGGCTGCCCTCCAGTTGTTGAGCCGCTTGGGGGCCAAGATCGTCGGCGTCCGCTTCGTGATCGAACTGGGCTTCCTGGGCGGGCGTGAGCGCCTGGGGGATTTCGATGTCCGCTCGTTGATCACCTACTGAGCCGGACCAATCCCATTGAATCGTTCCGTTTAGGCTAAGCCGGCCCGTTTTTTGGAAGATGGGGCTGCTGGGCGGCTGCGGGGGAACCTTCAGCCGGTGTGCCTGAGAGAGCGTTCTCGCGACCCCAGCGACTGGCCAGGGCACCACACACGATGAGTTGCAGCGGGTGGTAGAGGAGCACGGGCAGAAGGATGAGCCCCAGCCCCGGGTGCGCTCCGAAGATGATCTTTGCCATGGGAACCCCCGAGGCGAGGGTCTTCTGAGGGGCGCAGCACCGCGCAGCGATCAGGTCCGGCCGCGTCAACGACAAGGCCCGGGCCAGTACTTCGGTCAACAGCACGGCCAGGGCGAATAGCAGCAGGACTCCGCCGGCCGCCGGCAGCAATACGTTCAGGCCGTGTTGGGTCCAGAGGCGTTGCTTCACTGAGTTGCAGAACGCGGCGTACACGATGAAGAGGACGATGGCACTCGAGAGGTTCCCCAGCCGCTTCTTGTTGCGGTCAGCCCAGGCGGCAAACGGGGGCCGCAACACCTGTCCCAGCACCAATGGGATGAGCAGCAGGGTCACGATTTCCACGATCACCGGCCCCAAGGGCTGTTGCTGGCCGCTGGCCTTCATCAACCATGCCACCCAGAGCGGTGTGACGAAGACCCCGAGCAAGCTCGAGAGGACGGCGTTGAACAAGGCCCCCACGGTGTTACCACCGGCCATGCCCGTCAGGATGACCGAGGTGGTGATGGTGGAAGGCAACACCGCCAGATAGAGGAATCCGAGTCGGAGGTCTGGAGCCAGCCAGCCCCCGGCGAGGCGATCGAGGACGATGCCCATCACGGGAAACACCAGGAAGGTAAAGGATTGCACCAACAGGTGCAGGCGCCACTGGGACAAACCCTTGCGCAGCGCGGTGGAGGGGAGAGTCAGTCCTTGGATCAGAAAAATCAGCGCCACACCCGCCTTGGTGCTGATGGAGGTCTTGAGCGGGCCGTCGGCGGAGCCCAGATCGGGGAACACCCAGGCCAGGGACACCGCGATGGGAAGACTGAGGGCGAACCAATTGCGAAGGAAGAAGGGCGGCATGATTCGAGTCGTTGGCGTTGGGTTGTCGCCGCCCCACTCCTCCGCCCCTCAGCGGTCTTTGGCAAGTCTGACCTGCCGAAATCATTCAGGGAATCCCGTGTCAGGAAAGCCTGCCGAGGCAGGGCCATGTGGCTCCGGCGTGCGCCAGCCTGAAATCCGGCCTGAAATCCGGCTCGATATTTGGCGGCAATCAGGCCGTGGTCAGTGCGGCACGGGGATCGTTGCCGGCGCCAATTTTCTCGAGGAAGTAATCGTACCCGCCGGCGTAGGGCAGTACCCGGCCGTTGTTCACGTGCAACACCTTGGTTGCCAGGCGACGGATGAAGTGCACGTCGTGGGAAATGAAGAGCAGCGTGCCCTCGTAGCGCTCCAGCGCCATGGTGAGGGATTCCACCGTCGTGATGTCGAGGTGCGTGGTGGGCTCGTCCATCAGCAGCAAGTTGGGCGGATCGACCAGGAACTTGATGAGGTTGAGCCGACTCTTCTCGCCGCCGCTCAGGACTGTGGTCGGCTTGTAAATCTCCTCCTTGCGGAACATGAATGAACCCAGGACGGCCCGGGCTTCGTCCTCGCGGAGCGCTGGCGCGCTGGCCAGCACCTCCTCAACGACGTTCTTGTTGGGGTCGAGGCTGTCGGCCCGATGCTGGCTGAAGTAGCCAAGTTTGGCATTGTGACCCAGGTTGCGGACACCTTCCTGCGCTTCCACGACGCCGGCGATGATCTTGAGCAACGTGGACTTGCCGGCTCCGTTGGGGCCGACCAGCACCGTCCGCTCGCCGCGTTCGACGGTCAGATCGAGCCCTGAATACACCACGTTCTTGCCGTAGGCCATGTGGATGCCTTCGAGGGAAATGGCCCGCTGCCCGCCACGGGGGGGCGTGGGAATCTGGATGCGGAAGGGCTTTCTGGGGGGCGTGGGTTTCTCGATCAGCTCCATCCGCTCGATTTGCTTGAGCTTGGACATCGCCTGCGAGGCCTTCGAGGCCACGGAGCGGAATCGATCCGCGAACTCCTGGAGGGCCTGGATTTCCTTCTGCTGGTTTTTGTAGGCCGCACTTTGCTGCTCGTAGCGATCTTCCCGCTGCTGGAGATAATCCGAGTAATTCCCGGTGTAACCGATGAGCTTGCGATCGGCGATCTCATGCACCTGGGTGATGATTTCGTCCATGAACTGGCGGTCGTGGGAAATGAGGAGGACCGCTCCGGGATAATGGGAGAGGTACTCCTGCAGCCAGAGCAGTGAGAGCAGGTCGAGGTGGTTGGTCGGTTCGTCGAGGAGCAAGAGGTCAGGCTCCATGACCAACAGTCGCGCGAGGTGGGCCCGCATGACCCAGCCACCGCTCATTTCTTTGGCGAAGCGATCGAAGTCGGTCTCTTTGTAGCCCAGACCTTTGAGCATTTTCTTGGCCTTGGCCTCGACCTGGGGATCGTTGAGCGCATCGAACTTGGCGTGGGTCTCCATGTACTCCGGGCTGTCCACGGAGCCAGCGGCCTCCAGTTCTTTGAGACGCTTTTCGAGGCGAGGCAGTTCGCCGGCCCTTCCGGTGGCGACCTCGAGCACGGTCTCCTCGCCCACGGCTTCGCCTTCCTGGGGCAAGAAGCCCACCATGGTCCAAGGGTCGCGCTCGACCGTGCCCTCATCGGGCGTCCGGCGGCCGAGGATGATGGAGAAGAGCGTGGATTTTCCGGCGCCGTTGGGACCGACCAACGCCACCCGATCCCCATAGTTGACCTGGAGCGAGGCGTTTTCGAACAGGATCCGTCCGGCGACGGACATCTTCAATTGACCGATGGAAAGCATTGTCTCAGGAGTGGGTGACGCGGCGCTTCAGAGAGCTCGTGTAGGGATCAGAGGGAAAGTGTCTCCACCGGATACCCGCCGCCGCACCACTGCCGAGGTTCACGGTGGAGCGGCCTCGGGTCAACCTTGGTGAATAAACTGGTCCATTCTTGGCCAGGATCTGGGGAGGTTTTGGGCTGGCGGCCAGGCAGACGCCTCCGTGGATCCATCGGGACATTGGTTCATCGGGCGTCTTGCCGATTGAACCGCGGGCGGACTACGGTGTCGGACACGCAATGGGCGACTTTCAACCCCAACCTCCGGTTTCTGAACTCCCCAACGCGGGGCGTCGCGGCGTGGCTCCATGAGTTCTTGGTGGTCCAAATCCATTCAGGGCGTGATGCGCCGGATTTCCGGATCCGACGGTGCGGGGGCCACGGCGTCTTCCTCGGGCCCCGCCGAGTCCGAGTCCGAGGTTTCCCCAGAATTGCTGCGGAAGGTCCGACAAATCGAGATCCGTACGCGCCGACTGGTCGCCGAGACGCTGGCCGGGCAATACCACTCGGCTTTCAAGGGGCAGGGGATGGACTTCGACGAAGTTCGCGAATACCAACCCGGTGACGAGGTTCGGACCATCGACTGGAATGTCACCGCACGGATGAACCATCCGTTTGTGAAGAAATTCCGGGAAGAGCGGGAACTGACGGTGATGTTGGTGGTGGATCTCAGCGGTTCAGGTCGCTTCGGATCGGGGCAGCAGTCCAAACGAGCCCTGATGGCGGAGTTGGCTGCGGTCCTGGCCTTTTCGGCCATCCGCAACCAAGACAAGGTGGGCTTGCTGCTTTTCACGGAGACGGTCGAAAAATTCGTGCCGCCGGCCAAGGGGCGTCGCCACGTGCTGCGGGTGGTCCGTGACGTCCTCTTCTTCAAGCCGGAGTTCGCCGGCACCAACACCAATGGGGCCCTCGATTTTCTGAACAAGGTATTGCCGCACCGTGCGGTGGTGATCGTGATCTCCGACTTCCTGGGCGAGACCAACCCCGGCCGGGCCGCCATGCGGGCTCACCTCAGGCGCAAGGTGCTGCACTCCGAGACCCTCGGCCGCCTCTCGCAAAACACGCTCAACCAAGTGGGTCGCCGGCACGATGTCATTGCACTCCAGGTGGGCGATCCCCGCGAACAGTCCTTGCCCGATGTGGGCCGCCTGCTGCTTCAGGATGCCGAAACGGGCGAGGTGGTGGAAATCAATACCTCGGATGTCCGGCGTCGTGAGGCCTTTGAGACTCGGGCCAAGAAGGCGCAGAAGGAATTGGACCGACTTTTCCGCGGCGCGCGGGTCGATCACCTCAAGATCCTCACGCCCGCGGCCGGAGTCCCGGAGGATGCCTACATGGGCGAACTGGTGGCGTTCTTCGAGGGGCGTCAGAAACGGAGGCGTCGATGAGGTTGTTTGAAGGTCTCATTCCAGCACTCGTAATGACCGCCCTTTCGGTATCGGGAGCAGTCACCAACCGGGCGACCCAAGGGAGCTCGGCCCGTCCGGTCCTTCCAGCCCAACCGGCTGGGGCCGAAGCAGGGGGCATCCAAGACATTCGCGGTCCGATCGAGATCCTCAAGGTGACGCCGTGGTTCCAACGCATGCTGTTGATCCTGGGGGTGCTGGCCGTGCTGGGGGTGATTTGGTGGGCCTTGCGACGTCGGACGCGCCAGCAGGCCGAGTTCCGGGAATCCGCTGCAGCCCGAGCTCGGGCCCGATTGTCCGAGGCTTGGGCCTGGGTCGAGCAGCCCGAGCGCTTCTGTACTCGCCTCTCGGAGGTGGTCCGGGTGTACCTTGAAGAGCGTTTCGGCCTGAAGGCTCCCGACCAGACCACCGAGGAGTTCCTCGCCAGCCTACCCCAAAGCTCCGCGCTGGATGCGGCGCTCAAACCCTTGATCGAGGAATTTTTGACCCAATGCGATTGGGTGAAGTTCGCCCAAGGAGATCCGGGGCGAACCCAATGCGAACGGTTGCACCAGATGGCATCCCGCCTCATCGATGAGACCGGCGTGGAATTGCCATCGCACAAGCGGGTCGACAAACGGAAAGGGGAGGCGTGAACTTTCGCTTCGAGTCACCGTGGTGGTTCTTGGCTCTTGGGGCGCTGCCGCTGCTGGAGTGGTACCGCCGGCGCACGGCCCGGGAGGCGGTCTTTGTCTATTCCAGCCTCACCTTGGTGAAGGGCATCCTCCAGATGAACCGCACCCTCGCCAGCCGAGTCCTTTTGGCGGCCCGCTGGCTTGGGTTGGTGCTGCTCATCGTAGGCATGGCCCGCCCCCAATGGGCCGTGGGCAAGGCTCCCCGCAAGGCCAGTGGCATCGACATTGCCGTGGCGCTTGATTTGTCGGGGTCCATGCTGAGCGAAGACTTTGAATTGCAGGGAGAGCGCGTCGACCGGGTGACCGTGGCCAAGGACACCCTCAAGGCGTTCATCGAAAACCGTCCGAATGACCGGATCGGTCTGGCCGTGTTTTCCTCGAATGCCTACATCGCCGCGCCCCCCACCCTCGACCACGACTTCCTGCGTCGGCATATCGATCGCATGGAGGTGCTGGGAGAGCAGGGGACGGCCATCGGCGCGGGGTTGAGCGCTGCGGTCAACCGCTTGCGCGATCTGAAGTCCAAGAGCCGGATCGTGATCCTGCTCACTGACGGGCAGAACAATGCCGGAAACGTCCCGCCTCTCACCGCCGCCGAGGCGGCCCAATCGCTGGGAGTCAAGGTGTACACCATCGGCGTGGGCATCCGTGGCAATGCCCCAATGCCAGTGGGCCGCGACGCCTTCGGTCGCAAGGTCTACCGGCAGGTGGCGGTGGATATCGATGAAGACACACTGACGCGGATTGCGGAGCGGACCGGAGGCAAATATTTTCGTGCGGACAGCACCAAGACGTTGCGCTCGATTTATGAGGAGATCGACCGATTGGAAAAGACCGAGGTCGAAACCCACCAGAATGTCCTCTACGCCGAGTGGATGGTGTGGTGCGTCGCGCCGGGGGCAGCCCTGCTGCTCCTGGAGTTGATTGTCGGCAACACCGTCTGGCGCAGGCTTCCTTGATTTTACCGACCCAGCGAACATCGAATGGACTTTGCGGAACCCCAGTGGATGCAGTTGGCAGCGGTGCTCACGCCGCTCGTAGGCCTTTTTCTGGCCTGGGCCTGGCGTCGTCGGCAGTCGGCGTTGCGCTTGTTCATCCGTTCCCGGTTGATGAACGAGCTGACCGTGGGCCTTTCCAGCCGTCGCCAGTTGGTGAAGGCCGTTTTGTGGGCCTCGGGCTTGGCCTGCGTCTTGTTCGCTCTCGGACGTCCACTGTGGGGTTACGGAGAGGCGATGGCGCAGGCGACCGGGCGAGACATTGTGGTCTGCGTGGACGTGTCGCGGTCGATGATGGCGACGGATGCGGCCCCGAGTCGTTTGGCTCGGGCCAAGCTCGCGTGCTACGACTTGCTTTCGGTGGCCACGTCAGACCGTATCGGCCTGGTGGCCTTCGCCGGATCGGCGTTTCTCCAGTGCCCGCTTGCCTTGGACGGCGAAGCCTTCCGCCAGAACGTGGCCGCTCTCGATACCGACATCATCCCGGAACAGGGCACGGCTCTGGCGGCTGCTCTCGACGAGGCGGTTCAAGCCTTCAGCACCGATTCCGGCACCCGCAAGGCGGTCATCCTGATCACCGACGGTGAAGACCACGAAGACCTGGCCGAGGCGGCGGCCCGGCGCTTGTCCACGGCCGGGATTCATCTTTTCACGGTGGGCGTAGGCACTCCGCGGGGGGAACTGCTCAAGACGAGCGATCCGTATGGCAATGCGATTTTCCTCAAGGACGAGGATGGAAACCCGGTCAAATCCCTGCTGAACGAACCGCTGCTGCAACGCCTGTCCGAGGCGGCTCATGGGTTTTATCTGCCGCTGCAGTCGTCCCGGACCATGGCCACGCTGTACGAACGCGGCATTGCCCCCATGGAGGCGGTGCGCTTTTCGTCGACCACCGTGCGCTCCCGAATTGAACGATTTCAGTGGCCGCTGGGTCTGGGGATCGTGCTGCTGTTGGCCGAGTTGTTGTTGCCGGGAGCCTCCAAGGCGGCGGGTCGTCTGCCGCAGGGTTCGGTGATCCAGGCGGGGGCCGTGGCCGCGATGGTCTTCCTGCTGGTCGGCCTGCCAACGACGGCCTGGGCGGCGTCGGATGATGCGTTGGAGCGCTATCGCAAGGGAGAGTTTGCCGCTTCCCGCCAAGAGTACGAACGGCTTGCGCAGGAAAACCCCGATGATTTCCGCCTCCGCTTCAATGCGGGCGCGGCCGCTTACCGGATGGATGATTTTGACAGCGCTGCGGGGTTGTTTGAGCAGGTGCTGCGATCGCCCGACCTCGAACTGCAACAGCAGGGTTGGTATAATTTGGGGAATTCCCGTTATCGCGCGGGTGACGCGGAGCAAGATCCGGACAAGAAGCGCGAACAATGGCAACAGGCGCTTTCCAGTTACACCGCCGCTCTCAAGCTCAATCCCGGGGACCCGTTGGCCCAGGCCAACTACCAGGCTGTCAAGCGTGCCATCGAGACCATGCCTCAGCCGCCGCCTCAGCAGGGAGGCGACAAGAAAAACAATCCCAACAAGGATTCGAAGCAGGAGAAGCAGGACAAACAGGATCAGAAGCAGGATTCCAAAGACGGATCCTCTTCAGATTCCCAGGATTCCCAGTCGGGACAAAAGGACGGGCAGAAGAACGGTAAGGATTCCAAGAAGAACTCCAATTCCCCTCCAGGAGAGCCTTCGAAACAGCAGCAACCGTCGCAGGACAAAAATCAGGACTCAGGAGCGGGACAAGGAAAGAAATCCGATCCGCAGGAGGGGGCTCAATCCCAGGGCCAACAGGGTGACCAGGCCGGCAAGAAGCCTGAAGAGGGTCGTCAGGGCAAGCCCTCGGCCGCTGGGGCCAAGCCGGGACAGGCTTCGGGGGATCGTCGTGGAGAGGCGGGCGAAGGTGCCGAAGCCGGGGAACCCGACAAGGATGCCCGACAAGGAGAGTTGATGACGATCCGTGAGGCCGAAAAGGTTCTGGATGGCCAGAAAGGATCCGAGAAAGCCCTGATTTTCCGGCGGCGAGGAACCGGTGAGATGGGCGAAGGTTCCGGTAAGTCGGCCAGGAGGAAGGCCTGGTGAACATGGGCTTCTGGTTTCGATGCCTTGGGGCGAGTCTGCTGATTCTCCTGAGGGTGGCGGCAGCCTCGGTGACGGCTTCGTTCGATCGAGGCATCGCCGAGTCCGGGGAGACCGTCCGCTTCAATGTCACCCTCGAGGGAGAACAACCCACCGAGGTGCCCCGGTTGCCCAATCTGTCGTTGGTCCAGGCGATCCAATACTTGGGGCCGCGTCAAATGACCCAGATCATCAATGGGGTTTCCTCGTTCCAGGTGGTCTTTCAGTTTCAATTGCAGACCCGGGGAGAAGGCGAGTTGACCATGCCTGCACTGACGGTGAGTACCCGTGGCGGCGCCTTGCAGACGACAGCAGTCAGTTGTCGGATCACCCCCAAGGAGCCCAAAGTCCAGGGTGTCTCGCTGAAGCTGGTGACCCCACGCGACGAATGCTTCGTGGGCGAAACGCTCCCCTACGACCTGCAGCTTTACTCGTCGGTGAATCTCAACCAAATCGCCCCGCCGAAGATGAGCTTCGACGGATTTGTGACCGGTCAGGAAGTCCCGCCGTCCAACACGCAGACCGTCCGGGACGGCCAGGCCTTCATCGTGCTGAGTTATCGACAAACTGCCACACCCTCCAAAGAAGGCCTGTTGTCGCTGGGGCCGGCCACGCAGGAGTATGTCTTGGAGGTCAATCGCGCACGTCGCCCTCGCAGTCTGCTCGATGACTTTTTTGGCGGTGGCGCCGAACTGGAACGGGGTACGGCCGAAGCTCCGGCGCGACAAATCCGGGTGAAGCCCTTGCCGGCAGAAGGGCGTCCGGCGGGCTTCTCCGGCGCGATTGGCCGATTCTCGGTGCGGACCTCCGTTTCGCGGACCAACGTCGCCGCCGGGGAGGCCATCACGGTGAAGTGGTCGGTGTATGGGCGCGGCAGCTTCAATTCGGTCCCGTCTCCCCGATTGTCTCCGGTCGACGGACTCAAGACCTACCCGGGCACCAATGGCTTTGCTTCGGAAGATCCGCTGGGGCTGGCGGGAACCAAGACTTTTGAGTCGATGGTCATTCTCGAGTCCCCATCGATCAAGGTCCTGACCTTTGAACCCTATTCGTTCTTTGACCCCGACACCGGGCGCTATTTCACGGTTACACCCCGTCCCATCGCGGTGATGGTCCGGCCCGAGCTGGGAGCGAAGGTCTCGACTCCAGCCCAGACGGCGTCCGCCGAGGCCCCAATTTCTCGATTTCCGGATCGCCGCGAAGAGTTGATGTCGCTGTCCTTGCGGGGCGGGCGGCGCGTCCCGGCCGAGCTTCCATGGGCGCGGCAGCCACTCTGGTTGATCCTCGCTGTGTTGCCGCTCCTCGGACTCGGTTCTCTCGAGGGATGGCGTCGGTGGCGCGAGATTCAGCAGCGTCGTTTCCAACCGACCCATGATTCCCGGATGCGGGAGGCGGCCCGATCCCATCACGCCACCCTGCGGGCCGCGGCCCAAGGTGGGCGGTCCGAGGAGTTCTTTGCCGCATTGGATGCGCTGCTGCGCGTTCGGTGTGCGGTGATCTTGGGGCTGCCCTCGGGCGATGCGGTCACGTCCCAGGTCATCGATGAGGGTTTGATGCCGAAGGGTCTCGATGCCGGTTCGGCCGAGGCCCTGCGAGGGCTCTTCGCCGCGGTGGATGCCGCCAAGTTCGCCCCCGCCGCCGAGTCTGCCGAGTTGTCCCTGTTGCTGGCACAGGCCGATGCGGCCCTGGAGGCGCTTCAAGCCTTGGAAGGAGGTGTCCGATGACCCGTATCCAATCCTGGAACCGAGTGTGGGAGGTGTGTCAGGGATGGATTCTGGCGACCCTGTTCATGGGTTCTGCTTGGGCGGCCTCCGACTTTGATCAGGCCCGCAAAGCCTATGAACACGGCGACCAAGAGGCGGCTGTGGCCGGATTCGAGCGGGCTCTTCAGGGGGCTCCCGGCGGGGTGGGGGTGCTTTACAATCTGGGCAATGCACGGTTTCGACAGGGAGAGATGGGGAGGGCCTTGGCGGCCTGGCAGCAGGCGCAATGGATTACCCCGAGGGATCCCGCGTTGCGCCACAATCTGGACCTGATCCGTCGTCGCCTTGGGCAGCCCGAGGTTCCGCTTTGGAAACGCGGGCTCGGGTTTTTGACCCTCGACGAATGGGCGGTCAGTGCGGTCCTTCTGGTGTGGGCATGGAGCGGTTGGCAGATCTTCGTCGGCATTCGGCCCGGACTGGCTGATTCGGGCTCCGGTGTCCGTCGGGTACTGGGCGTGAGTGCTGCCTTCGTTCTGGGGGCTTGGTTGAGCGCCTGGGTCTCGATTCATCGAGGTCCCAATGCGGCCGTAGCCGGAAAAGAAGTGGCCGCCCGGTTTGGTCCCTTGGACGAGTCCGACATCGCTGTGAACTTTCCCGATGGCACTGAGGTCCGGGTCGAACAGTCCCGCAACGGGTGGGTCCGAGTGGTGGATGCCGAGGGACGGGGTGGCTGGATCCAAGGGTTGCAGGTGGCCCGCTATCATCCGCGGATCCCGTGAAGTGTCCCTGGGTGCGGAACTAACCCCTGTTTTTTTTGACGGTATTTGGGACCAGAGCTTGAACGCTTTCGTGGCTTCGGGTTGATTGAGACATGCACTTCACCCGACCGCGCCAGTTCTCGTGGCGTTCCCTGGTGGCCGCGCTGGCCTTGGCCTCCGTGCCCATTCATGCCGAAACCTCTTGGATCTGGGCCGACGGCCCCGACAGCAAGTCCGCGGCGAACCTCCGCAAATCCTTCGAAGTGGCCGGCCCGCTCAAGGAAGCCGTGCTCGTGATAACCTGCGACAATGGCGCCAAGGTGTATTTGGACGGTGAACTGGTGGTCACGAACCCGGACTGGAGCGAGCCCTCCAAGGTCAACCTGACCCGCAAGCTCAAGGCCGGACGGCATGAATTGCGCGCCGAGTGCACGAACGAGGGAGATGTCGCTGGCTTCGTAGCCCGCCTGACCCTCAAGGGCAACGACGGCAAGCAGACTCTCATCGAAAGTGACGGCACCTGGGAGGCCTCGGTGACCGGCAAGTCGGATTGGAAGCCTGCGAAGGTGCTCGCCAAGTATGGGGGGGCACCTTGGGGCGATGCCTTGGCGGGTGCGGCGGCTCCGGGCAAGCCGGCTGCGGCGCCGGTGATCACGCCGGACGCCATTCAGGTTTTGCCCGGATTCCGGGCTGAGTTGATTTACGCGGTGCCCAAATCCCAGCAGGGATCCTGGGTGAGCATGACCGTGGATCCGAAGGGCCGTTTGGTGGCCTGCGATCAGGGCGGCGGACTGTACCGCCTGACCTTGGCGGCTCCGGGTTCGTCCGCTCCGGCGACCATC
>Ga0214917_10006168_pt1 | contig 12539 bp, 15 predicted proteins | sample LL_1208_BB_MetaG_FD_177983 | JGI IMG/M metagenome (GOLD analysis project Ga0214917, IMG submission 177983) | Freshwater microbial communities from Lake Lanier, Atlanta, Georgia, United States - LL_1208_BB | ecosystem: Environmental > Aquatic > Freshwater > Lake | place: USA: Georgia | collected...
CTCAGAGGTATTTATGATTCAAGTCACTGATATTGAGTTGCGTGCGGGCGCAGAGCTTTTGCTCGCTGGCGCTACTTTTCGAATTGATGCCGGCGATAAAGTTGGCCTAGTTGGCCGCAACGGCGCAGGCAAAACAACCCTGACTAAAGTCCTTGCCGGTCAGAGTCAACCGGCAGCTGGGCAGGTTGTCGCTGGCGGCACCGTGGGCTATTTGCCACAAGACCCGCGCACCGGCGACCTTGATGTTATTGCGCGGGACCGAATACTAAGCGCTCGTGGATTAGATCAGATTATTTCTAGGATGCGTCAACTTGAGATCGACATGGCTAGCGATGACGAGGCCATTCGTGAAAAGGCTATGCGCAAGTACACAACAGCGGAAGCGCAGTTTCAAACGGCTGGCGGTTATGCTGCCGAAAGTGAGGCTGCTGCACTGGCTGGAGCACTCGGTCTTTCACCTGCGGCTTTGACGCAGACTTTGAACACCCTTTCGGGCGGTCAGCGGCGACGGATTGAATTGGCTCGAATTTTGTTCAGTGGTGCAGACACCTTGCTCCTGGATGAGCCGACTAACCACTTAGATGCCGATTCAATCGTCTGGTTGCGCTCATTTCTTGCTAATCATTCTGGTGGACTGATTGTGATAAGTCACGATGTCGAACTTTTGCAAGCCACCGTAAATAGAGTATTTCACTTGGATGCCAATCGTCAGGTTCTGGATGTCTACAACGTTGGCTGGAAGAAATATTTGGAAGCTCGAGAATCGGACGAACGACGGCGAAAACGTGAGCGGGCTAATGCAGAACGAACTGCTAGTGCCCTGCAATTCCAGGCAGACAAAATGCGAGCGAAAGCCAGCAAGGCTAAAGCCGCCCAGAGTATGCAAAAACGAGCCAATAAATTACTTGAGGGTCTAGAAGCTGAGCGGGCGTCAGATCGAGTAGCGAAACTCAGATTTCCAACGCCAGCTCCTTGCGGTAAAACTCCACTGATGGCCACTGGCCTCAGTCGCTCATATGGATCACTCGAAATATTTACCGATGTTGATCTGGCCATAGACCGCGGATCTCGGGTAGTGGTACTTGGATTAAACGGAGCTGGAAAAACTACACTGCTTCGGATTTTGGCAGGGGTAGACCAACCTGATACCGGACAACTAGAACCTGGCCACGGTTTGAAGATTGGCTACTACGCCCAAGAGCACGAAACTCTGGATGAAGATCGCACAGTCCTGGAGAACATGACATCAGTTGCAGCCAATCTTTCGGATGCACAAATTCGAAGTGTGCTTGGTTCTTTTCTTTTTTCTGGAGACGCGGTGAGTAAGCCAGCTGGCGTACTCTCAGGCGGTGAAAAAACGCGATTGAGTTTGGCAATGTTAGTTGTCGGGTCAGCTAATGTGTTATTGCTCGATGAGCCAACCAACAACTTAGACCCAGCTAGCCGAGCCGAGATTTTGGATGCGCTAGGCACATTCGAAGGAGCAGTTGTCTTGGTCACACACGATGAGGGAGCGGTAGCCGCACTCAAACCAGAACGCGTGCTTCTCCTGCCAGATGGCGTAGAAGATTTGTGGAATGAAGATTATTTAGACTTGATTGCCTTGGCCTAGTAGGTATGGCTACGTATTCACTAGGCCAAGGCAAAGTAGTTAATCGCGGTTGAGAATTGCCAATAAGCGCAGAAGTTCGGTGTAAAGCCATACCAGAGATACGGTAAGTCCGAAGGCCAAGCGCCATGATTCCCGCTGCTCCACGCCCTGGGCTAGGGCATTAGTGATGACTTCAAAGTCGACCACGAGGGAAAAGGCCGCTAATCCAACACCAGCAACACACAGGAGTAGGCCAATCTGACCAACTCCATTGAAACCCCAACCTTGCCCGACGCCAAAGAAACTGGCTACGAGTGATCCGATCGCAATGGCGAAATAGGAGAACATAGCAATACTGAACATCTTCATGAACTTGCCGTTCACTTTGATGATCTTTGACTGATACAGCCCCAACATGATGGCAAATACTGTCATGGTGCCTATGAGTGCCTGCTGTGCGATTCCTGGCCCGTAGGCAGTGTCCATCCAGCGGCTAATTCCACCCAGAGCCACACCTTCAACCGCGCCATAGAGTAAAACTAAGGCGGGGGAAACTTGCTTCTTGAAAGTGTTTACCAGCGAAAGGACGAGGGCGAGGGCGAAGGACCCTAGGACGATAATTGGACTGTTCGCCGCCTGCACCCAGCCGAAAACTGCGCCTACGATGACCAAGCCGAAAACCTTGGCGCTATTCGTGATGACATCCACGAGTGTGGCTTGTCCGGCTAACTGGCCGCCATTTACAATGCGGGCTAATTCTTCATCGGATACGACTGGGGCCTTAATTTTTTTCAAGACAGGATTACGTGAATCCATCTAATTGACTCCTAAGAGGGTTGAGAACTTGTGTTTACTTTACCCAGAAATGCAGGTTTTACACCTCTAGTCGTGGGCCGTTTTGTTACGATCTTGTAATTCTTTACGAACCAAAATAGCCCAGCCAATTAGGGTCATAATGGCGAAGAATATCCACTGCCAGGCGTAAGAGCGGTGCGGTCCCTCAGAGATTTCTGGGGCAAGGATTGGCTGGAGATCTGGAGTAAGTGCTTGCGGCGTGCTCGCTGTTAATTCCAGATAGGCATTGGACACAAGATTAGCACCGTCTAAGACTTCATCGGGTTGAATGCCATCCACCTGGCCAGTGGGTAAATCCGTGGGCTTGTCGGATTTACGATCTTTGGTCAATCTAACTCGCCCTAGTAGTTCGCAAGATCCAACAGGTGGTCGTTGCACTATTGGGCTATCAGTAGCGGAACCTGATGCCGGTATCCAGCCGCGGTTGACCAGTACTTGCACCCCGCTGGTGGCTACAAATGGGGTTACGACCCAGAATCCCAGATTCGATTCATAAGATTGTTTGCGAACCAAAACCTGCTTGTCTGTTAGCCAAGTACCGACCACATCTACTGTGCGCCACTGGTAGCTAGCGTCAATTGTCGTAGTTGAATTTGAGACAGTTACCAAATCTTCTAGGGCCACTGGATCCAGTCTCTGATTTTTCACAATGATGGAATTGCTCTGCTCTCGCTGGTGCAAGCGCCGCCATTGCCACTGCGAGAGTTCCCAAAAAGCGGGCTGTAATAGCAACGCGACAAGGGTGACTGCCAGCCACTTGGGCGCGAGCAGAAACCGAAACACCTAGCCAGATTACTGTTCTACATCCGTGGAACTTGTAATTGCCTTACTGCTCGATCGAGAAAAAGCAGTTGGCATTGCAACAAGTCCACGTTCGCGACCAGCATTGGCAAGGACCACGCACAGATATGGGAGCAAAATTGCGCCCGCCACCAAAACCCAGCGCAGGGCTCCATCTGCCACTATCGCACCTACGAAACAAAGAGTGCGCATCCCCATGCCCACTAGATAAGTGCGCTGGCGCCGCTTCTGCTCTTCTGATGTGCCAGACTGCACCTCAGTAATCGCATACACTTCCGGTTCAGTCGCCATAAGTCACCTTCAAAACAGATTTACTACCTCTAGGCTACGGTCATAAGTAATAAATAGCATCTGGGAGATAGCATGGCTGATCGCACATATCGCATCACTGAGATAGTTGGCACATCGCCCGAAAGCGTTGATAAAGCCATCCGCAATGGAATTAATCGAGCTTCACAAACTTTGCGACATTTAGACTGGTTCGAAGTCACTGAAATTCGAGGCAACATCACTGATGGTGAGATTGCTCACTTTCAGGTCGGCATGAAAGTGGGTTTTCGTCTAGAAGACGCCTAAAGGTTAGCCAATCGTGGATTTGCTTGCGAGGGCGACTAACCTTGTACCTATGAGTCGAATTGTGCTTATTACGGGCGGTAACCGCGGAATCGGCAAATCTATCGCCGAGAAATTCGTAGCAAATGGTGACACAGTCGTTGTAACTAGTCGCACTGGTGAGCCCATCGCTGGACTTAATGTGGTCAAGTGTGATGTTGCTGACAGTGCCAGCGTTGATGCAGCCTTCGACCTGATTGAGCAGACCTGGGGTCCAGTAGCAGTTGCCGTAGCCAATGCTGGTATCACTCGTGACGGCCTAATTATGCGAATGAGCGATGACGATATCAACGATGTATTAAACACCAATTTGGTTGGCGCGATCCGCGTTGCCCGCCGAGCCGCCAGAGCCATGATGAAGGCTCGAAGCGGTCGAATTATTCTGATGTCCAGCGTCGTAGGCCTCATGGGATCAGCAGGACAAGTTAACTACGCAGCATCGAAAGCAGGTCTGGTAGGCGCAGCTCGGTCGCTAGCGCGCGAGTTGGGTTCTCGCGGCATCACCTGCAATGTAATTGCACCGGGGTTTGTAGACACTGACATGACCGCTGATTTGTCTGAGGACCGCAAGAATGAGATTCTTACGAATGTTCCACTAGGTCGCTACGCCTCTCCAGCTGAGGTGGCAGATGCGGTAGCTTTCCTGGCTTCTGACGCTGCAGGCTACATTACGGGTGCTGTCATTCCCGTAGATGGCGGACTAGGTATGGGACACTAGGACAATCATGGGAATTCTTGACGGAAAAAATTTATTAGTAACAGGCGTGCTCAAAGAGTCATCAATTGCCTTTAATGTGGCAAAGATTGCCCAAGAAGAGGGCGCCAATGTTGTGCTCTCGTCTTACGGTCGAGTGGCGAGCATCACCAAGCGTGTCGCTGCCAAGTTGCCAGTCGAGCCGGCCTTAGTTGAACTAGATGTAACGAACGACGACGACTTGGCCAACCTGCCTGCCGCATTAGCGGAATACATGCCACACCTTGACGGCGTTCTGCACTCAATCGCTTTTGCTCCGACTTCTGCTTTAGGCGGCAACTTCCTGAACACTCCTTGGGAGGACGTTCGGGTTGCATTGGAAGTATCTGCTTTTTCATTCAAGTCATTGGCTGTGGCATGCCTGCCAATGATGGAAGGTCGTGCAGGCCAGATTCTAGGTTTAGATTTTGATGCCACGGTAACTTGGCCGTATTACGACTGGATGGGTGTTTCCAAAGCAGCCCTCGAGGCGACGACTCGGTACTTAGCTCGAGAGCTTGGCCCCAAAGGTCACAGAGTTAACTTAGTTGCAGCAGGTCCGTTGCAGACCACGGCGGCAAACGGGATCCCTGGTTTTGAGGACTTCGAGGCATTGTGGCAAAAGCGAGCACCTTTGGGTTGGGATACCAGCGATACAGTGCCAACAGCAAAAGCTTGCGTTGCGTTGTTTTCAGATTGGTTCCCAGCGACCACTGGAGAAATCATTCATGTTGATGGCGGCGTGCACAGTCAGGGCGGACCGTAAGCCTCCGCGACCGTAGGCTTGTCAAACAAAAAGTCCCCAGCGTTAAGCCGGGGACTTTTCAATTTGCACAATTATGGTTTAGTCGGACGAAGTGATTTAAGTAGCGTCATGTCGCTGTCTCGGGTTGTCGTCGCTTGCGCGATAGCCAACTCCTTAGCCGCCTTAGCCGCAGCCACAACATCTGCCTGATCCTTCCTGCCCTTTACGGCTGCTCGGTAGGCCTTCTTGGCATCACGAACGGCTTTGTGAAAATTCTTAGCGATTACAGTTCGCGCGATTCGGTAAGACTTCTTCATCTCTTTTGCGGAACGCTTAGCAGCCTTCGCCAGCACCTTGTCAGTAGGCGCTGCGTCTGCAGCCGCTTTTGCTGCCGTGAAGGTGAGTACGGCAGTTTGGTAAGCAGTAATCGCCTCTTGCGAAGTAATAGCAACCTTATGCCCGTGCCCTGATTTTGTAACGGCGTTAGTGGATTGGGCAAACGCGCCCGATGCACTCGAAAGTGATAGCGCAAATACCGCTACAAGGGCTGGAACTAGTTTTTTGAGTTTCATGATGGACTCCTTAGTCCGCGCTGTTATCTTGCTTTAAGTATTCCACGCTATTTCTTAGAAAATACTGTGAAGCAGACTTGGAATTCCTGCGAATGAATATTCAATAGTTACCATTAGAGCAGGGGTGAGGGCTGTGTCGCTGGGTCGAATTTTGGTTGTTGATGACGAAGAGTCACTGCGAGACATGCTCTTCGATGCGTTAAAAATATCTAACTACACACCAACTGTTGCCGATGATGGAGTGCGCGCACTTGAACTATTGCGAACACAGCAATTTGATCTAGTTGTTGCCGATATAAACATGCCTAGATTAAGTGGGTTCGAGTTACTTGAAAAACTGCGAGAGGCAGAGAATCAAGTTCCGGTGATTCTGCTAACCGCCCAGACAGATAGGAATGATGTAACCCACGGCCTGAAATTAGGGGCCGACGATTATGTGAAAAAACCATTCGGGCTTGAAGAATTGATGTTGCGAATCCAGGCTATTTTGCGCAGGACTAGCAGAGCCGATCTGTTACCCCAGACTCTTTCCTGTGGACCGATCCAAATTAATCGTGACACATTTACCGTCACTTTTAACGGCGACCTAATGAATCTTTCGCCAACGGAATTTAAGCTTTTGGATTTGCTGATTACAAACAAAAATAAGGTTGTGCGTAAATCTGAACTTTTATCAGAGGTCTGGGAGATTGATTTTGTGACCTCAACAAATGTGGTGGATACTTACATCTCATATTTGCGCAAGAAACTGCACCGAGACGGATTCCAAGGTATCCGCACCGTTCGCGGCATCGGATTTACGATTGAAGAACCTGCGTGAAGTTGCAACGCAAACTCACTCTAGTCGCTGGGTTGGTCATTACGGTGGTGGGCGTCTCGGTAGGCGTAGCGGCAGTCTCAAGTAGCTACTTCAATGAGATAGCAAAGATTGATCAAAGGCTGAATGCAAACGCTACCATCTTGGGCAAGTCTCTTGATCGGGCGCTTAGTACTGCTCTTCTCCTTGGCAATCAATCAGATATCCCAACAAGCGTTTCCTATGTTTCCGAGTCTGGAGAACTTACTAATTTGGTAGAGAACGAATTCCTTCTCAGTAAAACCCCATCCAGAGCAGAATTGCTGAACTCAAATCAGCAAATAGTTGCAACTTTGGCAAACGAGCCAGGTCGAATTAGATCTGTGAAAATCGGCGATGGCGAGTATGTAATTTTCGCGGCCAGCACTGCTCAGGTTATAGCCCAACGAAATGCACAAGTTCGGTGGTTCGTCATCGCACTTTTGATTGCATTAGGTGTTGGAATTCTTGCAATCAACCGTTTGATTAAACGAGACGTTCGGCAAATAGAGCTGCTTGCTGCGAATTCAACATTGATTGCAACAGGGAAGACGGACACTGAGTTGCCAGACAGCCACGGTAATTCGGAAGTTGACGAGTTAACTAAATCAATGAAAGTGATGGTTAGCAATCTACTGAACGCAATAGATCGCGAAAAGCAGTCTCACCTCGCTATGCAGAATTTTCTTAGTGATGCATCACATGAACTCCGCACGCCATTAACTGCCATTAGGGGATATGCGGAAATAGTTGCTGGCTCGGTCGAGTCGCCAACAGACCAGCAACAACGGGCCTTTACTCGCATTGCAAGTGAAGTCATGCGTATGGACAAACTCATTGATGATCTACTGCTTTTAGCAAAGCTTGGTGAGTTCCCGAGAGTTGAGTTCACCGCCGTGAACATGTCGGAGCTGTTAGCGGAACAATTAGCCGATTTAGTTTCATTTCAACCAAACCGGCTTGTCCATTCGAGTGTTCACCCAAAAACTCTAGTTTTTGGCTCTAATGAATTGTTGCGGGTTCTCGTAAATAATTTGTTCAGCAACTTAAGAAGGCACACGAACGAAGATGTCCATGTACAGGTCTCGCTAGAAGAGTCTGACGGATTTGCTGTGCTCAAAATCGCAGATGCAGGCCCAGGTCTTCCACAGAAATTTTATACATCACAGGAAACGATCCCGTTTGAACGATTCGATGAATCAAGATCCAGAGTTTCTGGTGGTGCAGGGCTGGGATTGAGCATCATAAAGGCGGTAGTTGATGCCCACACAGGAACGCTAGTATTTCAGCGAAGTGAATTGGGTGGCCACGAGACCTTGATAAAATTACCAATAGCCAAGGACATCTAGTGCGGATTTTCTGCACAATTTGACCAGGGAAATTAGATTGGAACCTCAGGCGCTGGTGTCTCAATGCCTTCAGCTGCATCCGAGCGTTCAATCTGTTCACGAGTAATACCGAGCACATATAGAACGGTATCTAGATACGGGGTGTTAACAGAAGCGTGTGCAGCATCGCGAACAAATGGTTTAGCGTTGAAAGCTATGCCAAGAGCCGCTTCATTGAGCATGTCTAGGTCATTAGCGCCATCGCCAATCGCAATTGTGCGCGACATCGGGATGCCATAATGTGCCGCAAATTCGCGTAAAGCCTCGGCTTTCGCTTGACGGTCAATGATTGGTCCCTCAAGTTCACCCGTTAAGACGCCATCTGCAATTTCAAGCTTGTTGGCCCGAACATTTGTAACTCCCAATGCGTCAGCAAGTGGCTTGACAACCTCAATAAAGCCACCGCTGACCAATGCAACCTGAAAGCCAATTCGATTCAGAGTGCGAGTTAGAGTCTTGGCTCCAGGGGTGAAACTGATTTCCGACAACACCTCAGTCAGTGCAGATTCCGGTAAGCCTCTAAGCATTGCTACTCGTAGCCGTAGCGATTCCTCAAAATCCAATTCACCGTTCATGGCTCGCGCAGTAATGTCAGCGACCTGAGCTTCAACGCCGGCTCGGGCTGCTAACAATTCGATAACTTCGTGCTGAATGAAGGTTGAATCGACATCCATCACAATTAAGTGAATTCCACGCCGATCTAGACCAGATTCTTGAACCGCGATGTCAATTTTGTTCTCACGTGCGACTGCGGAAAGCTGGTCACGCAGGGTGCCTTTACTAACGCCACCGACTTCAAATTCGACAGCAGTGACTGGATAAGTGGCTACCTGGCGAATACGGTCAATGTTGCCACCTGCCTGAGCAATCGTTGCCGTTATCGAAGCAACGGATGCGGGCAACAGCGGAGCGCCTAGGACGGTAACGATTAAATGTTCGCGCCAACTGGAAAGTTCGTCGTTATGAAGGACTCGAGAAGCTACGCTTAGGTTGCGCGTTTGAGCGAATTGTTCGGCTAAGGTCGTGGCCTGGGCGAAAATCGCTTGATTATGCGCCTCTCTAGTCATCAGAGAAACTCCCAGAATCAAATGACCTTGAAGCACAATTTGCTCCAACTGGCGAATGTAGACAGGCAATTCCGACAATGTAGTGGTGAGACCAGCGGTTACACCTGGCTGATCTTTACCACTGACTGTGAGTATTAGAACATCTGTCATAAGTGATAAGCCTAGACCGCGAACGCAGCAAACAAGAATTCACAGTCAACTAACCGTCACCTGGACATGAGATAAACCGTGCCTAAGAGCAGGGTAGAACTTGAGCCACTGCACTACGACATGCTAAGCAGCGCACGAAAACGCTGGGTGCGCTGTCCCATATCTGTACCTAATGGCGCTACATTTGCTATGTGGCACAGGTTATTTCACTCAGTGAGGTGACAGTTCTGCGTGGCAATAACCCCATTTTGAATAACTTCAGTTGGCAGGTAAGTGAAGGTCAGCGTTGGGTTGTTATGGGTCCAAATGGGGCAGGAAAAACAACTTTGATGCAGGTTTGCTCAGGTTACTTGCACCCAACTTCCGGATCAGCAACCATTCTCGATGCACAATTGGGCAGCACCGATGTGCGAGAACTTCGTACCCAAATAGGAATTAGCAGCGCTGCGGTTTCGGCACTAATGCCGCCAAAAGAGACAGTTCTAGATACTGTTCTCACTGCCGCTCATGGGGTAGTTGGGCGATGGCGCGAACAATACGAAGATTTGGACATAGCTCGTGCTCATGCCATGTTGCGGGCTTGGGGACTAGAAAATTTAGCGAGCCGCTTAATCGGAACATTGTCTGAAGGGGAACGTAAGCGGGTGCAAATCGCGCGAGCACTTATGGCTGATCCGGAACTATTATTGCTTGACGAGCCTGCGGCCGGCCTAGATGTAGCCGGCCGTGAGGATCTAATTGCTCGGTTATCTCGACTTGCTGCCGATCCAACCGCACCAGTGATCATTTTGGTCACCCATCATGTTGAAGAAATTCCTCCCAACTTCACTGATGCACTGTTAATTGCAAATGGCAAAATTTCAGCCATCGGTCCAGTACAAGAGGTAATTGCTACAAGTCCGATGTCTCGAGCCTTTGGCGCGCCGTTGACCGTGGAATTTGTGGATGATCGATGGTATGCCCGTGGTCGGACACCGAGTAAGGGCAGGCGGGCACGCTCTAACTAAATACCGCAGTTGCGCTGATGCAACCTTTACTCTGGTAGTAGGTCGAAGGAAAGGTTATCCATGAGCGAGCAAACTCCTAAGAAGTACGAGATAAATTGGAGCCTAGTTGCCAAACTTTTGGTTACTGCGTTAGTGATTATATTCTTCATTCAGCTCAAGAATATGCAGGAAATGACTTGGCAATTCCTGATCTTTGAATTCACTTGGCCGACGTGGCTGGTACTACTTGTTACTTTTTTACTTGGGGCATTTTTTGGTCGGGATGTATGGACCTGGCTAATCAGTAAGTTTCGTAAACCCACGGCATAGGCAGATTTCTCATGACTGAAATTACCGAGGCCGTCCCATCGTGGCTCAGTTCGGATGAGTTAGATAGTGCCAGAGCACGACTTCCTATCGTTTATGTTGAGGCCATTCCGGTACGGGTTGATGAGCGCGGTGAAGTTACCAGCGTGGGCCTCTTGCTGCGTGGCAGACCAGACGGGTCAATAAGTCGCGCTGTTGTCTCTGGGCGAGTTATGTATGGCGAACGAGTACGCGACGCGATTTTGCGAAATGTTGAGAAAGATCTTGGCCCAATGGCGCTACCGCAAATACCACCGCAGCCAGCCCCCTTTACGGTAGCCGAATATTTCCCAAACCCAGAAGTAACTGGTTTTCACGACCCCCGACAACATGCTGTTTCACTTGTATTTATCGTTCCAGTTGCCGGTGATTGTTTACCGAATCAAGACGCTTTGGACTTAGTGTGGCTAACACCCGCCGAAGCAGTATCCGATCAGGTTCGAGCGGAAATGACGGGTGGGCAGGATCGGTTAGTCCTGTTGGCTTTGGCGCATGCTGGCCGGTTACCTTAACTGCCAGCAGGTTTCAACGTAAAAGTGGAAATTTGATTTCCAAGGTTTATCGCTCTCTGTCTAAAGCGGGTGTGGGGGACATCAACGTCATTTGCCGTCAAATGCAAGCTTGAACATTGCGAAGTAATTTGCGAAATATGCTCGGCGTAGCTTTGGTCATCGGTAACTATTACTAATCGGCCATCTCCTGTTAAAAGCGATGCAATCAAGTCAAGAAAATCTAACTGCACTAGCCGTCGCTTGTGGTGCCTGGCTTTTGGCCACGGGTCTGGAAATAGCACTAAAAAAGTGTCGATGCTCGAACGGGCCAAACCAGAAGCAAGAGCTGGAATACCGTCGCCGAAGACTAGAGCCAATTTCGCAGATGCCATGGATTCAGCACATTGGGCAATTCGGCAAATGCCCGGGGTATGAACATCGACTGCAAGTACCGCATTGCCTGCCCTAAGCAGTGAGATTGTGGCATCACCCATACCGCAACCAAAATCAACAATTACCGAGTCTGAATCTAGGTAGGTTCGCAGATCTATCTGCTCTTTCGAACTCGGCAACAGAAATTTGGGTACAACGTCCCCAATTAGCTGTAACCGAGTTGATGTCATCCGTCCCCGGCGGGCGTGAAAAGTCTTGATAGATCGTTCAGTATGCACCTGTTTAGGCTATCTAGCCGACAGCTCGGTTCTTAATGGAATAACGGCCAGCCATAAAGTGCTCCGTGGGTGACTGTGTCGACGCTGGCAGCAATGGCATAGAAAGAAAAGATTGCCAGTGCGCCACCAGCTAGAGCCAGATCCTTCATAAATGCAATCTGTTCATTCATTTTGGACATTGGATCTTCTTCGCGCCAAAACGGATGCATCAGAAGGGCCGTTGGAATCAAGAAGGCGAAAAGAAGTAAAGCACCGAGGTCAGCCCAATAACCGGTGATTAGCAAAATTGAGCCCACTGCCAAAATTACTCCACTCAACAAAACCGCTAACTTTGCTGCAGGCACTCCGCGAGAGGCCGTGTAGGCGGTCATCCCTTTGATATTTGTGAAGTGATTGATTGCAGAGACGACAAAAAGTAGTGAGAAGAAGATTCGACTGACGAATAATAAAGTTTCCATGAAAGCTCCCAAGAAGGCTCGGTGGTTACTGCCAAATTAGCAGTCAACTGGTTTGGAATCAGGCAAGGCGTGCGTGTCGGCTCGTTGAGCCCAATATGCTTTAGGCATGGAGTTGTGGTCACTTTTGCCTAAAGGCTGGCAAGATCAGATGATCGCAATCAGGCCCCAACTTAAGACATTAAATCGCTTGCTAATGACTCAGATTGAATCTGGTGTTG
>Ga0214917_10006169_pt1 | contig 12539 bp, 11 predicted proteins | sample LL_1208_BB_MetaG_FD_177983 | JGI IMG/M metagenome (GOLD analysis project Ga0214917, IMG submission 177983) | Freshwater microbial communities from Lake Lanier, Atlanta, Georgia, United States - LL_1208_BB | ecosystem: Environmental > Aquatic > Freshwater > Lake | place: USA: Georgia | collected...
GCGAGATCGGTGGTGGCGTAGTTGAAGCCGCCGTCGCTCTTCTGCACGATCAGCGGCAGCGGCTTGCCGTCCTTGCCGCTCACGCCCTCGAGGAACACGCAGCGGGCACCATCGTCGGTCACCAGCAGGCCGGAGGCATCCAGGTCGGCGACGACACCAGCGAGGTAGGGGTTGTAGAAGGATTCACCGCGCTCGCTGAGGCGAATGTCGAGCCGGTCGTAGATGAGCTGGAACTCACGGCGGCTCTGATCGCAGAGCAGGCCCCAGGCCTTGAGCGACACCGGATCGCCGCTCTGCAGCTTCACCACCTCCTCGCGGCTGGTGGTCTGAAAGGCCTCGTCGTCGTCGAAGCGGGCCTTGGCCTGGCGGTAGAAGGCCACCAGATCGCCGAGGTCCACCGCATCGGCGGTGGTGAGCGCTTCGGGGGCCACCTGCTTGAGGTGGGTGATCAACATGCCGAACTGGGTGCCCCAGTCGCCCACATGGTTGAGCCGCAGCACCGGATGGCCGCGGAACTCCAGCACCCGCGCCAAGGAGTCGCCAATGATCGTGGAGCGCAGGTGCCCCACGTGCATCTCCTTGGCGATGTTGGGGCTGGAGAAATCCACCACCACCGGCGCCAGGCACGGGCCGCTTGTCCCTTCACGCGCCTCAGCGACGCTGGGCACGCCGAGGCGGGCGTCGGCGAGCCGGGCCGCCACCTCCGCCGCCAGGCGCTCGGGCTTGAGGGTGAGGTTGATGAAGCCGGGGCCGGCGATCTGCGGCTCGAGGCACAGCGCCGCGAAGGCTGGATCGGCCTGCAGCTGGGCCACGATCGCCGTGGCGATCGCCCGCGGCGGCTGGCCGAGCGGCTTGGCCAGGGGCAGGGCCCCATTGGCCTGGAAATCGCCGAATTCGGGTTTGCTGGCGGGCGCCAGCTGCGGATCAAGGGCTGATCCGGCCGCGCTGGCCTGCTCTGCCGCCTCCGGGAAGGCCCGCGCCATCGCCGCCCGCAGCTGGGTCTCCAGGGTCTGGGCGATGCGAAGCATGGAGTCTGGGGGCCGCGACGGCGACAGCACACCCCCCGATCATCCCTCCCAGCGGCTCAGGCCGCCGCAGCGGTGAGCCCGAGCTCCTTCTCCATACCCTCCAGCACCACATCGGCCACCAGCTGGATGCGGTAGCGGCAGTGCTGGGTCTCAGTGCCGTCGAAGCGGCCGTGCTCCCAGTACTTGTTGCTGCCGGCACCACCGCCGCAGAGACCGAAGTAGGCGCAGCTGGCCCGACAGGCCTCCACCCCGGCGGCGATTTCCGCCCGCACCGCCTGGAACTTGGGGTTGGCGGCCAGGTCCACCAGGCGATCGTTCAGCACGTTGCCGAACACGAAATCACCGAAGCGCTCGGTGTGCACCGCCAGCAGCTCCGGATCAAAGCTCGACACCTGGCCGCGGGCATCCACGTTGACGATCACGAACGGCGTGTTCATGTCCGTCTGGCTGAGGCGCTGTTCGGTGCAGGCCAGGCTGGTGATGCCGGCGAACTCGCGCAGATGGACGCGGCCGGGCTCGGCCATGCTGCGCTGCCAGAACCGTTCCAGGAAGCGGCGATAGCGGACTTCGGTCGCAGTCTCAGTTGCAGACTCCGTGGCCGCCTCGCCAGCGGTGGACCCAGCGGATTCACTGGAGCGATCCAGGCTCGAGTGCTGGTTCTCACCCTCGGTCTCCTCCATGTTGAAGCCCACCTCCGTGATGCCGCTCTCGGCGAAGAAGTCGTAGAGGGCATCGGCGTGGTCGAGGCCGTCGGCCGTGAGCACCGCGATCACGTTGAAGGGCACGCCGCGGCGCTGCAGCCAGCCGATGCCGCGCATCACGGCGGCGTGACTGGGCCGGCCGGTGCGGGTGCGGCGGTGAACGTCGTGCAGGAAGGCCGGGCCATCAACGCTGACGCCCACATGAATGTTGTTGCGCGTGAAGGAGTCGCACCAGGCCTCGTTGATGGTGAGGCCGTTGGTCTGCAGCGACTGCTGCACCGTGTCCGCCGGCAGGCCGTGGCGCTCCAGGGCGGCGTGGATGCGGGCGGTGGCGGCGTCGTAGAAGGCCGGTGGCACGGTGAGCGGTTCACCGGCATGCCAGAGCAGCGTGAACGGGCCGCCGAAATACGGGCTCTCCAGCACCCGCTCCAACGCCGCATCGAGAATCTCCAGCGACAGGCGACTGCGGTCGTCGCGGCTGGGCAGATAGCAGTAGTCGCAGTCGAGGTTGCAATAGGAGGTGGGCTGCAGCACCAGCAGCCGCAGCGGACCTCCGGCCGTGCTGGGATCAGCCATCAGCGCTGCTCACCAGTTGCGAAAGCCGCCGTTGCGGAAGCCACCGTTGTAGAAGCCGCCATTACGGAAGCCACCGTTATAGAAGCCGCCGTTCCGGAAACCGCCGTTGTAGAAGCCGCCGTTGCCGAAACCGCCGTTGCCCCAGCCACCGTTGCTCCAGCCGACACCGCCTGGGCCGATCACCACAAAGCTGATGGCGTCATCACCGATGCTGGAAGCCTGCTCGGCCCGCACCGCCGCCGCGATGCGCTGCAGGCGGGCCTCCAGCGAGCCTGCGGTGGTTGCCGGCTCGAGGGACGCCGCAACCGAGCTGGCCGCCAGCGTCACACCCGGATCCATGGGCAGGGAGGCGGCAACGATCAGGATGCCGAACAGGCGGGAGTGGGTGAACAGCTTCATCGGAGCTGGCGGTGAAGGACGGAACAGGCAGGAAACGGTGGATGGAGCAGGACGGAACGGGTGAACAAGGGCCCCGGACCGACAACCTTCAGCGGGTCGCCGCCGCAGGGAGTGGCCGCAGTGCTTCCACCCCCATCAACAGGGAATCGAACACGTTGCGGATCTTCTCCTGTGAAAGGTTCAGGGCGCTTCCGGGACCAAGCCAGCGGTCCACCTCCGCCACGCTCTGCGGCTCGCCATCCAGATAGCCCTGCAGCAGCTGGGTGATGGCCCGGTTGACAAGGTCGCGGAACTGAGAGTCGTTCTCCGGCACCACACAGGCCACGGCATAGCGCTCGTAGGGAACCTCCGGGGTCAGCGCCAGGCCGCTCAGCCGTTGCTGACGCACCAGGCCTGCCAGCAGGGCGGAATCACCGATCACCCCATCAACCTGGCCGGCGACCAGCGCCGCCAGGGCTGCCTTGGGGTCTGCAAACGGAACCGACTTGGCGGCCGGCTGCATGCCGCGGAGCTCCGTTTCAGCCAGGGAATCGCGCACCACGCCGATACGGCGCCCGGCCAGTGCCTCAGGAGCGCCGGTGAAGCGACCGGCCGGGGCCAGCAGCCGCAGACCCGAGATGCCGATCGGCAGGGTGAAATCCACCACCATCTCCCGGGCCCAGGTGAAGGGCACCCCACAGGCGAGCTCAGCCTTGCCCTCACCAAGGCGCTGGGTCAGCTGGGCGGCTCCAGCCACAGCCTCGTAGCGCAGCTGGACCGGCTTGCCGACAGCCTGACTGAGCAAGGCCGCCACGCGATTGGCCACCACCACGCCATAGCCCTCGGGCCGGCCCTGGGCATCGAGGCTGAGCATCGGCGGCACATCCGCCGGTCCGATCAGCTGCAGCTGGCCACTGCGGGCCACCCGCTCGAGAACGCCTTGGGCATGGGCAGCCGGGGCAGCGGCCAGGCCGAGGCCGAGGCTGAAGAGGGCGAGCAAGGCCGTCAGGCGATGACGGCGAGCGCTGACAGGCACAGGTGTGCGGGCGACAGGGCCCGCCCATCCTGGCGGCAGTGATCGGATTCGTCAGCACTCGAAACGCATGCTGAGATCCAGCCAGCGGGAGCGGGTCATCGGCGCGCTGGTGGAGATCAGATCGATGCCGGCGGCGGCGTAGGCCGCGAGCTGCTCCGGCTGCACCCCCGAGGCCTCCAGCACCACGGCACCTGAACCGCCAGCCACGGCGAGGGCACGCAAGCGGGGCACGAGCTGCAGCAACGCCGCCGGGCTGAACTCATCCAGCAGCACGCCATCAGCCCCCGCCTCCACGGCGGCGATCGCTTCAGCGGCGCTCTCCGCCTCCACGATCACCCGCGCCGGCCAGGGGGCCTGGGCGCGCACCGCCGTGATCGCGGCCGCCACGCCCCCGCTCCAGGCCAGGTGGTTTTCCTTGAGCATGGCGGCGTCATCCAGGCCGAGGCGGTGATTGCAGCCGCCACCACAGCGCACGGCGTACTTCTCCAGCAGCCGCAGGCCGGGGCTGGTTTTGCGCGTGTCCGCCAGCCGCACGCCCGTGCCCGCCAGCTGGGCCACCAGGGCCGCGGTGGCGGTGGCAATGCCACTGAGGCGCATGGCCAGGTTCAGGGCCGTGCGTTCGCCGGCCACCAGGGCCGTCGCCGGCCCTTCCAGCTCCAGCAGCCGCTGGCCCGCCTGCACCGGCTCGCCATCGGCCACCAGGAGCCGCACGGCAACGGCCGGATCCAGCTGCTGGAAGAGGGGCTCCACCAGCACGCCGCCGCAGAACACCCCTTCGCCCTTGGCCAGCCAGTGGGCACGGCCCCGCCGGTCGCCGAGAGCGGCGGCGCTGAGGTCGCCGCGGCCGAGATCCTCCGCCAACCAGTCGGCCAGCTGCCGCCGCAGGGCCGGCGTGATCGGCAAATGGGCCGCCACCATCAGAGCCAGTAGCCCGGTGGCAGGTGGCCGCCCTCCGCCTCGATCGAGGGCCAGGCGCCCCAGCCGGCCAGGGCCATGCCGAGCACCTCCAGCACACCACGCTTCTGCTGCAGCTCCTGGCGGGCCGCCCATTCGGCTTCCTCCACCTCGCCCTCCGGCAGCTGCAGAGCCTCCAGCAGACGGCGGTAGGCCTGCTTCTCCGCAGGGTTCACCGGGGCGTTGTCATCCGGGCGCTGATTCACCGCCAGCATCTGCACCGCCAGCTTCACCGTGAGCTGCCGCTCATCGCTGTCGCCCAGCTCCGCCACCAGGGCCTCGAGATCGATGGTCTGCAGCTGCTCGGCCACCAGGCTGCGGAAGGCGTCCTCCGCCTCGGCGATGCCCACCTCGGGCGGCATCAGCCGGAACACCAGCGTCTCCAGGAGCTGGCGCTCCTCATCGGCGAAGTCGCCATCCGCCCAGGCCACCCAGCAGACGATCCGCAACAGGGCGCGCTGGGCCGTGCTGAGCTGATCCAGCGGATGGGTGGCGCTGGCGGAATCGCTGCTGGAGTCGCTGTTGGCGGTCATGGCGGGAAGCGGAACGCACGGCGGTGCAGAGGGCGCCGCTGCTCCGATTCTCACGCCCGGGCCAGCCCGCGGCTCACTTGCCGATGCAGAAGCATGCAAACACCCGATCCAGCACCGCCTCACTCACCTCCGCACCGGTGATCTCACCGAGTGCCCGCACAGCGGCGCGCAGATCGATGGTCCAGAAGTCCCACGGCAGCAGCTGTTGGGCGGCCTCCAGGCTGCGGCCGAGGCTGTCCGCCGCCTGCTGGGCGAGATCTCGCTGGCGGTGGTTGAGGGCCACCTGCAGGCCCTGATCGCCGCAGTGGCCGCAGCAGCGCAGCAGGGCTGCCACCAGCTGCTCCTGCCCCGCCCCCGTGAGCGCACTGATGCAGACATCCGCCGAGCCGGCGCTGGCCGGTGCGGCCTGATCGGCCTTGTTGCCCACCCGCAGCAACGGCACCCCGGCCGGCACCTGGCTGAGCAATTCGGCGTCCTCAGCGGTCCAGCCGGCGGCCAGATCGAAGAGCAGCAGCACCGCATCGGCTGCCTGCAGCGCGGCCCGGCTGCGTTCAATGCCGATCTGCTCCACGCGATCGTTGGTGGATCGGATGCCGGCCGTGTCGAGCAGGGTGAGGGGCACCCCCTCCAGCACCAGTTCGCTCTCCACCAGATCCCGCGTGGTGCCGGGCAGGTCGGTCACGATCGCCCGCTCGCTGCGGCTGAGGCGGTTGAGCAGGCTGGATTTACCCACGTTGGGCCGGCCCACGATCGCCACCCGCAGGCCCTCGCGCAGCAGCTGCCCCTGCGCGGCCTCCGCCAGCAGCTGCTCCAGCTCGATCCGCACCGCCGCCAGCTCGGCCGCCACGGCAGCGGCATCGAGGGGTGGAAGGTCGTCCTCGAAATCCACCCGGGCCTCCAGTTCCGCCAGTTGATCGAGCAGGCGCTCGCGCAGGGCGGCGATGCGGCGTTCCAGACCACCATCGAGGCCGGCCATCGCCAGCTGGGCGGCGCGGCGGCTGCGGGCGGTGATCAGTTCACTGATCGCCTCGGCGCGGGTGAGATCGAGGCGGCCGTTCAGAAATGCCCGCTGGCTGAACTCCCCTGGCAGGGCCCGGCGGGCGCCGGCGGCGAGCACCAGCTCCAGCACCCGCTGCACGCTGATCAGACCGCCGTGGCAGTGGAACTCCACCACGGTTTCGCGGGTGAAGCTGCGCGGTGCCCGCATCAGCAGCAGCAGGGCCTCATCCACCCGCTCACCGGTGGCGGGATCACGCACGTGGCCATAGAGCACGCGATGGCTCTCCCACTCCTGCTGGCCCGGCGCGTGAAACAGGCTCCTGCCGATGGCCTCGGCCTCAGGGCCCGAGAGGCGCACGATCGCCACGCTGCCCTCACCGGCGGCAACGGCCGTGGCCACGGCAGCGATGGTGTCCTCAATCAAGGCAACTGGATCGGCTCCGCCGATCACGGGAACAGGGAATCCCCAGTGTCTAGGAGCCTGTCGCGCATAGATCCAATGAGCGCTCTCCACAGACGCCCATGAATCTGCCCAGATCCCAGTGACTGCAATGGATCTGGGCAATAAACTGGGGTATGCAGAAGCGCAAGACCTTTCGACCCTGGCAGCCAGAGCAGACCACCCTGCTGCCACCGTCGCCCCGCGAGTGGCTCTCAGAAGACCACCAGGTGTATTTCCTGCTGGACCTGATCGACGAGCTGGATCTCTCAGAGATTCTGATCCCCGCTCAGGCCAAGGATCCGCGCGGAGAGAAGGGGTTTGACCCGCGCATGATGACGATGTTGCTGCTCTACGCCTACTGCGCAGGCATCGTCTCCTCCCGCAAGATCGAGCGTGCTTGCTACGAGGATCTGGCCTTCCGGGTGTTGACAGGTAACCAGCAGCCGGACCACAGCCGGATCAGTGATTTTCGCCTCCGCAACCTCGATGCGCTCAAGGGTCTGTTTGTTCAGATCCTGAGGCTCTGTCAGATCGCCGGCATGGTGAGCCTGGGCCATGTGGCGCTGGATGGCACCAAGGTTCAGGCCAATGCCTCCAAGCACAAGGCCATGAGCCACGAGCGCATGCTCAGGGCGGAGAAGGAACTGGCGAAGGAGATCAACGCCTTGATCCGCAAGGCGGAGATCCTGGATGCCCAGGAAGACCGCAAGTACGGCAAGGGCAACCTGGGGAGTGAGCTGCCGGATGAACTGCGGCACAAGCAGAGCCGGCTCGAAAGAATCCGGCAGGCCCGCAGGGAAATGGAGGTGGAGTCCGCTGCAGCTGCTGCCAGGCAGCGACAGGAGGAAGCAGAGAAGGCCAGGGCCAAAGCGACCTCAGCGGAGGAATCGAATGCACCAGCGGGCGAGCAGGCCGAGCTGAACAGAAAAGCGGAGGCGGCAGCCGACAAGGCCAAGGCTGCCCAGGAGAAGGCGATCGAGGCGGCTGAAACTGCTGGTCTGGAGCCACCGGATCTGGAGCCTTTGGCGGCCGACGCGATGCCACGCCGGGGCTTGGCGAGAAAGGCTGATGGCACGCCAACCAATAAGACGCAGCGGAATTTCACCGACCCCGACAGCCATCTCATGCAGTCCGGCGGGTCCTATCTGCAGGGCTACAACTGCCAACTGGCTGTCGACAGCGACCATCAGGTGATCGTGGCGGTGGGTGTCAGCAACCAACCGCCGGATGTTGAGCACCTGGAGCCCATGCTGCAACGGATCGTCGCCAGCGCCGGTGCCCTGCCGGATGTGATGACGATGGACGCGGGCTACTGGAGCGAGGAGAACGCCAAAACCTGCAGCGATCAGGGCATTGATGCTTACATCGCCACCGGCCGGCTGCCGCACGGCCAGCCGCCACCACCGAAACGCGGCCCGATCCCCAGGGATGCTGATACCAGAGCCCGCATGGCCCGCAAGCTCAGAAGCAAGAAGGGCTCAAAGATCTACGCCCAGCGCAAGGCGATCGTGGAGCCGGTGAACGGACATATCAAAGAGGCTCGAGGCCTGCGCCGCTTTTTGTTGCGAGGCCTGGAAAAGGTTGACGGTGAGTGGCACCTGATCGCGGCCACACACAATCTGCTCAAGTTGTTCCGGTTCAGGCGATCAAAGCAGCAGGCGCTGATGGCAGCGACGGGATGATGGACTGAGGCACCGGACTCACCCTCACGCCGCATCAGACCACCTCGAATTCGCTCAAGAAGCAAACCATAGGCACTCCCGCTGAGCTCCCGATTGGCGCTGTCACTGCTGCTGGGCGCTACGGACGACAAACTCCTAGCCCGGTGCGCAGCGGCTCAGGCGGCGGGAAAGCCCGGGCAGACCATCAGGTCGATGTGGCCGCCATCGGGGTGACGCCACTCGCGGAACTCCTCAGCCAGGGCGCGGTGAGCCCGGCCCTGCTGCTTCTGCTCCAGCTCCACGAGGCGCTGGTGCACCAGATCCAGGGTGTCGTCGATCAGTTGAGCGGCCTGTTCCGAGGTCATGGCAACTCCAGTAAGTGAAGCGGTTGTAGGGAACACAGGGCGCTGGAGCTGTAGTGGGGTACACCCAGCGGAGCTGTGTGGGCGGATCGAAACGGGGCTGGAGGGGTTGAGAGCATGGTGGGAGCAGCACGGATCTCATGGCCGATCCACTCAATCCAGGCGCAATCGACGGGATCCCCCTCACCCCGAAGCCGCTGCGGGATCTCTCTCCACCGCGCTTCAGCAGCGTTGAGGAGGAGCGGCGCCATCGCCAGGAACGCCTGGCCGGAGCCCTGCGCATCTTCGGCCGGATGGGGTTCGGGGAAGGCGTGGCCGGCCACATCACCGCCCGCGATCCTGAGTTTCCGGATCACTTCTGGGTGAATCCCTTTGCCCTGTCGTTCAACCGCGTGCGCGTCAGCGACCTGCTGCTGGTGAACCACGCCGGCGAGGTGGTGATCGGCGATCGGCCCGTGAACCGTGCGGCGTTCGTGCTGCATGCCGCCATCCACGCGCGGCGGCCGGATGTGATCGCCGCGGCCCATGCCCACTCGCCCTACGGCAAGGCCTTCTCGAGCCTGGGCAAACGCCTCGATCCGATCACGCAGGACTGCTGCCTGTTCTTCAACGACCACCAGCTGATCCAGGCGGATGGCGGCAAGGTGGTGCTCGAAGAGGCCTCAGGCCAGACCTTTGCCGACCACTTCCTGCAGGGCAAGGCCGCCATCCACCAGAACCACGGCCTGTTCAGCGTGGGCGAGAGCGTGGATGCCGCAGCCTTCTGGTTCATCGCCCTGGAGCGCTGCTGCCAGACCCAGCTGCTGGCCGAAGCGGCCGGCAGCCCGCAGCTGATCCGCGAGGAATGGGCCGCCTACACCCAGCGCAACATCGGCAGACCCCAGGACGGCTGGCTGGGCTTTCAATCGTTCTGGGAGGACATCCTTCACAGCGATCCTGAGCTGCTGGAGTGACCGGCTCGCACCCAGGAGCAGAGCAGCAGAGGACTGGCACAAAAGCCAATAGAATTGATACCATCAATCCTGGCAAGACCGATGGCCACCCGGTCGATCTCCATCTCGCTGGAGGAAGCCCAGCTCCAGCAACTGGACGAGGAGCTGAACCGCGCCTGCGGCCCGGACCGGCGCAACCGCTCCTCCGCGCTGAGCGAGGCGCTTGAGCTCTGGCTGAAGCAACGCCGTCTTGTGGCCCTGCAGCAGGCGTATCACCAGCTGGGGCGGCTGGAGGGCGGTGACGCCGCAGCCGCCGCAGCCGCCGCCACTGCCATGGGGAGCGCCAGCCTTGAGCGGCTCAATGACTGAAACGGATCTCAGCCAGCCCCAGCGCGGCCGCCTCTACACCTGGCCCCGCAATCGCGCCTTCGGCGACAGCAAGGCCAGGCCAGTGCTGGTGATCGCCCCGGATGCCGCCACACGCAGCAGTCACCGCTGGGTCGTTGTGCCCATCAGCACGGATGCACGCCTGGCGGGCCATCCCCTGGCCGTATCGCTCGCGGCAACGGTGCAAACGGGTCTGCATCAGCCGAGCCATGCCATGGCCTGGCTGCCCACCAGCGTGGAGCGGGAGCAACTGGCCGGCCCCTTGGGGAGGATCACTCTAGCGGAGCTGAAGGCCGTGCTGGGGGCACTGCACACGGCACTGGATCTAGCCATGGACGAGCCCTGGCAGCCGGACGCCATCAACCACTGAGGCCCCGCCGGCCTGGCCCACACGGCAACGTGCTTCAGCAAGCACTCCTGCGTGCTGTTCATCGCGTTCATCGAACCGGTCGACGCCATCCCCGTCGCCCACTGATCCTCAGCCGATCCCCGTACGGGCGATGTCGAGCACATCCGCCATCGAGCGGATCTGATCCATGGTGTTGCGCAGCTGGACGGCGCTGAGCAGCTCCACGCGCAGGTCAATCCGGGCCGGTTTGCCGGGGTTGGTGCGCACGCGGGCATCACTCACATTGATGCGGTGATCGGAGAGGCGGGTGAGGATGTCCTTGAGCACACCCACCCGATCGAGCACCTCGATGCGCAGCTGCACCGGGTAGCGGCGGCGCTGCTCCTCGGCCGCCAGCGGGTTCCAGCGCACCGGCAGGCGCCGCTCGGCAGGCACGTTGACCAGGTTGCCGCAGTCCTGGCGGTGAATCGTGATGCCGTGGTTGCCAAGGGCGACCGTGCCCAAAATCTCCTCACCCGGCAATGGGCTGCAGCAGCCCCCGAGCCGGTATTCCAGGCCCTCGAGCCCCACGATCGGGCTGGCGTCGCCGTGGGCGGTGGCAGGCGCAGCTGCCGAGGCGGCGGCCTGCTCCCCCTGGGCCGACACCGTGCGGGCCAGCTCCTCATTGCTCTGAACCGGCACCGCCGCAGCCGAGAGCAGGCGCAGCTCCTCGCGCAGGCGATTGAGCGCCTGGTGCAGGGTCACCCCGCCGAAGCCGATGGCGGCCAGCAGATCCTCAGTGCCCACCAGGTTGCAGCGGCGGGCCACCTTGGCCATCGCCTCGCCGTTGAGCAGGGCATCGAAACCGTCACGGCCCAGCTCCCGCTCCAGCATCGCCGTGCCGCGCGAGATGTTCTCTTCGCGGTGGCTTTTCTTGTACCACTGGCGGATGCGATTGCGCGCCGTGGGGGTGGCCACGAAATTCAGCCAGTCGAGGCTGGGATGGGCCGACTTGGCGGTAACGATCTGCACGAAATCACCGTTCTGCAGCGGCGTGGCCAGCGGACAGAGGCGGTCATTGATGCGCACGCCCTGGCAGTGATTACCCACCTCGGAGTGGATGCGATAGGCGAAATCCACCGCCGTTGATCCCTTACGCAGGCCGACCACATCACCGCTGGGGGTGAACACATACACCTCCTCATCGAAGAGGTCTTCCTTGATCGAGCGCAGGAAGTCGCTGCTGTCTTCGCCGACATCATCCTTCTGCCAATCCACCAGCTGGCGCAGCCAGTTGAAGCGCTCGGCGTCGTTGCCGATCGCAGCAGGCGACCCTCCCTCCTTGTACTTCCAGTGCGCCGCAATGCCGAACTCCGCCACCTGATGCATCTCGGCGGTGCGGATCTGCACCTCGATCGGCCGGTGGCGGCCGATCACCGCCGTGTGCAACGACTGATAGCCATTGGGCTTGGGCAGACCGATATAGTCCTTGAAGCGGCCGGGGATCGGCCGGAAGGTGTCGTGCACCACCGCCAGGGCGCGATAACAGCTCTCGAGATTCGGGCAGATGATGCGCAGCGCCGCCACGTCGTAGATCTCGTGGAACGCCTTCTGCTGGCGCTGCATCTTGCTCCAGATGCCATAGAGATGCTTGGGCCGGCCGCTCACATCCACCCCCTCCAAGCCAGCCGCCAGCAGTCGCTCGCGCAGCAGTCCGGCCGTCACCCCCAGGCGCTCCTCGCGATCGGAGCGCTTGCTGGCCACCTGCTGCTGAATCTCGCGGAAGGCCTCCGGCTCGAGGATCTTGAAGGCCAGATCCTCCAGTTCCCACTTCAGCCGGCCGATACCGAGGCGGTTGGCCAGGGGCCCGTAGATCTCGCGGGTTTCGCGGGCGATGCGCTGCTGCTTCTCCGGCTTCAGCGCCCCGAGCGTGCGCATGTTGTGCAGCCGGTCGGCCAGCTTCACCAGCACCACCCGGATGTCGCTGGCCATCGCCAGGAACATGCGCCGCAGGTTCTCCGCCTGGGCTTCGGTCTTGTTGGTGAAATGGATGCCGCCCAGCTTGGTGACCCCCTCCACCAGGCCGCGCACCTCAGCGCCGAAGTGCTCCTCGATCTCCTCGGGGGTGACGTCCGTGTCCTCCACCACGTCGTGCAGGAAGCCGGCAGCGATCACGCCGGCGCTGGCGCCGATGTCGCGCAGCAGGTCGGCCACCGCCACCG
>Ga0214917_10006170_pt1 | contig 12538 bp, 19 predicted proteins | sample LL_1208_BB_MetaG_FD_177983 | JGI IMG/M metagenome (GOLD analysis project Ga0214917, IMG submission 177983) | Freshwater microbial communities from Lake Lanier, Atlanta, Georgia, United States - LL_1208_BB | ecosystem: Environmental > Aquatic > Freshwater > Lake | place: USA: Georgia | collected...
AGACCAAAAATCAGAATAATTTTTTTCTGGATTTTGTTCAATGTAGTCGGAGAATCGTTTCGCTGTTAATGATAATATCCTTCTGACTCTCAACGGAACTTTCCCAAGGACAAGATTGCAAGTGATTCGCTGTCCATCACCGCCGCTGTTATTACAGTCTCCACGTGATGATTTGACCTCCGCCAATCGGTAACTGTTTCCGGATCATTCACGCCTGCCGCGGCATTACTTTCCAGCTCAGCGGGAGCCACACCGACCATATCCAATGAGTTTTCGCTTCCGATATAATCGTCAGTTGATACGGGGCGCAATTGAGAGCTGTCACCGCCTCCGCATCCGTAAAGAACCCCCGAGAAACTCGCAACAACAAGAAATCGCATATTCCTGAGAAACGAAGTAATCAATCGATAAACAAAATTCATTTATTTGCAATTTTTTTAAAATAAATAATTATAAAATGATCGATAAATTAGCCACCCTCATTTGTCAAGTATTTTATACGACCAGAAAACTCATCTTCAGCAGCATCCTCACATCGTTTTAGCTCAAAAACAATGTTTGAAAACCTTGCAGAATTGTCCGTATCGCCTCGTCTAATCCTGTACCTATCCAGGAAGGATTCGCGTGTATCCCAGTCAATAGGGAAGAAACCGAACAGAGATTCGTCTCGGGGAAGAGAGGGACATTGGAACCCACCAACAGCTTTTGTCCAGTTATACCCGTCTTCGGAGCGCTGGTAAACATGTGATGTTACATGAATGACAGAAAAACATTTTTCACTAGGTTTTTGGATCAGAATTTTGTGATTGTGCCCTATTGCACCTTTGATCAATATCGGAGATTGAAATGCCGATCGCGTCTCGACGGATTTCATATGATCCCCTACACGATCTGCTATCGGTCTCAGTAACCCTCGTATAGCCAATGGAACGTACAACTGATGGATGCATGTATGATGACCATTTCCGGTATCCTGACAATCGCGGGAATTTTTGTTGCTTTTATCCACCAATGCATAAACGTTTATATCCGTCACAACCTGATATGGCCGTTTATCACCTTGAATTTGCAATTTGCCATCGCGAGCACTAGAGCTACCATTTCCACATCCTCCCAACACGATTGACAAAACCAAAATGACAAATAATCTTCTCATAAAATCTCTAAGATTTGAAAACAATATCTCCCGGAAAGAATCAATCCTACTAAATTAATTAACACTGATTGATTTCATGTGAGATATAGGTATATGTGGATAGTTTTCTGCCTTGAACCAGATATCAATAGAGCTTGTTTCGATTTTATAATCTCGCATATCTTTGCAAAATTGTCCCGAAACAGAAATAAATTCATTTAATTTATTATTTCGGATTCCCGAATTCGGGAATTCCTTGTATAGTTTTGCGAGTTTAGCTGCTGATTTATCATAAACAAAAACGGAGATGGAATCAATTGAAGCAAGTTGAGAATATTTTCGAATTTTTATCAATTCAAGATAATTTATTTTCTCAATCCATCGATCTCCTTTCCCAACAGTTATATGCCGAAAATTTATACAATTCGATCTTGTTGTTGATAAAATCAAAAATGAAAATAACCCGTTCGGTCTCGCGATTGACCCAACCGAACGATAATAATCATCCAAAAACGGTTCCGAGACTTTATCCAATACTTCACCAGAAACTATTGTTAAAATTAATTTATTTATTTCCTTCGAATTAGGTTTACTTGCATAACAAATTCCCTCAGCGCAACGTGGTTTGAATCCGCCAATTATTTTAGAGAATAATTGCGGGTACTCCAATCGTACCGTTTCCAAGTCTCCTGAATCACTGCATCCAAAAACAATCAATCCTATACTCAGGATCGACAGTTTCACGCAAACAGCTCTTGTCGTAATAATCATCTAGGAACAACACATGATATATTCAAGGCCAAAACTTACTGTACATATTTGCAATATACTTAATTCGCGTCGTTCAAAATTCCTCAAAACAGATAGTCTCATCTGACTACCTCAATCTGACTGATCTGGATCGGACTTCTCGGTGGATGCTTCATCTTCCTCATTCAACCCATGACCAAGTGCTGCCGTAGCTTCAATTTCAGCCAGCTTAGCGTTGGTTACAACAGTCCCAGCAGAGCTATGAACGGATCCTGATTCAGATCTACTTTTGGAATTTGGTCGGGATGCCTCTCGGAAGGAGGCATCACTTTGACCAGCAGAGCTATGAACAGATCCAGATCGCTTCGCGTCGCCTGAAGAATGTCCAGACCCATGGGCTTTGCGAATAGCGGATTCGCTGGACTTGTCTCCCGAACCTGGATCGAGATTCTCGGGGTTTCCTTTGTTAACCAAGACCCAAGACTCATCCACTTCTCCGTCATTGTCTCCAGATGACTTGCCCTTTCTGGCATCCTTGGATCCACCATTACCACAACCACTTGTGAAAACAAGGGGAATAATTATTGCGTTTAAAAATTTCATTAAAATACCAAAACCTGCGAGGAGATGTACGGAGAATAAGGTTGCGGGGCGCATCTTACAGGCCCCATCGCATCAGTTGAAACCGTGATGGGCTGAAAATCTTTCAACCAATATATACCAACCTCCTTGATTAGGGAGAAGACGGCGATGGTAACAGACCAACAATTCGGAATCAACAAATCAAACTAATAAATAATTATTAAATTCGAAGATTTATCTATTACTTACCACATTTCCTGGCGCGGTGCTTCACCGAATCGACCCAACACACAGCGAGCCGATGCGATCCTCTGAGGGTATATCCAGTTTATTTTGCAATATATCTTCCACAATATTCCAATCAATTGTGGCAGTGAAAGATCCTCTCCACTGTTACGCGCGCTTGACCACTAGTTCCGTTCACAACCATCCAAAAGAGCTCAAAATACAGAAAATAAAACGTTTAGTCACATAACTCATAAGAATCATAACTAATCAAACATTTTCAAACTCTAACTTCCAAATACATATTTAATACGTATTATTTAATTAAATTATCTGGAATCTAAGCTTATTCCATAATTTCATCTTTATATGTGATTTGCGCCAACGCCGAATCAGGGATTCCCGGACATTTTGAAACCTTCCAAATCATGTTTGCTGATACTTCGCGACTAGATGATTCGTCGACCTGTTTCAGCGACGAGGCTTGGAGGAGAATTTCCTTAAAAGAAAGTAACCAAAAAACAGACGAAATATCTGCGCCGGAATTCGGAACGAAATGTACCTGAATGTCAAAGCAGTCAACCTTGGGTTTTGAGAAATGCAACTCAACAAAAAACTCAATTCCCTCACCTCTTCGAACGGGTTTCTTTTCACTTCTCAAATATACGTCCTTCGAGAGATTATCTTGGTTATTCACAAGGTAATAGTTTTCCGCTGACTTGGCCATAGAAATCAAAGCTTCCTTAATGCTTTCCGGCAGAGAAAATTTTTTTGTGCACCACCCTGACCGACAATCCCGCGAACCGTCGTCAGAAAGGTGCCTCGAAACACCCCACTTAACCGTGGCACTGTATAGCACTTTGCCCGACGAATGTTGTTGGACCTGCGCCTCATCTCCCCCACCACATCCAGCGATGAAAGAGCACCATGCAAAAATCGAGATCAGATACAGCATACGTGGAATCAATCACTAAAAAATAATGAGATCGCGAACAAACAAGAATTTTGAAAAATATTCAAATAAAAATAATTTATTGAGTAAATAAAGAATGAAGTTCATGTTTGAAAATTCCGTGTTCCCATAAACATTTCCTCTCTTTAAAAAAGGACGAACATACTCTGCCTGTGAAAAAGATTCCGCCCAGCCCACTTTTAGTATAGTCGCTATCTTAACACACAGAGTCGGGGATGACCCTGTATTGGAACGATCAGACCCAGTATTCACGGATATGCGACCGAGTGAATTGGACCAGGAACAGAGGGATCAACTATATGACCAGTTTCCTTCCCAAAATAACTGAGAAACTTGCGAATATATGTACGAACGACTCTGACAAACCTTGTAACATCTCTTGTCGTGGATGATCATTTTGAATCTTTATGCAGAAATTTAAGAATAAAAAATCCGGAAAAAAAAGTGAATATTTGCAATATATTGATTCAAGATCCCTCGATCTGATCTATTGGGATCTCCGGTGGATGCCTCATCTTCTCCACTGAAGCCATTACTAAGAAGCTTGAGTTTCAGGCCAGCTCAAAATCGAGACCTAGAGGATCCTGAAGGACCAGACTACCTGGATCCACTGCTAGGGGGTGGAGATGCCTCTCGGAAGGAGGGTTCCGTATCAATAGAGCCATGAGAAGATCCTGACTTTCTCGACTTTGCGGGGTTTGCTCCGTTAACAACTACCCAAGACTCCTCCAACGCTCCCTGATTGTCTCCCGATTCCGAGGACTCTTTCATGGCATTATTGGATCCACCATTACCACAACCGCTTGTGAAAACAAGAGGAATAATTATTGCGTTTAAAAATTTCATTAAAAAACAAAAACCTGCGATGAGATATTCGGGGTAAAATTGATTACTCCGCAATAAATAAATTTGAATTAGTATGCATGTTTGAAAAGAATACTAAGTCAGGAACATTATACTCATCCACTAGCTTCGCTAATGAAGAGGAATTCCTCGGTTCCGTAATCTCAACAAGGCTGCGGGAGACATTGATTATTGGTAGTGACAAAAAATTCTTCTTAATTGATTCAAAAAAGAATTTATGAAAATTTTCCGCATCACGTTCAAATGGAACAATTATTAACGAAGATATCGCACAATTATTCTCCACATGGAATGTCCAGAAAATTGTGAAAGATATATATAGCATTTCAGGATTTTTGAAAATTAATTGATTAGTCGACTTGAATTTTGATTTCCAATATTTTTCGCGCAAACTGTCGCTACTCATTATCACAGACAAAACATCCCTGTTAACAATTCCCTCGAGGTTCGAATGTATTTTTGTTTTTTTTTGTCGTTTTAGGTTCATAATGAGTATAATTCTCCATTTCATAATAATATTGACCACCGTTGGTTGTGGAGGCGGTGGTGACTGTTTCTTCAGAGCGTCTAGAAACCTTGGCACCACCGCCTCCACAACCAACGGTGGTCAATATTATTATGAAATGGAGAATTATACTCATTATGAACCTAAAACGACAAAAAAAAACAAAAATACATTTACCGGAATGATATAAATTAATCGTTTTGCATGCAATCGAGATCTTAAGTCAATCAGCTCTTTCCTTTGGTTTCACACCGTGGATCATCGCCGTATACTCCACTGTCTCGGCTTTGTACTTATTTCCACATTTCTTTTTCTTTACAAAAATATAATTTCCAATATATTTTGAGGGATCAATTGGAATATATTTCAAATATAAATCACGATTAAACTCCTCCGAATTCGACGACTGATCGCTCATTTTCATGAAACGACGACCCGATGGAAAATTGAATCCAGAAAAGAAATTAGAGAAAGAATACATCCAGCACTTGGTGTCCGAAGGGACTCTGATCAACTCGATTGTCAAATATACTGTTACGCATTTCGGTGATCGATCGACCAAGACGACTGTGGGACCTTCCCACATATATCGAAACATGGACGGAAAGACTTTTGCTCTTGAAAGTCAACCTCCGTTTCCACAACCATTGAAAAGAAGCAACAATCAAATATAGGAAAAATCGAACCGAAAGGACATACTATAACGAGAGGGATGGGAGAAACCAACTATCAGCTCAGTAAATTCTCATTATAAACAAAAACTCTTGAAATAAGACACTTTAGAACATTTTGGGATACATAAAACAAAAACTGAAAAGTTTCATGCTTAATTAAAAAATTTAAACGCCTCTTCAATATTCATGTGGAGGAAAACAACGTTTCGAGAAATGGTGTCCCACCCATCACTCACTTTCTTCCAAAGAGGACAAACGAACTGGCCCGATATGAAAGACTCCGGCCGGATCGAAGACTTGGGCACCCTCTCAACCCAACTGAATCCTGTCGTTAGTGGATCACTGAGTGCGGCTCTTTCCATCACAGAGGAACATTCTCCGTTTCGTCTGCTTATCATCAATAATTGCGTTAATACTCAGGTGAGAACAAGTTGCAATTGCCCCGAATGAACAAGCGTGAATGGAACTCGTCGTCCAGAAATTTTTTTTTTCGCAATATCGACCTGATGCTTCCTCATCAATGAAGTTCTAGATCCGTCACCGGAGGTTTTGGATCATTGTAGCTAGGAACAGCAAGATATAGTTAAGATAGAGAATTTTAAAAGGATATTGTGCAAATCGAATTCTTATCGTCATTAAACGACCATATATGGAATAAACGCTGTTCGGGTCATACTGCAAGATTTCTACTGGTTCCATCACTAGTTGACTTAACCGGTGCAGAACCGCCTTCAAGGTTTTCTTCATTTGACTTCTCTGCAGAACCGCCGTCAATACGCCAAATATTATTCGGGAAATCTTCACTTGAGTCCTCTCGACTGCTGTCGCGGCCCGAAATCTCTCCGCCGCTTTTGCATCCATCAAAGACAATACAGAGACTTGCTGTGATATAAAGAAACCACACAAACCTGGAAACAGCTTTTGTCGTAATCATCTTAAATGTTCATGCGAAACTTTGAAAATAAAATAACTCGGAAAGAAAAGTACATCGTTGCAAAATATTTAATTCGAGCAGCTCCTTCAATTGGAAATACTTTTACTACCAAAACTCACTGCCGAGGAGCCTCTGACTCTCCCTTTCAAGGACACAGCTCCCGCTTCAATTTCATCCATGCTAGCCGGTTTTCCCGGAGTCGGGACAGTGTTGGTCACAGCCGTTACAGCAGAGCTATGAACGGATCTTGATTTCTTTTCGCCTTACTCGACCAGCCGACCAATTGATCACTAAATTCTCCTTTATTTGCCATCGTTTCCAGATATTATCTATGGGGATGATGTCGAGGATGCGAACGAGCTTCCTCAGGTGCTAGTAGCAGATCTGCACCAACTGATTCGAAAGGCCCACCCAACGCTACATATTCTTTTCCCCATTATTCTTATGAACGTTTCCTGGCATAATTGGATCCCCCACCAAAACCACTAGTGAAAACATCAGGAATAATTATTGCGTTTATATATCTCAATAAGAACCAAAACCTGCGAGTAGACAGAGGAGACGATTCTATAGTCAAAAACTCCGCGAATAACGGCAAGAAATTTCATTCGAGCTCCCCTCCGTGACCTCTCGCCGAGTTGCTAAAAAAAGAATTCATAATTATAAATTGAACAGAATTGGTTTCAACCGTTTCATAAGAGCCATAAACAGATCCTGATTGCCTCCAGCCGATCTAGTTCGGGCCAGCTCAAGCTCGAGACACAGAGAATCCTGAGGGACTAGACTATCTGGATCCACTGCTGGGAGATTCAGATCCCCCTCGGAAGGAGAATTCCGTATCTATAGAGCCATGAGAAGATCCGGATTGCTTCAAGGCGGACTGACTCGGTCATCCCGTCGGATTCTTCATCACTGTACATCCCCACTTATACCGAAAGCGGGTTAAGAGATATATCGAGCAGACGTTTTTCCGTCCGGTGAGTAATTCTCGACGACCAAGTCAATACGAGAACCGGAACTTCTTCCGGATATCGATTCCCCTAACATTCTTTCACTTGAGAAATTGGAGCATCCGAGGGAATTTCAGGAGCTGGAAAAACTTTTGCTCGTGATAGTCAACCTCCGTTTCCACAACAATTCAAAAGCAAATAAAGCAAAAATCGAACCGATAGGACAAACGGAGAAAGCTAGAACAGACGGAGCTGGTTTGTCTCCTGATCGGAAGGGTGGTGAAGGCTAACGGATTCCTGTATAAAATCAAATATTAGCTCTGATGCTGAAAACGATGAGTATCCGGGGCTTCTTCCTTCGTGTGAGCAAGGTATCCAATCTACTGGTCGGGATTGTTCCAGATTCCCGAGAATTTATATCATCACGATATACAAATATCTTACACAACTCACGTGTAGCTGCATACGAACCGAATGCAAGTTCTAGATCCTCGTGAATTGAACTTAACAAATCGCCATAAACAATTTGGTAAAAATAGGACATGGAATTACAAAGTTGATGTATTCAGAAAAACCACCGACCAATGCAAGTGTACCAAACGTTCAAGATAAAACATGGGAGAGGTGCGAAACAAGCCGTATAGATAGTCGATTTGCCAGGGAAGGAATGGAATGAAACTTCGGAAATTCCGTCACAATTAATATTCCATGCTCGAGAAATTTTAATGCGATGACGGATGCGACCATTTCCAACTGTCTACCGAACGCAACGAAAGAATGTGTGAATGATCCTGAATTTTGGGTAGCCTCGCACCACGAAGCGTCGACTATAAATCTTGGGTACCGTGTTGACACTTACGGAGGGGTCATTTTCGATGGTTCGGATCTTCCCCATGAATTAATGGCGTTTCGGGAACTGTTTATAAGCTCTTTGCGCCATGTTGTTAGTGCAGGTTACAACAAAGCGTACTGGATATCGGTTCCCTCGGGACGGTGTGACTTGGTTCCAGTGATCATGAATGAATTCGGGTTTTACGTCCATCATGCTAAAAGGGAATACTTTATGCTTGCTAAATGGAACGACGTCTCGCGTCCAAATCCGATTCCTATTCCTTCAATGCATCAGGTATGTTACCCTTTTACTCTCTCCTTCCACTCTCCGTCAGGTTGGAGTCGGTTGTGTCATTTTAAGAGCCGATGATTGTATTCTGCTTGTGAAAGAGAGAACCGGGCCAGCGGCTGTGAAAGGATGTATTTGGAAACTCCCAACCGGTTTAGTGGACCCCACTGAGGATCTCCAAGATGCTGCGTTACGCGAAGCAAAAGAAGAAACATGTCTTGATTGCGAATTCACGTCAATCGTATGCTTTCGCCACAGTCACGGTTGTAGTACATCTCTTGGTGCTACTAGTGATCTCTTCTTTGTATGTCTTCTCCGCCTATTAGATAACACCCAGGAGACGTGTCTTCAGGAGTCTGAAATTCTTGACTCGCGCTGGGTACATTTCTCAAGTATTCATGAAGTCACGGGCTGCATGGAAGGCACTGCTGCCCATGAGCTCATGGAAAGGATTGTTCAAGTGGTAGCCGGTACAAGCCGAATCGGAATTTCATGCAGGAAGCTTCCGGCATGGAGGCGCAACAATTGCGACCAGTGGATATTCTTTCCCGTGGATAGTAGTTAGCCTTAATATTGTCCTTTTCCGTTGTAAGATACAATTAAAACACTCGAATCGCATGAAATTATGATTCACACACTAATCCGAGTTGTATTGGATACATGTGTAGTTCAAATGAGATGTCGGTTTCTTGGCAAAGAAAAAAGTCAATGTCGGGGATCGAACCCGAGACCTTCTCCGTGTAAAGGAGATGTGATAACCACTACACTACATCGACAACCAGAAAAATTTGAAAATTTCGATCGACATCGTTGTAAAACTCACGCTTGTTTTGAATGCAAGATATGGGGTTTTCCGAATTACTTACGGTAGAGAATACAAACTCAATATATGTGCGGCTATCCTCGGCTTCAACTGTGGACCTACATTTCAATGTCCATCGTAAAATCGTAATTAATCGTAGGAACCACGCCTGAAATGAATTTGAGAAATACGAAAAGTGAAAGATCTGGTCTGACAGGGTGGTTATTTGATTTCCATTCATGAATGACCTTCAGCATCATTTTCGCATGCTGACAGGGGTGAATCGAAGCCGTTCTTATCCCGGTGAATGGGTGTGAATCTACAGTGACAGTTTTGGTGACATACTCCGACAACACATCTTGATAAATTTGCTCGTCTGTGAGTGAGTTACCTGCCCTGTCATAACCAAATAGCCACAGACGAGGCGTCTGGTAGTACTTATCCCAGGTTATAGAGAGATCATAACTTCGTTCGTTGTTACAGTCCTGTGGTGCCTCGATCACTACCGGACATCTTGTGTTTGACTTGTCCCCGTCGCTTCCCAATAAGGCGTTATCAAGATCAGCAAATTCAGACAAATCAGGGGGTGCATTGGCACTCATTGAAGCCGTACAAGATGTACTCTCCGTGTTACTCAAAAAGTTATCCACTATATTCAAGGCCTGACTACTGCCCTCTCTTTCAGTCTTCTCCGTTATACCAGCAACCAACCAACCACCTTCAGCATCGTCCATATGGCTCGTCGTCGCCAGGACATGATCTAAATCACGTACACGGGAAGGACATGGAACTCCCCTCGTTATCAAAAATTGCTTGTCTTTTGGCAAAAAGGGTTTCTCGAGTGACTTGCTGGAGGCTGCCGACCATTTCCATGTGGGAAACTTGAACACCAGTTGGTCACCGGCACGAACAAACTCCTCTGGAGTAAGGGTCCCATCTGACTCAAATTTAGACTCCTTACTTACTCCTGAGAATATATTCACCACCCCACGATACGCGTCACCGATTTGATGACCTAATATATTGAAATTCATACGTAACTCTAGGGGATGATCCAAAGTGTGATACTCCACGCAGAAGGGCGCTTTCGGTGAAACCTAACCGTACCTACATGATTTTATATGAGTGATTACTGCTGTTGCTCGTTCGCTTTGCTCAAAAGACGCTTCTGCATGAACATATTCGACTCCATCATGTTTTGAGCACAACGCCACAGGCAGGTTTGTTGAGATGAACTCAAATCTTTTCCCGGAGACGGAACACAAGCGTCAAAGCACTTCCCTGTGAGTTTGACCAACATTTGCTGCGACTCTACAACAGCGCGGAGTTGCATCAATTGTTCCTGAGCTTTCTGAGAATCGGACATATGATAAATTTCGAACTAGACCGTTTGCCATGATGAGGATTATGAAATTGATGATCGTGAAAAAAGAGTTGAAAAAAAATCACTTCCATTTCATTTTCATGGTGCTAGTTTTCACATCTGGGTGTCCTATTCTCGTCACTATTCGGGAGACTTTTCTCGAATAAGGAAGTTCGAATTCTTGTTTTGGGCCTCGACAACGCGGGTAAAACTACGATTCTGTGTAAGTTTGGCTTTTCCAACATTCACCATTCTATATTTAGACCGACTCCAAACCAACGATGTCGTAAAGACAACACCAAGTACGTATTCTTCTCTTTGATTTCCTCTTACTGTTCGTAGCAATCGGTTTCAATGTCGAAACGGTACAATACAAGAATATTAAGTTGCAGGTGTGGGATCTAGGTGGACAATCGAGTATTAGGCCATATTGGCGTTGTTACTATCCAAATACGAACGCAATCATCTATGTTGTGGATTCGAACGATCGAGATCGCATTGAAGATGCGAAAGTTGAACTGCAACAGCTTCTATGTGAAGAGGAACTGAAAGGTGTTACTCTTTTGGTTTTCGCAAACAAGATGGATCTCCCAAACGCCATGAACGCAGCCGAGGTTTCAACTGGTCTTGGTCTCATCGATATTCGTGATCGTCAGTATGCGATATTCCAATCGTCCGCGACTCAAGGTCATGGTATAAATGAGGGGTTAGATTGGCTCGTAACAGTTTTATCGAGTATGTAGTACAACTCGCCCAAGAAAAAATTCACATACTGTTATTACTAATCAATCTCCTCTGGTTCTTGGCAACCCGATACATCTTCATCCTCTTCGTAGAGCCCTGAGAAATCACCGCTCAATGTCTTCATTACTTTCCCTATTTGCACGGACAATTTCACGTCATTCTGGGCCATCAACTGAACCTGACCAATATACCCCATAACCTGAGGTTGTTGCACCGAATGACCCAAAACTTCCTCAATCTGCGACCCTAGGATCTCCAATACCTTTGGGACCAGTTTCGTAAACTTGAGCTGAAATTGAATCATAGGATCCGGTATGCTTGAACATTCATCTAAAATCGTTCGCAAAGATTTCTCATTCTTTGGATTCTTCAATGCTGATATTGCCAAATCCACTATCCTCGAAGCTTGCTCCCGTGTTATCGTGTGGTGGTTGCTCGTCGACACTCCTGTTGTCATTATATCTACAAAAACGGTGAGCAATATGGTAAAACATGTATTCCTTTCTTCACTCTTATCACTACACATATTTAGTCGGTTCCAACACCCCACCAGGCCTTGAAACGCGGCATAAGGATCGCCAACAATGCACCGCTTCCACCGAGGTAAACTGACTTGACTAGGAAACCTGCGTAAAGTCCCGGAATACCTCTGTTCGCATATATTCCCGCAGCTGTTGAGAAAACACCCGATATACCAGACATCAAATACGCGGGACCAAAAGTTGGTCTCGCGATAGCTGTATTGAATGTCTCTGCAACTGCTTGCTTTTGGATACCTGTTCGAACAACATCTGTCCAGCAGTTAAGGACTGTTCCAAACATACCAGCACCAAAACCCGCAAGAGTATCGGCAGCAACGGTTCCCTTTCCGCATAATTGCTCACTAGGCTTCTTGAAAACATCCAAGGAGAAGAAAT
>Ga0214917_10006171_pt1 | contig 12537 bp, 9 predicted proteins | sample LL_1208_BB_MetaG_FD_177983 | JGI IMG/M metagenome (GOLD analysis project Ga0214917, IMG submission 177983) | Freshwater microbial communities from Lake Lanier, Atlanta, Georgia, United States - LL_1208_BB | ecosystem: Environmental > Aquatic > Freshwater > Lake | place: USA: Georgia | collected...
TTGCGCCTGATGCTCGAGTTGCAAGGCGAAACCGTTCTGCGCTGCAAGCCGATCATCGGCTATTTGCACACCGGCATGGAAAAGACAGGTGAGTCACTCTCTTACCTGCAGGGCGGCACCAACGTGACGCGCATGGATTATCTCTCGCCGCTCAACAACGAGCTGGTGTTCTCGATGGCAACAGAGAAACTGCTCGGTATCGACGGCGATATCCCTGAGCGAGCGCAGTGGATGCGCATGCTCTTGTCAGAGCTCAACCGCATGAGCAGCCACCTGTTGTTCATGGCGACCAACGGCATGGATCTCGGCGCCGTCTCAATGATGCTTTACGGCTGGCGAGAGCGCGAAGAAGTGCTGCGGTTCTTTCAGAAGGTCACGGGTTTGCGAATGAACCACAACTTCATTCGCCCCGGTGGTCTTGCTGCCGACCTGCCGGCCGGCTGGCGCGACGACGTGCTGCACCTGCTCGACATGTTGCCGCCACGACTCGCAGAGTACGAAGTGCTGATGACTGGTCAGCCCATCTGGCGCGAGCGCCTGCAGGGTGTCGGTGTCATCACGCAGAGCGAAGCGCTGGCTCTCGCCGCGACTGGACCAATTTTGCGTTCGACCGGTTTGGCATGGGATCTGCGCCGTGACCTGCCATATCTCAAGTACAACGACGTCGAGTTTGACGTTGTCGTCGGCGCTCACGGTGACGCCTATGACCGTTACGCCATTCGTTTGAATGAGATTCGTGAGTCGATGACAATCGTGCGTCAGATCTTGGATCGCATGCCATCGGGTGACTATCGCATTCAGAACAAGAAGGTCACCCCACCGCCGCGTGGCCGCATCGATGAGTCGATGGAAGCACTCATCCACCACTTCAAGATCTTCACTGAGGGCTTCAAGGTGCCCGAAGGTGAGGTGTATGTCGCCATCGAGTCGCCGCGTGGTGAGATTGGTTGCTACATCGCGAGTGACGGCTCGTCGGTGCCGTATCGCATGCACGTGCGCGCGCCGAGTTTCGTCAACGTGCAGTGCTTGCCACACATGATGCGCGGCGGTCTCGTCGCCGACGCGGTTGCAGTGATTTCTTCGATCGACCCCGTGCTGGGCGAGGTCGACCGATGAGTCGACTCAACGACGCCCGCCTCGAGACGGCACACGAAATTATCGGCCGGTTTCCGCGCAAGAAGTCGGCGCTCATTCCTCTGTTGCATCTCGCGCAAGAACAAGACGGTTATGTCGCCCAAGATGCGATGGTGCACATCGCTGAATTGCTCGACCTCGCACCAGCCGAGGTGTACGGCACCGCGAGTTTCTACGAGATGTTCAAGTTCCATCCGGTCGGCAAGTACTGCATCAATATCTGCACGAACATCTCATGCCAACTCGTCGGCGCGTGGAACCTGCTGCACCATGCCGAAGAACGCCTCGGCATCAAGGCTGGCAGCACCACCGACGACGGCATGTTCACCATCGAAGACGTCGAGTGCATCGCAGCATGCACCGAAGCGCCTGCGCTGCAGGTGAATTACCGCTATCGCTACAAAGTGACGCCCGAATCGTTCGACCAGATGGTGAGCGACCTCGAAGCAGGTCGGCTCGTGGGCGAAGTTCCGTTGCACGGCACGCTCGCCACGGTGCGCCAAGAGACGACGGCTACCTGGAGCAACCGCGGTAGCGAAGCCCAAGCGAAAGTTGACGAGCGATGAGCGTGCCAAGCGGTCCGCGCATCATCACCTCGCGGTTCGACGTTGCCGATGGGCACACCTATGCCGGCTATGTGCGCACCGGTGGCTACGTCGCATTACGCAAGGCCGTCGGTTCGATGACAGCGCAGCAGGTGCACGACGAAGTGAAGGCTGCCGAGATTCAAGGTCGCGGCGGGGCGGGCTTTCCGGCCGGCACCAAGTGGGGCTTTCTTCCTGCCGACGTGCATCCGCGTTATCTGGTGATTAACGGTGACGAGAGCGAACCTGGCACCTATAAAGACCGATTGCTGATGGAGCGTGATCCGCATCAGTTGATTGAGGGCATCGTCATTGCGTGTTACGCACTGAACGCCGCACAGGCGTTCTTGTACGTGCGCGGCGAGATGGCGCTTGCCCAAGAGCGTCTCGCACAGGCGTTGAACGACGCCTACGCCAACAAGATGGTCGGCAAGAACATTTGTGGCAGCACCTTCTCGGTTGACATCACGCTCACGTGGGGCGCCGGTGCCTACATCGTCGGCGAAGAGACGGCGCTGATTGAGAGTCTGGAAGGTGAGCGCGGCATGCCGCGACTGAAGCCCCCGTTTTTCCCAGCCGTGAAGGGTTTGTACATGCAGCCGACGATCGTGAACAACGTCGAGACGCTCGCCAACGTGCCCTACATCGTCAGCTCTGGTGGCAGCGAATTCAAGGCGATCGGCGCACCAACATCGACCGGCATGCGCATGTTTGCCGTGAGCGGACACGTGAAGAAACCCGGTGTATTCGAAGTGCCGAATGGTGTCACGACGTTTCGCATGTTGTTTGAAGCCCCCGAATACTGCGGCGGCGTTCGTGATGGTCGCAACGTGAAGGCGTTCATTCCCGGTGGCGCTTCGGCGATGTGGTTTTTTCCCGAACACCTTGACATGGCGCTCGATAAGCCGACGGTCGACAAGGCTGGCTCGATGCTTGGTTCAGGCGCCATCGTCGTGATGGACGACACCACTGACATGGTGGCGGCGTGTTGGCGCATCGTGCGCTTCTTTGCTCGCGAGTCGTGCGGCAAGTGCACGCCGTGCCGTGAGGGCACCACGTGGCTCGAGCGGGTGTTGAAGCGAATTCTCGACGGCCACGGTCGCCCCGAAGACATCGATTTGCTCATGGAAGTGAGCGAGAGCATCAGCCCAGGCATCGCTTGGCCGCCGCGGCAGACCACCATCTGCCCGCTTGGGCCGTCGGCCGTGTCGCCGATTGCCTCGGCGGTGCGACGCTTCCGCCACGAGTTCGACCACTACATCGCCCATGGGCGACCGATCGATGGCGTTGAGTCGCCGTTTGCCGTCGCTGCGGCAAGTCACGCATAGAGGTGATGATGACGACTCGGATGACGACACGATGACCGACACTGCAGCGCCGAAGACCACGGTGTCCGTCACCATCAACGGTCGCGCCGTTGAGGCGAAACCTGGGCAATTGTTGATTGACGCCTGCGAACAATCGGGCTCGTTCGTACCGCACTTCTGTTATCACCCACGCATGTCGCCCGTCGGCATGTGTCGCCAGTGCATCGTTGAAGTCGAAGGCCCCCGCGGCAAGGCGCTGGTCGTGTCATGCATGACGCCAGTGGCTGAAGGGCAAGTGGTGTCGACGACTTCTGAGCCCGCCAAGCGCGCGCAAGAAGGCGTGCTCGAATTGCTGCTCGCCAATCATCCACTTGACTGCCCGGTGTGTGACAAGGGCGGCGAGTGTCCGCTGCAAGACCAGGCGTTTTCACATGGCCCGGGTGAGAGCCGCTATGTCGAAGAAAAGCGCCACTATGAAAAGCCGATTCCGATCAGTGACATCGTGTATCTCGACCGCGAGCGCTGCATCTTGTGCGACCGCTGCACGCGTTTCGCGAGTGAAGTCGCTGGCGACCCCTTGATTTCGTTCACCAGTCGCGGCAACAACACGCAGGTGATGACGTTCCCCGACGAGCCGTTTGCGAGTTATTTCTCGGGCAACACCGTGCAGATCTGCCCAGTTGGTGCGCTCACCGCGTCGCCGTATCGCTTCAAAGCCCGCCCGTGGGACCTCGACCAGGTCGAAAGCACCTGCACCACGTGCAGCGTCGGTTGCCGCACGGTCGTGCAGAGCAGTCGTGATGAACTCGTGCGATACCAGGGTGTCGACATCGAATCGGTCAACTGGGGTTGGTTGTGCGACCGCGGTCGCTTCAATTTCGAAAGTGTGAATTCCAAAGAACGAGTTGGTGTGCCACTCGTGCGCACTAATGGCGCACTTGGTGAAACCACATGGTCGACGGCTCTTGACGCAGCGGGTCGACTGTTGCGCACGATTCTCAACGATCGCGGACCCAACGCTGTCGCTCTTCTCGGCGGGGCTCGTGGCACCAACGAAGATGCCTATGCGTGGGCGTTGCTTGCCGATGCGCTCGGTATCACCGCCCGCGATGCTCAACTCGGCGACGGTCTGCCCGCCGAGGTGTTCTCATTGCCGCAGGCCACGATTGCCGATGCGTGCAGTTCGTCGACGGTCGTGTTGCTTGCCCCCGATCTCAAAGAAGAATTACCGGTGCTCTATCTGCGCTTGCGTGACGCAGCAGAGAAGCGTCGCACGCGCATCATCGAAGTGTCACCCAAAGAGACCGGACTCTCGCGCTACGCATGGAAGTCGGTGCGCAATGAACCAGGCGATCAGGCCCGAGTCATCGCAGATCTCTGCGCCAGCCCCGCTGTGCGCGAACAGCTTGGCAAGGGTGCAGTCACTGTGGTGCTCGGTCGTGGCAACCTCGCCGAGTCGCCTGATTATGCGCTCTTTGCCGCTGGGGTAGTGCTCGCCGCACAACCCGAAGCGCGGGTTCTGCCCGTGGTGCGCCGCGGCAACGTGCGTGGCGCGGTTCTCGCTGGTCTGACTCCGCGTTCAGAGAACGGCGATGCCGCTTCTGCGTTGAGCCGTGCCGCAGCCGGAGAAGTCGAGTGCCTGATTTTGCTCGGAAGCGACCCCATCAGCGACATGCCCGACGCCGATCTCGTGCGCCGAGCCTTTGCCAGCGTCAAGCATGTGATTGCCATCGATACGTTCGTGACCGAATCAGCACGCCAAGCCGAAGTGTTTCTGCCGGCGGCGGCCTACGCCGAGAAGATTGGTACCACCACCAACTGCGAAGGTCGCATCAGTGACGTGGCGCAGAAGATCACTGCGGTTGGTACTGCGCGACCCGACTGGATGATCGCTGCTGAACTCGCGATGGAACTCGGCCTCGATCTCGGGTTCGCTAATTACCGCGAGCTTCACGACAAGATGACCGCGAGCGTGGCGGCGTTCGCCCCCGCTGCAGATGCTGTGGCCGTGCGTCGAGAAGGCGTTGTCGTTGCTCACGCTCCCGCAGTGCGCATCACCGCAAAACCACAGACAGCTGCACCGCGTCTGAGTCACCACTTCCGTCTGCTTGTTTCACGAGTCTTGTACGACCGCGCGATCGGCACGGCGCAAAGCCCGTCGCTGGCAGGGCTGGCTCGTGAGGCAGCCGTACACCTGCACCCGGGTGATGCGCAACGACTTGGCGTGCGCGAAGGTGCCGAAGTTCGTGTTGCCGCCAACGATGCCGCGGTTGTTCTGCCCGTCGTGTTCGATGAGTCGCTCGCGCGTGGCGTTGCCTTCGTGCCGTTCAATCAGCACGGCAGCGACATTCGCAACATCATTCGCCACGACGTGCCAGTCACCGATGCGCTGATCGAGGTCATCTGATGTTTGCGCTTGATCCGATGCTTGAGGGCGACGTGCTGTGGACTCCGCTGCTCATCGTCGTTCTCAAGGTGCTGGTTGTTTTTGTCGTTGGGCTCGTCGCCACGATGTTGATGGTGTGGTTCGAGCGCAAAGTGATTGCCGGCATGCAGAACCGCATCGGCCCGAACAAGGCCGGCCCATTCGGGCTCTTGCAGACGCTCGCTGACGGCATCAAGCTCTTCTTCAAAGAAGACCTGTTGCCACGCCGCTCTGACCGTTTCGTCTTTGCGCTCGCGCCGTTCTTGGCGTTTGTTCCGGCGTTCTTGTCATTTGCGATCATTCCGCTTGGTGGTGACTTCCGCGACGGCAACGATGGTCTCGTCACCTGGTTCGGGGTCGAAACCCGCGTGCAACTCGCCGACCCCCACGTTGGTGTGCTCTTTGCGCTGGCGATCTCGTCAATCGCGGTGTATGGCATCATGCTCGCCGGCTGGTCAAGTGGTTCGAAGTATCCGCTGCTCGGTTCGGTGCGCGCTTCGGCGCAGATGGTGAGTTACGAAGCCGCGCTCGGCCTCTCACTTGCCAGCGTCTTGCTCGTCGCTGGCACGCTCTCGACGAGCGGCATTGTGTCGGCGCAAGCGACGCTGACCGATTGGCATCTCATCTCGACCGGCATCGTACCGTTCGTCATTTTTCTCATTGCTGCAACCGCCGAGCTCAATCGTCCACCGTTCGACCTGGTTGAGGCTGAACAAGAACTCGTCGGTGGCTTCAATACCGAATATTCGTCGATTCGGTTCGCCCTCTTCTATCTGGCTGAATTCATGAACACCGTGTCGATGTCGGCGCTCATCGTGACGCTGTTCTTTGGCGGCCCACAACCGATTTCGTTCAACGGGTTCACACTCGATATTCCGTTCGTGCCGAACGGGCTCGAAGGCACCATTTGGCTCTTGCTCAAGGTGCTCGTCTTCCTCTATGTCTATGTGTGGTTCCGTGCCACTTTGCCTCGCCTGCGCTACGACCAGCTGATGGACCTTGGTTGGAAAGTGCTGATCCCTGGCTCGCTCGGCTGGTTCTTGCTCTTGGCGGCACAGCGCCTGGCCCGTGATCTGGGTTGGAATATTTTCGTAACGACGGCTGGTTCGGTGGTGGTGCTTGGCGTGTGTTACGCGCTGATGCTCGCCGCGTTTGCCACGAGCAACAAGACTCGAGAGTCGCAAGGAGTGCAGTTCTAAATGGGTTACCTCGGCGGATTCCTCGTTACCTTTCGGCAGCACGGTCGCAAGAATCGTGTGACGACCCAGTACTCGGGCGGTCGTCTCTTCAAGCGCAAGAAGCGCAACGCCGAGACGATGGACGAAAAAATCGACAAGCCCGAGCGCTTGCACGGCCGTCACGTGCTGAACCGCTACGAAGACGGCATGGAGAAGTGCATCGGTTGCGAATTGTGTGCCGCGGTATGCCCCGCCAAGTGCATTCACGTGCGCGGTGCCGATAATGATCCAGACAACCCAACCTCGCCCGGTGAACGCTTCGGTTGGATCTACGAGATCAACTACCTGCGTTGCATTCACTGTGACCTTTGCGTCGAGGCATGCCCGACCGAAGCCATCACCGAGACGAAGCTGTTCGAATTCTCGTTCACCAATCGCAAAGATGCGATCTACACCAAGAACGAACTGCTCGTCGGCGATGACGGTCAACCCAAGCACCTGCCGTGGGAAGACTGGCGCCCCGGTGAAGACCAGCACACTTCGGCGTGGATGCGTGCGACAGCGCCGGCCGGTGACGCGAGCTTCGTTGGCGTGGTTTCGTGGGCAGGAGAACTCGGTTACGGCGTGCGCGCCGCCGAAGCCGCGCAAGCGACAGCCGACAGCGGCGCCGCATCGGCAGACAAGCAGCACTAATGCAACTGATCGTTTTCGTTCTGGCGAGTCTGATGATGATTCTCGGCGCGGTGGGCGTGGTGACCCGCAAGAACCCCGTGCACGCGGCCCTTTCACTCGTGCTCACACTCTTTGGTGTCGCGGTGCACTTTGTGTCGCTCGAGGCCTATTTTCTCGCCGCGGTGCAGATCATCGTCTATGCGGGCGCAATCGTCGTGCTGTTTTTGTTCGTCATCATGCTGCTCGGTGTCGACAAAGCTGAAGACATCAGCACTGAACCGCTGGTCACCCAGCGCTGGTTGGCGGCTGTGGCTGGTCTTGGGCTGCTCGGTCTGCTCGTGGTTGCAGTCGCCCGTGGCGCCGACATGCTCACGACGCGATCTGAGGGTCTCGCCACTGAGGTGCAGAACGCAAGCGGCGATGCGAACATTCAGCAGTTGGCGCGCTCGGTGTTTGGCGACTACGTCGTGGCGTTCGAGCTCACCTCGGTGCTGCTCGTCGTGGCGGTCGTCGGCACCGTCATGTTGGCGCGTAAGCGCATGGCAGGCGAGGCGTGATGCCAGCCCCAACCACACTCTCGTATCTCGTGGTCGCTGCACTGGTGTTTGTGATTGGCGCGGTTGGCGTGATGGTGCGGCGCAACCCGCTGATCATGTTCATGTGCATCGAACTGATGCTCAACGCCGTGAACTTGTCGTTCGTGGCACTCGCTCGCGAACTCACCGATATCGACGGCCAGTCGATCGTGTTCTTCGTTCTCGTCGTTGCCGCCGCAGAGGTCGTGGTCGGCCTCGGCATCATTGTGGCAATCATGCGCAATCGCTCATCACTCACCGCCGATGATCTCGCAGAACTGAAGGGCTGAGCCGTGCTTAATCTCGTGTGGTTGATTCCCGCCCTGCCACTCGCTGGTGCGCTCGTGCTGATCGTCTTCGGTTCACGAATCGGCGAGCCGCGAGCCGGGTGGCTGGCCACGCTTGCTACCGCATCATCGTTCGCAGTGACGGTCGCGGTGTACTTCGACTTGCTCGGTCGCAGCGTTGAAGAGCGTTCGCACGTCGTATCACTCTTCGAGTGGATTCCGGTCGGTTCTCTGCAGATCGATTTGGCATTTCTTGCCGACCCGTTGAGCGTCACGATGGCACTGTTTGTCACGGGCATCGGATCACTGATCCACCTCTACGCCATCGGCTACATGCACGGCGACCCGAAGTTTGCCAAGTTCTTCTTGTATCTGAACCTGTTCGTGTTTTCGATGTTGATGCTCGTGCTCGGTGAGAATCTGCTCGTGACCTTCCTCGGGTGGGAAGGCGTGGGTGCCTGCTCATACTTCCTCATCTCGTTCTGGCACACCCGCGACAGTGCGGCGGTCGCCGGCAAGAAGGCCTTCGTCACCAACCGCATCGGTGACTGGGGCGTGATGACGGCGATGTTCGTTGCGTTCTCCACCGTCGGTTCGGTGTCGTACGGCGCCATCAACGAAGCAGCCCATGAAGGTTCGATCTCGAAGGGCGCCATCTCGGCAATCGCGATGTTGCTCTTCGTTGGCGCCTGCGGCAAGAGCGCGCAACTCCCGCTGTATTTCTGGTTGCCCGATGCGATGGAAGGCCCGACGCCTGTGTCGGCACTCATTCACGCCGCAACGATGGTGACCGCGGGTGTGTTTCTCATGACGCGCGTAGGCCCCGTGCTGGTTGAGTCTTACGGCTGGGTGCCCGACACGGTCGCTGCAATTGGTGCAGCCACTGCACTGTTTGCCGCCACGATTGCCGTCGCGCAAACCGATATCAAACGCGTGCTCGCGTATTCGACCGTGTCGCAACTCGGCTTCATGTTCCTTGCCATCGGCTCTGGTGCGTTCGTCGCCGCGATCTTCCACATGATCACCCACGCGTTCTTCAAGGCGCTGCTGTTCCTGGGTTCGGGCTCGGTGATTCACGGCATGCACCACGAACAAGACATGCGCAAGATGGGAGCATTGCGGGCGGCGATGCCAGTCACCGCCTTCACCTTCATCATCGGTTGGCTGGCAATCGCCGGCGTACCACCTTTCGCCGGTTTCTGGTCGAAAGACGAAATCTTGCTCTACGTCTATGCCGACAATCGACTGCTGTATGCAGTCGGCATGGTCACGGCTCTGCTTACCGCGTTTTACATGACACGCCAAGTAGTGATGGTGTTCTTCGGTGACGCGCGGTGGCACGATGCGTCGGCTGAGCACGGTGCGCACGGCGATTTCACGCCACATGAGAGCCCGCGGGTGATGTTGATTCCGCTCGTTGTGCTGTCGGTGTTGTCGGTGATTGGTGGTGCGATGCAGCTGCCCTTCAGCAAGAACCTGCACTTCTTGGAACACTGGCTCGAACCGGTGGTCGAAGAATCAGAGCGCAGCATCAAGGGCACTTGGGCGTACGAGAACAAATACGTGCTGCTCGGCATCGCAATCGTCGTGGCGCTCGCGGGCATCGCCTTGTCGCTCGCGGTGTATGCCAAGCGGCGCCTGCCCGCAATCGAACCGAAGGTGTTGGAAAACGCGTGGTACTACGACGCCACGGTGGCGCGAATCGTGGGCGGCCCAGGCGCGGCTGCGTTCGATGGAATCACCCGATTCGACGCACGTGTCGTTGACGGAGCCGTGAACGGCGCCGGAGCTCTCGCGCGCGGTGTCGGTTCGGTCGTGCGCCGCTCGCAAACGGGTTTCGTTCGGGCGTATGCGGCGATCATTGCACTTGGCACCGTCGTGCTGCTCGCCTGGTTCGTCTGGCGGGGGTGGTTGGCGTGACACCTGCATCGCTTGCTGCTTCGTCGAGTGCACTCGGGTTTCCGATCCTCACTGCGCTCGTCGTGATGCCTCTTGTTGGCGCACTTGGCGTGCTGTGGTTCGGCAGGTTGCGCAACGAGTGGACCAAACTCATCGCACTAGTCGCGAGCATTACGACCGGCGCACTCAGCCTTTGGGTCTTGCAGGCGTTTGATACTTCTGACGCGGGCTTCCAGTTCGTCTCATTGCACGAGTGGATTCCTGCCTGGGGCATCTCGTGGCATCTTGGCATTGACGGAATCTCCCTCTTTCTCGTGGTGCTCACTGGTGTGTTGTTTCCGCTCGTCATCGCCGGTGTCGACCCACATCACGACGAGCGGCCGTACCTGGCCTGGCTGCTCGTGCTCGAAGCGGGTGTGATGGGGTCGTTTGTCAGCCTTGACCTCTTTCTCTTCTTTGTGTTCTTTGAGATCGTGCTCGTGCCGATGTACTTCCTCATCGGCGGATGGGGCTATGACCAGCGCGTCTACGCCGCCACGAAGTTCTTTCTCTTCACGATGGCCGGCTCGGCATTCCTCTTGGTGGGCATCGTCGCCACTGCGATGTTGTCGCGCGACGCGGTGGGCGAAATCACCTTCGATGTAGTGCGTCTCGCTGAACAAGGCTCACTCTCGGTCGATGCCGGCCGTTGGTTGTTCGTTGCTTTCGCGATTGCCTTTGCGGTGAAGGTGCCGCTCTTCCCGGTGCACACGTGGCTGCCCGACGCACACACGCAGGCGCCGACTGCGGGTTCGGTGATTCTGGCGGGAGTCTTGCTAAAGATGGGCACCTACGGGCTCTTGCGTTTTGGCGTGTATCTCTTCCCCGAAGCCAGTGTGTGGGCGCGACCAGTGCTCTACACGCTCGCGGTCATCGGCATCATTTACGGCGCGATTGCCGCGACGATGCAGAAGGACTTGAAGCGACTCGTCGCTTACTCGAGCGTCGCGCACCTCGGTTTCATCGTGCTCGGCACGTTTGCGCTCACCGACCAATCAGTTTCAGGTGGCGTCATGCAGATGGTGAATCACGGCGTGTCGACGGGTGCGCTGTTCTTGCTCGTCGGCATGATCTATGAGCGCCGTCATACCCGCCAGATTGTCGAGCTGCGCGGTTTGCAACAGGTCGCACCGGTGTTCGCCGGCTTCTTCATGATCGTGATGCTCTCGTCGATCGGTCTACCGGGACTCAACGGTTTCGTTGGTGAGTTCCTCATTTTGATTGGCTCGTTCGACACGGCTCGCTGGTGGGTGATCATCGGCACCGTTGGCGTTGTGCTCGCCGCGCTCTATCTGCTCTGGGCTTATCAGCGGGTCTTTCACGGTGAACCCGACGAAGCCAATCGTGGCTTTGCCGAGTTGCGTCTGCGTGAAGGGCTGCTGCTCTCGGCCTTCGTCGCCATCATCATCTTCACCGGCGTGTATCCGAAACCCATGCTCTCGCGCATCGAACCCAGCGTGAAGGCGCTCATTGAACACGTTGAAGCACGCACCGACTATCGCCAGCCCGTGCAGGGCCTCGCGGGGGAGTAACCGATGGACGTCACCGCCGACTTCATGCCCCCCACCATCGAGTGGTTTGCCCTCTCGCCGTATATCGCGTTGTTGGCTGGCGCTCTCGTGCTGCTCTTGGTCGGCTCGCTCACCCCGCGCTGGCCACGCGGCTGGTATGCGATCGTCGCCGCAACCACGGCAGGAGTCGCCGCGGTGCTCGCCGGTCTGCAGTTTGCCGCCCTCGAAACCGAAGCTGCTCGCACGCTGGTGAAGGGCACCATCGCCCATGACCGCTTCGGTCTGTTGGCAATCATCGCGGTGTGCTTCACCGTGGTGATGTCGGCGATGACGACTTCAGATGCAGCATCGCACGATTCACTCGACACGCGTTCCAAATCGGCATCGCGTGACTCGCTCGAGCCCTACGCGCTCATGCTTACCGCGGCGCTCGGCGCAGCCGTGATGGTAAGTGCCAATGACTTGCTCGCCGTGTTCCTCGGCATCGAGATTCTCAGCCTCTCGCTCTATGTCTTGGCGGCGAGCGACCGCCGTCGCACGGCGAGCCAAGAGGCCGGCCTGAAGTACTTCATCCTCGGTGGTTTTGCCTCGGCCTTCTTGCTTTACGGCATCGCTCTCGTCTACGGCAAGACAGGTCAGACGAATTTCGGTGGCATCTCCACGGTGCTTGCCGCCGAGGTTTCCCTGCCGCGTAACGACACGATGTTGCTCGCCGGCGTCGCGCTGCTCTTGGTGGGGTTTGGATTCAAGGTGTCGCTCGTGCCATTCCACTCATGGACGCCCGACGTCTATCAAGGAGCCCCAACACACGTCACCGGTCTCATGGCGTCGCTTGGCAAAGTGGCGGCGGTCGTCGCGTTCGTGCGGCTCTTTGTCGTTGCGTTCCCCAGTAGCGCCGACGACTGGCGACCGGCGATGTTCGTGCT
>Ga0214917_10006172_pt1 | contig 12535 bp, 13 predicted proteins | sample LL_1208_BB_MetaG_FD_177983 | JGI IMG/M metagenome (GOLD analysis project Ga0214917, IMG submission 177983) | Freshwater microbial communities from Lake Lanier, Atlanta, Georgia, United States - LL_1208_BB | ecosystem: Environmental > Aquatic > Freshwater > Lake | place: USA: Georgia | collected...
GAACGTTTCTTGCTTGATGGGCGGCGTCTCAACTACCAATGCTTTAGCCTGCTGCGGCGCGAGTTTATTCCGACCGCAACGCTCCAGGTGAAGGAGGTGGCATGCTAACGACTTTGTGGGATCGCCTACCTAGTAGGCGTAAGCCCTGGGATAACTATAAAAATCTAGCGGATCGTTGTTTGGGCCGGCACGTTGTCTCGGGAATTGATGGCCTGCCCTCTCCCCGTGGGCCGCGGGTTGGTGTGGTGGTGACGCCGTGGCAGAAAACCGCGGTGCCGTTTTATCTCGTTGAATGGGCCATACGTTTGCGGCGGGATGGGGTGGAGGTCGAGTTTATTTGGGACGTCTGGCCGAACGTGGCGCGGCAGGGCTCGACCGAGGAAAAAATTATCCTTGGACTTCTTCGGTCCATCTCCGAGAGATTTCAGATTCCGGTGGTGAGTCCGTTTGCGGAGGGGGACTTCGCGAAGGATTTGACTCTGCGGCTTAAATGCCTGGCCTTTGAGTCGGTGACGCGCGACCTAAGGCGTGAGCCCTCTTGGGACGATCCTGCTGTGCGCGCTGAAGCTGAGCGTCTGTGTGAGCATGCCGGCCGCGTGGAGGCCTTTCTCGGGGCACGCAGTTACGCCTGGATTTTGGTGCCTGGGGGTGTGTGGGCGGTTTCCGGCGTTTATTGGGAGGCAACCGAGGCGCAAGGCATCGGTTTGACCACTTTCGACTCAGGCGCCGGGTTGCTGTGTTTCCAACATGGTGGACCGGCGGCCCATTTTCCAGATCTTGCGAAAAGTATGCGCATCCTGACTGAGAATTGCTCAAATTCCCCCGCGCTTCGTCAAAGGGTGGAGACTTGGGTGAAGGATCGTCTTGAGGTACGCCGCCGAGGTGAAGATGAGTTTCAACTGCAGCCTCTGTCTAGCAAGCCTCCTGCAGCGATGGCCCAGGTCGTGGTGCCGCTCAATTACCGCCTCGACACAGCGGCAATGTGCCGGCAGCGATTATTTCACGGCGTAAACGAATGGATCAGGGCTCTGGTCGATTGGGCGCTGGCCCGCCCGAAGGTTGTCATCGCCTTTCGCCAACATCCCTGCGAAAGAATTCCGGACTATCAATCTCGTGAGGATTATTCCTGGATTTCCGCTGCGGCCCCCAACATCCATTTTATTGCAGCGGAGGATCCCATTAACACCTACGATCTAATTCGCACCTGCAGGGTGGTGTTGCCGTATTCCTCTCGGGTGGGTATTGAGGCCGCGATTTTGGGCAAACCGGTTGTGCTTGCGGCGAGCACCTACTATGAAAGTATGCCTTTCGTCTCCGTGCCTGAAAGTCGAGAGGCATATTTTAATCGGATCGAGGAATTGCTCGCTGGCGCAGTGCAGCAGACGGAGCGGGAACACTGTTCGGCTTGCGCCGCATATTTCGTGGCCGAGAAATACGGCCTACACCGGACACATTTCACACCGATGCCGATGGATTTTGAGATTTGGTCCCACCTTTCCCCCAACGATCTTTGGGCGCAGGACCATAACGAGGTTTTTGCCCGCGCCATTGTCGAGCGCCGTTCGGTGGCAGAATTGCTGCTTGAGCAGCAGTTCGTTGAATGGAGAAAAATACAAAACTAAACTAGCCATAGAAGTACGTTACTTTCCCACTCCTATCATGAGTACGATGTTCTATTTATTGCGCCATACCTGGCGGACCGCCATGCAGTTATGGGCTATCAAAGCTTTTGAAAAAAATTCCTGTGGGGAAGGAACGCAGGTGGGGGGTAGAACCCAAATAAGCAAGCTTGGCAAAATCTCCGTTGGCCGTTGGAGTGTTATCGGGGAAGATTCCTGGCTCAATAACAACAGTCCTAATTCGGCAATCTGGATCGGCAACTTTTGCCTTCTTGGTCGCCGGAATTTTATCAATGCTGGTGCGTCTGTCATAATTGGAGACTATACTTTGACAGGTCCTGACTGCATGTTCTTGGGGTCGGACCATCATTGGGGCGATCCCTCGAAGCCATATATCATGACGGGTTCCTCGGCGGATCAAAAAATTTCGATTGGGGCGAACGTCTGGTTAGGCGCGGGTGTGAAGGTGATGAAGGGTGTTGCCATTGGCCACGGAGCGGTCGTTGGTGCCAACGCGTTGGTCACCTCCGACATACCTCCTTTTTCACTTGCCTATGGCATGCCAGCAAAAGTGGTCAAACATTACAGCTTCACGGAAAAGCGCTGGCTCGCCGTCTCGGAGCGACCGCTCGATCCTTATCCCGAAGAGTCGGAATATCTCGAGGTGCTCCGCAAAAATCGAACTTTCGTGCCGCCCGAGGCCGGCGGGGTTAGTCTCGTAGACTACTGACATGCTGTTAGGCTGGTTCCGACCGCCCTTCTCCCAGTGCCACTCATGATTGGTCGGACGGAGTAACTCCCTGAGCCCTCACCTAGGGCATCGTTTTACAAAGGGGGCCTGATTGAACACGCCACCGTGGCTAGTGCTGAATCCCTGGATCTGGGAAGCATGCCCCCATTTTCATGATGCTTGGATTTCCGGCCATCCTCCGGAAGCGGGATGCTTCCTGGAAAAAAAGGAGGGTTTACCCGGATGAATTTAGCCGAACGGATGGAGAATCCCCGCCACCGGAAAAAATTTATCAACGCGCAATGCGCCTAAAGTACAGCCTAGCCTTGCTGCCCAAACGCGCCGAGGAATGCCTCTGAAAAAAATTATAGCCAGCCGAAAAACTCAACGACGTCCCAGACTTGCGCTTGTCACCGGGGCTGGAGGTTTCATTGGTCGACATCTTGTCCAGAGTTTATTGCAGAAGGGGTATCGGGTGTTGGCTTTGGACCTAAGGTTTCCTAAGCCCGCTTTTCCTCATAAAGAAGCAAGATATCTGAAAGCCGATCTGACGCGGGGACTTCCAAAAAACCTGGTTGTGGGACCAAGGCCGGAGGTGTGTTTTCATTGTGCGGGCAGTGCCTCCGTGGCCCGTTCCTTTGAGGATCCGTGGGGGGATTGGCAGGCGAATGTTGCCGGGACCGCAAGGCTGATCGAGGCTTGGCGTCATATTTCCCCGCAAGGGGTTTTCGTATTTCTATCAAGTGCGGCAGTTTACGGAAACCCTCGCCGGCTCCCCATTAGGGAAGGGGATCCGGCCTGCCCGATTTCCCCTTATGGCACTCACAAACTTGTGGCAGAACACATTTTGGGATCGTATCGGGATCGTTTTGGGATTCCTGTGCGGATCGCTCGGATTTTTTCAGCTTACGGTCCCGGACTGAAGCGACAGGTAGTCCATGAGGTCGTCGCCAAAGCCCGCAAAAGCATGAACCTGTCCTTGCAAGGGACGGGTCGCGAAACCCGCGATTTTATCCATATTGAGGATTTGACTCGGGCCCTCATGCAAATCGCCCAAGCTCCGCGGTGCCCTCAAGTTCTGAATGTGGCCAGCGGGCTGGCATCTACTATCCGTGACTTGGCCTCAACCGCGGCTCGGCTCAGTCCGCGCAGAATTTCCGTCTGTTTCAGCGGAAAAGTGCGGCCTGGTGACCCACGCTTTTGGAAGGCCGATATTTCCCGCCTGCACTCTCTTGGGTTTCGTTCCAAGATTTCGCTGCAAGAAGGACTCCGGGGAATGATGCTTCAGGAGGATGCCGCTTGAAGCTTGGCATTCTGGATCAAGCCACGGAGGGATGGCGGGCTGGGCGGGTCTACACTGAGACTTTTCTCCGGTCCCTCTTGCTTGCTGGCCTTTCTCGAAAAGACCTAGAGTTGTTGTCGAGGGAAACAAATCCCTACCCAGAACTAGGAATAGCCAGCCGTCTCTTGCCGGATCAGCCGCTTGCGCTCCGTTGGGCACTCTTCCGTTGGCGGGGCGATTTTAAGATAATTCTTCCGGTGCGTGACCGAATGGCCGATAAAATCCAGTCCCCCATGCTGGGCTGGATTCCCGATTTTCAGCATTTGGCTTTACCCGATCACTTTTCCAAAAAAGAACTTCTCCAAAGGGATCGGATTTTCGGGGTGCTGTTGCGCAAATGCCGGCGGGTCTTGGTTTCGAGTCAGGCCGTGGAAAAGGAAGGTGCCGCTCATTTTCCGGAGCAACGTCACAAATTCGCCGTCGCTTCTTTTGCCTCTGGCTTATGGGCACGGGAAATGCCTCCTACGCCGGGCGAGTCGCTTGAAAAATTTTTGATTCCTTCCCCCTTTTATCTCGTGGTCAACCAGTTTTGGTCCCATAAAAACCATGCCTTGGTCGTCGAGGCCTTAGGTCGAATCCGTGCACGGGGTGGAACTCCTCCCTGCGTGGTGTTGGCAGGAGCACCGGTAGATTTCCGGGACCCCGAGAACAAGGGGGTAGGAAATCTTTTCCGGCGGATGGCGGTGCTTGGACTCCATGACCACATTCGCTACGTGGGCACGCCGACTACAGAGGAACTGATCGACCTGCTCCGCAACTGCCGGGCGGTGATTCAACCCTCCCTTCATGAGGGTTGGAGCACAACCCTGGAAGATGCCAAAGCCCTGGGGAAACCAGCCCTTTGTTCCGATTTGCTGGTGCACCGCGAGCAGATGGGGGCCCAGGCGCTTTATTTTAAGCCCCACGATGTCGAGGGCCTTGCGGGTTTGCTTCTTCAGGAACCGTGGGCGGCGGCGCCCATGTGGAACGCCGAGCAAGAGCGGGTAGGGTTGGCCCGGGCCAAGGATCAAGCCCGGGCTTTTGGGGCTAAAATTTTGGAACTTTGCTTTAAGCCGGGACTTTAGGGAAATGTTCCAGAACCAACTTATTCCACTGCCGCATAGTGGCCCGACGGTGAAACCACAAACGGGTTAAACGGGGAGAAAGAAACCAGAATCTGCGCGGCCTACGGCCCCGGCCAGTATCCAGCATCCGGCGGCAAGCCAGATAACGGCGCCGTTGCCGCGCGACCAGACGGTCGTGTGGGCACACCGCCAGCTCCAAAAGCCTCTGCAAGCGGCCCAGATCGCCTGGATTTGGGTAGCCGCGTTGCGAATCATGCACGCGAAATCCAGCAACTGGCTTGGGAAAATACACAGCTTTAAGGTGGGCAACATTCGCGTACATCCAAGCGGTGTCTCCCGCACTGCGAAAGTTTTCTGGGAAAGGGCGTGACTGCAAAAACGTGGTGCGAAAGAGGGCTCCAGCCAGTGACCCTAGAACGCAGGAATCGTGGTGCCGGATCTGGAAATCCGCCAGCCACGAGGAAAGAAGCGGTCGACTTGCCCTGCGGTGCAAGGATCTGGCTTCACGAAAGATCGGCCATCCGCGCAGGTGTTTTAGGTTAGAAGGATGCAGCTTGGGAGGAGAAAAAAGCAGGTCCGCTCCGGCACCCTCTGCCAGGATCAGCGCCTCCCGCAGAGCCTGAGGATCGCAAATATCTCCCACAGTGTTGAAATAAATCCAAGGACGTCTCGCCTGAGAAACACCTAAATTCCAAGCGGCGTAGAGCCCGGGAGGACATTCAAGATATTGGCCCGATCCCGCGGCCGCTAGTTCCTGGGCCAATTTATGGGCACCGTCAGCGGAGGGGGTGGCTACCCAAATCACCTGGGCCGCGACGTTCCACAAATCTTGATGCTCCTGGGCGTGTCTTCGGAATACCTCGGCTTCGCCAAAGACTGGGACCACGACGGCCAAGTCCTTTAATGGGTCCGTCAGCGGTAGTTTCACCAATAGGCACCCTGTTCCATCAAACGGAAATTCTCCGGCCGGTCTTCCGGAAGCGGACGGGTCCAGAATTCGTTGTAGATGTTCACTCGGTCCCATCGGCCCCCCTTGATGCCAAAAAGAAGCTGGAGCTGGCCTCCCAAATGCAGTCCTTTTTTGCCTAGCTTTTTCGCATGGGCAACCAGCGGCAGGGACCAGGCGCCAGCCCCTACCAAGGCAATGTCGAAGGAATGCCCGGCCATTTGGGATTTTAGATCCTCAAGGGCCTCAAACCAGTCGCGGTGTTGTGGGGGCACGAGATAGGGAAGTTGGGGACAACGCAGGATCCGGCAATTTTCCCGGACCTGCGAAAGAAGGGCCACGGCCCGAGAAGGAAAAAAACCAAGCTTCTCGAGGCAGGGAAGCTGAGAGCGAATTGTTGCCTCAAACGGGCTGATCACCAGCCAGCGCAAGGCACAAAGCTCCGGAAGCCAAGACGCCGGTGGGTGGACCGGGTGAAGAGCGGTCAAGGTGATCCTTTCCGCCTGGGAAACATAACGTGAGAGGGCGCGGTCTTCATAGGCGGAAAGGTAGGTATCCGGGGTTTGCCAGACTGGAACCATGTCCAAGGATTTGAGGGATTCCCGGTAAACCTCGAGCCATCGCAGAATGGAATTTTTTTCGACGGGAAAAAAGCCGGCAGTGTGATGCAGCCGCTGGGTAGGGCGCCACCAGGAGGCGTTCTTTGGCCAAGGGAGCTGGACCAGACGATCAAAATACTCGAGAACCAACATTTCGGTTGTTCCAAGCTTTCCCGCGGCCCAGGGCGTTCCGCCTTGGAGCCGCTGAGCGATTCGGCCCTCTTCTTGCAAAATCTGTTCCCGGGAAACAAACTTTTGCTTGGCCCAGCGTCTCCACCGGAGCCCGGTCAGCCGGTTAAAGGTCGGTAGCTTCATTGGCCGGGCAACTTGTGGCGCTTGACCAAGCGCCATTTCGTCAGGGGAAAAAACCACCGCCTTTGAGTCACCGGTTTGTCTCGGGACTGGAAAATCATTCGAAAAAAGTCCACGAGGCGTTCCAACTGCAAAGGCTCGTTTAGGCGGTTTTCGTGAAACGGCGTCGCCTGGATGTATTGATTGTAAAGTTCGGTTGAGTCATCCACCTGGATCACATAATCCGCCAAGCTCTCCAGGGAAGGAAAGTCATGGGCCGAAATGAAGCTACGGGGGTTGAAGTGGCGAGAGGCATCGGGATCTCCCCAGTGGATGGGAATGGTGAACACGTGGAGGGGATCCACCAATTTTTCTGTAGTCCAGCCCGGGCAAAGTCGGTTTTCAAACGCGACATTAAAGCGGTAATTGCGAATCCAGTCCGCCTTGGACTGGTATCGGCGTTGCTTGGGAATCCGAAAGCCGGTGTTGTTCAAAGCAGCCCCCGCGGAGTCGACCTTGCGGCGCCGATTGAGAATTTCGAAAAACCTCTGGCGTTCTCGGGTGCTCCGGTCAGCGTAGGCGCACAAGAGGGAACAAAAATAGGGCTTGGCCGCCCGGATGGCAGTCGGATCGACAGATTCCTTCCGGAAAAGAGGCTGGGTGATTTGGTCGAACGCGTAGATGGGCAGATAAAAAGCGCGCGGGTCCGAAACGAGCTTCGGAACGATGGCAAAATCGCACTCCTTCCAGTCCGGGCCGTAAAGTTCCTGGGTCCAGTAGATTTTGATCCCGTTGTGCAGGCGATGGCCTTGGCCGATATGGCTGTAAAGGATGTAATCGGCCGGTTCATCCCAGATCAGCTGAAAATGCGGCTCGAGGAGTCGGGTAAAAAATGCCCGGCCCCCGGCAGCCATGTCGCTGAAGGTGATTTTGACACTGGGTTTTTCTTTCATGATTTCCAGAACCGAAAGGCGGAGGTTAGGTCAGCCCAAGGACGTCGAAAAGCAACCTCCTCCATTTTGTCTCGCTGGAGCGTAGAGAGGGCGAAGGCCCATCCTTCCCGCTCGATGCGATCCACCAGACGGCAGGCGGAAGCGAGATCTGGAACTACCAGCGGGGCCAGCAAAACATTGGGGTGATCCAAAGACTCCGCGCGGCCAATAAACAGACAACCGCCCAAAATTGCCTCCACCGCCCAATTTCCCCAGCGTTTGCGGGTAGAGGTGCGAACGGCATAGCGATGGGAACGCAGGCTTTGGATGTACCGGGGGGTTTCCTGACCCCGCAGCAACTGCAAGGGGACGGTGCAGGGCGGGGGCGGGTCCTGCCAGCTAAACTGTTCCACCAGAACCCCGGATCGTGCCGAGGGTTCCGAGCTGAATTGGCCGCCTAGTTCGTCCCAGGCACGTTGAGACTGGAAAGAAAAAGGGAATTCCAAAACATGCCGCCGATTTGCCGGGCGGCTCCGCCAACCACGAAATCCATGGTTTAAGAAAAAATTATAGCCTGCCAATGGTGCCCGCAGGGATTTTTTTTGCAGCGGACTGCCCGGTTCGGTCGAAAAATAGGCCCAGGCGGTTTCGGGATATTTTCGCACCAGCCTTTCCGGAATGGCCAGATCTAGAGAGATGACCAGATCGTACCGGCCCCAATCCAGATCCCCGGTGCGGGGAAAATTTTCCGGGCAGGATGCTTCCAGCTCTCGTATAAAGGCACGGCGTTGACGGATTTTTTCTTCCCGATTTGGTGTGTAGGCGAACTTCTCCTCCCATGCAAAACACTCTGGGTCCTGTTCCTGGGCGACCACCCAAAAATCCGCGTTGAATTCGGAAAATAAAGCAAATGGACCCAGATGACCCCCTGCAGAAAGAACCCGCTCCTGCCAGGCGGAGAAAGCCCCGGCCTCGTAAAGAGCGTGGTAGGCGGTCTGCTTTACCAAGGCGACTTTTCGCCCCTGCCAGTAGGCCAAGTTCTTAAGATGTAAATGTTGGGGAAAAGGAGTCGGCCGGGTGTTGATTTCCAACCAATTCAGCCAGGCGCGTGGAAAGACGCGCCCGATCGATTCCGCGGGCAAAGGAACTTGAAAATCGCGAAGGGTTAGACTCATGCCGGCAAGAACAGACCCATCTCAAAAGTTTGCCACGCCCCGGCGAGAACGCGAAGATGCAAATTCATGCTTCTGCATCCGAAACGGGGTCTAGGCGACAGCGTGGTTGCTTCGCCATGGCTTGGTCCATTTCTTTGGAATGCTTGGGCCCGGCGTTTTCGGGGATTTTTCTATCGGCGATGGCTTGGCACTTCGCGGGGAAGCCACCGCAAAAGGATGGCAGGATATGGGCGGCGCTGGGCCTGCGAGGAGCAAGGCTTCACGATGGAGGGGTTTATCCAGGTGATGCGAAAAAGAATTCTTCTTCCGGAAGATCCGCTGGTCTGCCTGGAGATAGCTCCCGGGGATGGCTTGGTGGGCAGTTACGGCAACTGGTTGGAGACCGGGTTCGGCTGGAGGTGTTTGGCTTGGGAGGCACGCCCGGCCGCCTTTGCCCAGCTCCAGCGCAACCGCCCGGGCACCCTATGTTTTCCCAAATCCTGGACGTGGCCCCGGGATTTGGCCTCCTCGGGCCGCCCGGGTTTGGTCACCTCCCGAAGTCACCGGCAGAGCTCCGCCCTTTGTAAAGCCATCTCCGGTGGAAAAATCCGACCCAGCCTTGTCGGCCTTTGGAATCCCTCGGAGCGGGCCGTATGGTGGCGCCGCTTGGCGGCCTGCCGCTACCGGTTGGCGGTGGTTCACGAGCGGATGGAATTTTATCGGGCCCAGGCGGGATGACCGTCGCCTTTCATTCCCACACGCTGACGTTTCGGGGATCCGAAAACGCGCTTTGGGATTATGCCCGGATGAATGAAACGATTCTTGGAAACCAGTCGATCTTATGTTGCCGAATGCGACCAGATCTGGAAACCAACCCGGTGTTCCAAAAATGGAAAAGCCGTTTCCCGGTGATCGCCTACTCCTCACGAGTTCAGTTGGGGCTTTGCCTAAAGGAAAGGGGGGTTGAGGTTTTATACATGATTAAAGCCGGGTGTTACGATGGGTTTCTGGTGCGTGGCCTCCGAAATGCTGTGCATGCCATGTTTCCTACGGGGGAGTTTCACGGGGATGCCTTCGCCTTTGTCTCGCCTTGGGTTTCCCGGGTGATGACGGGTCGACTCGATTCTTTTGTTCCCCACTTGGTTCCCCGTCTGGATTCCGGCAAAAGTCTCCGGTCGGCTTTGGGAATTTCAGAAGGGGTGCGGGTTTTTGGACGTCACGGGGCCAAGGACACCTTTAATATACCCTTTGCCCAAAAAGCGGTGCTTCGGCATGCTCAAAGGTACCCAGCGGACCATTTTCTTTTTTTGAACACCGAGCCAATCCCCGGATCACTCCATCTCCCCAATATCCACTATCTCCCTGCCACCAACGATTCCGCCGCGAAGGCGGCGTTTTTGGCTTCCTGCGATGCGATGTTGCATGCGAGGTGGCATGGAGAAACCTTTGGTTTGGCCGTGGCGGAATTCGCGGTTTTGGGCAAACCGGTCTTCACGTTCGGTGGATCACGGGAAAGAGCTCACCTTGAGTTGTTGGGGGACTGCGGCAGGGTTTATGAGAGCCAGGCTCAACTAGAAAAAATGCTGGCAAACTTTCAGCGCGATCCGGGACGGGATTGTCCTTATGGCAGATTTGCTAAAGAGTCCACGGTGATGGACTATTTTCAGAGGAAGTTCCTCCAAACGACGTAATGAACATTCTCGGAATCTCCGCGTACTACCATGATTCCGCCGCTGCCTTGGTGGTGGATGGCAAGATTGTCGCGGCAGCCCAGGAAGAAAGGTTTACCCGCCAAAAGCATGATGAGGCTTTTCCTGCAAAAGCCTCGGAGTATTGCCTGCGGGAGGCAGGCATCCGCATTGAGGACCTCGACTTCGTGGTCTTTTACGAAAAACCAATCCGGAAGTTTGATCGTTTGCTGGAAACCTACCTTGCGTTGGCCCCGGCCGGCTTCCCCTCCTTTCTTCGGGCGATACCGGTCTGGTTGAAGGATAAACTTTTTCTTCCCAAGCGGATGCGGGAAAAATTGCCCGGATTTTCCAAGGCGTTTGTTTATCCGAGTCATCACGAGTCCCATGCGGCCAGCGCTTTTTTCCCTTCTCCTTTTCAGGAGGCGGCGATCCTGACGATGGACGGGGTGGGGGAGTGGGCCACGGCGAGCATCGGGGTCGGAGCGGGAAACCGGATCGAACTGCTCAAGGAATTGCACTTTCCACACTCCCTCGGCCTGCTCTATTCGGCCTTCACCTACTTTTGCGGGTTCAAGGTCAACTCCGGCGAGTACAAGCTAATGGGTTTGGCCCCCTACGGCGAGCCGGTCTACGTCGACCTAATCCGCAAGCATCTGGTGAAAATTTTCGAAGATGGATCGATCTGGATGGATCAGTCCTATTACAACTATGCGGGGGGTCTTACCATGACCTCTAAAAAGTTTGATGCGCTTTTTGGAGGTCCACCCCGTCGCCGGGAAAGCCCGATTTCCAAGCGGGAGATGGATTTGGCGGCCTCAGTCCAGGTGGTGACGGAGGAGATCATGTTGAAGATGGCCCGCCATGCCCACCAGCTGACGGGAATGAAGCACCTTTGCCTGGCGGGGGGGGTAGCATTGAACTGTGTCGGCAACGGAAGGCTTCTGAGAGAGGGACTGTTTGAGGATATCTGGGTGCAACCGGCTTCGGGAGATGCTGGCGGTGCTTTGGGGGCAGCACTTTTCGCCTGGTATCAACTACTCGAAAAGCCGCGCACGGCGAAGGCAGAGGACTTCATGGGGGGATCGTATCTCGGACCGGAGCCGGACGATGCCGCCACCCGGACTTTTCTTGAAACCCAGGGTGCCCGGTTCCGCCATCTTGCCGATGAAAAAAAACTATGCGAGGAGGTGGCCGGGCTGATCGCCTCGGAGAAGGTGGTGGGCTGGGTTCATGGTCGGATGGAGTTTGGCCCACGAGCGCTGGGAGCACGGAGTATTCTGGGCGATGCCCGAAGTGAAAAGATGCAGACCCAGATGAATTTAAAAATCAAGTTCCGAGAGTCCTTTCGACCTTTCGCGCCCTCGGTCTTAGACGAAAAAGCAGCAGATTGGTTCGGGATCGAGAGACGCCACCGCAGTCCCTACATGCTGGTGGTAGCCCCGGTGCTGGAAAAACACCGGCGGAAGGCTTCGGGCACCGGGGCCAGCGGACTGGATCGAGTGAAGGAAAGGCGGTCCTCCTTGCCTGCAATCACCCATGTGGACTACTCCGCAAGATTGCAGACCGTTGGCGGGAACACGCGATACCGGCGGCTGCTGGAGGCCTTCGAAAGAAAGACCGGTTCGCCGGTGATCATCAACACGAGCTTCAACGTGCGCGGGGAGCCGATTGTCTGCACAGCCGAGGAGGCCTACCGCTGTTTTCTCAACACCGACATGGATGCCCTGGTCATCGGAAACTTTTTGCTTCTTAAGGAAGAGAACGCCGCCGCCTCCGCCGAGGCGCGGGTAAAGTATCTGAAACACTTTGAATTGGACTAGTGCGATGAAAGACACGGGAAGATGGAGGTTCGGAAATGGAAGATGGGGAATTTCCCATCTCCCAACCCAGCCATGATCGCCGTCCAGTGGAATCCGGAGCGGAAGCAGTTGCGGCAGTTCGCCGCCATTTGGTTTCCCGCGTTTTGCGCCTTGGTGGGCTGGATGGTTGGAAGAAAGACTGGCCATTGGGCTGGGGTGGAAATCGCGTGGGTGGTGTGCGGAGTAGTGGTGGTGGCCGGCTTCCTTCACCCGCCGTTGATCCGGCCGCTTTTTGTGGGGTTGATCTTGGCCACGTTTCCCATCGGCTGGGTGGTTTCCCATATTCTTCTGGGGGCGATTTTTTACGG
>Ga0214917_10006173_pt1 | contig 12535 bp, 9 predicted proteins | sample LL_1208_BB_MetaG_FD_177983 | JGI IMG/M metagenome (GOLD analysis project Ga0214917, IMG submission 177983) | Freshwater microbial communities from Lake Lanier, Atlanta, Georgia, United States - LL_1208_BB | ecosystem: Environmental > Aquatic > Freshwater > Lake | place: USA: Georgia | collected...
CTGCCCGAGTTTCGGGTCGCGATGTCCAGCAAGGCCCAACCGATCAGCGGCGGATAGGGCATGCAGAAAACCACCGGCATGTGCTCGTTGCCGGCAAGACGCAGGGCTGCCTGGGGTCCGAGCGCATAAAGAAAGGCCCCGATCCAGGCAGCGCGGCTGTCGTCGGTCAGTTTTTTCAGGAAGGCGACCATGAAAAGGGCCGAGACCAACAGGGCTGCGAACCCCATGAGTTTTCCTCCGAGGACGGGATCGACCAAAATCCCGGCCAGCCACATCCAGAACATGGTCAAGGCCGTCCCGGCGAGCGGTGCGGTGGGCGCGCCGCCGAGATAATTGGGCGACCACCAGGCGAAACTCTTGTTTTCCCAGATCAGGTTGGCGATGTCTTTCGACTTGGCGTAGTTGGCCAAAAGTTCTTGATTCGAAGGTCCTGTGGTCAACCACCCCCAAGCCAAAATGCCGCCCCAAAGGAGCACCAAGGCTGCCTCAAGGGGGATTCCCACTTTCGTAGAGTCATTGGGCATAAGCTACTTACAGTATTTATAAATCAGGCTAAAACAAGGTAGATCCTTAATGGGTTACCTAAGATTTAATCTCTGAAAAAAGTATCCTGCCGAGACAAGAGCATGGTCGAATCAAACAACCGCCCCACCAAACCCCCTCAAACAAAATCTTATCACACTAGCCTGCTCATTGAGGCAGAAGTGGTTTCAAGGGGTTTTTTCAAAATTCTGCGGGCTTGCCAAAGCAGCGCTGCACACAAATAAAAGAAAAATGAGTTGATAGTAATTGCAGAACGCATGCCGGTTGGTCATGAAAATCCAAAGATAGGCCAACCCGATCCCAAAAATGGATTGCTGTAAGCTGATATTTTTTCTTGTCCCAAACTTCCAAGCAATCAGCAAAAAAGTTCCCACGCCGATCCAAGGAATGGGACCCGTCGAAATCCCCCATGAGGTGGCCAAGGAGACCAGAGTATAGGCATCTGGACGAAAAGGCATTTGACCAACCCCCACGAAGACGGTTTCCCAATAGACAGGAAAGTTCCAAATCCAAAAAGGAGCTTGGACCAAGACGCCAATACCTAGTGCGATCACAAAAAACCGTAGGGATTCCTTCAGACTTCTTTGGCATATCAACATCAGCCAAAGAAAAACAAAGGCCACCACGCCATACTGTTTGGTGGCGCATAGCAGCCCCGCCAGACACCCAGCTAGCGCCTCATGCTTTCGATCCAGACACCAGGCAGACGTGACAATCAGAAAAAGAAGCACGGAATCGATCCAAGCTTGTTCCGCCACAAACAAACCAGCCCCGCCATAAAACAAAAGGCAGGCAAAAGTACAACGGCTAGTAAATCTATGACCATTCCCCCCAAAAAGAAAAAGGAGCGCCGTACCCGTCAAAGCAAAAAAATTACCCATCCGGACATCCCCTCCAAAAATAAGCCCAAAAATTGACCAGGGAAGAATTCCGGGCAAATACCCAAAACCTGTTGGGGTTAGGCCCTGTCCTTGATAAATATCCGTGTAAGTGATTCCGTAAGGATTCCTCCCCTCCAAAAGCGCAACGGAGGCCTCGGATATGGTCGTAAACACATCGATCAAGGGAAATGGAACAAGCCGATAAACCAAAAGATGACTTCCAGCTGAGAGTGCGACGAGGATGATTCCAAGGACTCTATGCCACAACACCTCCTTTCCTTTTTGAAAAAATAAAACACCGAGGCAGGCGAGGCTCAGAATTAAAACCGTTTGAAGATAGACGCCGGTTGTCCGGGGCAGCACCTGGATCGGCCCCTTGGACAGAAGAGCAGGGTTGGCCGATGCAATTTGTGCATACATAATTTTTGGATCGAACAAGGAGAGAACCAGGCAAAGGCAGAGAAGCCCTTGGACAATGCGAGGGGATAGGGATTGGTCTTGGGTCTGGCGTTTTGTCAGAAATAGGGCGGTAGCCCAGACCCCCCATGCCCCGATCAGGATAATTCCCCAACCGATACCTTGGGATGAATACATCCCACGATCCAGCCAGAGAAAAAAGGAGGTTAAAAAAAGGCCCGATGGAAGTAAAAGAGAGTTCAGAAATTGATTCTTTCTTTCTCAACCACCAAGGGACGCCTTAAGACCTGCGTATGGATGGCCCCGATATACTCCCCAAGAATACCGATAAAAAAGAGGATGATGGAGCAGAAGAAAAAAAGCCCGATCACCGCAGGCGCGATCCCCAAGGAAAACCTCTCCCAGAACATCAGTTTGTAAACCAGATACCCACACCCCACCAAAAGACTTAACAAGGAGAGAAGAAATCCGGACAAGGTGGCCAGTCGGAGCGGAACTTTTGAGTGATTGGTAATACCAAGCATGGCGATGTCATAAAGGGTATAGAAGTTATTTTTGGTGAACCCCCGGACTCGTTTGGGCTGCCTGAAGGTCACTAGAGCCGTCGGCAGACCGATCTCGGATATGAGACCGCGAAAATAGGGGTATGGGTCCTGTAAACTTCTGAGGTACTCGATCACCCTTTGGGAATAAAGGCCGAAACCTGTAAAGTTAGAGATGGTTTTGACATCCGCCAATTCCTTCACCAGCCAGTAATAAAGCCGTCGAACCAGAAAAAAGACCGGCGATTCCTCGCTTGTTTTTTTTACAGCCGCAACAATTTCGAATCCCTCCTTCCATTTGAAGAGAAGTTCGGGAATGAGCTCGGGCGGATCTTGAAGGTCGGAGGCAAGGTAAATCACCGCGTCCCCCTTTCCCTGTAGGATCGCATGATAAGGCGACCGGATATGACCAAAATTTCTGGCATTCAAAATCACCTTGATCGTCGAATTTTGCTTGGCAAGTTCCCGCAAGACTTCCTGGGTCCCGTCGGTGGAATCATTGTCGATGAGGATAATTTCGTAATCGGTAATGAAGGCGCAAGCAAGCACCGCCTCGATTCTTTTCACCAACTCTGCGACGTTTTCCCGCTCATTACGACAGGCCGAGACAACGCTAAGAAATATTTGGGGGCGGGACTGGTTATAAGGATTTATCTTCGGATCCATTTTTACCATTGGGAAAAGGTTCACCTCTTTCCTATTTCCTTTGCCTCGTAGTCGATCACGCTCAAATTCATTTCAGACTCTTGCAGGAGTTGCGGAGTTCGTCCAATTCCTTCCTGGCTAAAAACGGCTCCATATCGTCCAAAGGCAAGGACTCCATTGTACCATCTTCTCTGCGGCGCGAGGATAATTTAGGAAGCAGCGGCTTGTCAGGAGTAAGCAGAACCTCAACCAGCATCGGGCGTTTCGTCAGAAGAATCTCGGGAAGCTTTCTTTTTAATTCAGGATGATTTTGAATAATATCATAACAAAGGCCAAATGTCTTGGCGAGGTCACAAAGCCGAGGAAAAGAAACTCCACTTGCCTCATCACTCCCCACAAAATGACCCCCAAAGTATGTTTTTTGGGTCACGCGAATAGAAAAATATCCTCGATTATTAAAAACAAAAATGACAATCGGCAACTGAAGATGGCTTATGGTTTGAAGTTCCTGCACGTTGAGCATCAAACCACCATCACCGACAATGGTGACGGTTAAACGACCCTGACTTGCCAGACACGCACCCAGACTAGAAGGTACTCCATACCCCATGGCGGCGTGCCCTTTGGAACTGAAGAATCTTTGGCCCTCCTTGATCTTAAATTGCTTGTTTGTGACCGAGAAACCCGTCCCGGAACTTCCGGGGACGATAACCGCATTGTCAGGGCAGGCATCTGATAACATGTCGACAAAAACATGAGGATCGACAGATTTATCTTCGAGATAATCCGGGGTGATGCATGGATAGCGGGTGCGAACGCTTGAGCACCAATAGATCCAATCGGCCTTTTTTGAATTTTTTATTTTTGCCTGGTTCAGCGCTTGAATAAAGTGACCTGCATCACAAACAATAGGCAAATCAATCTGCAGGGTTCGCTTGCCAACCTCCCCAGGATCAATATCAACCATGATTTTTTTTGCCAAGGGAGCAAACTGCTTCCAGTTATATCCGATCTGCTGGATTCCAAGGCGACAACCTATGCTTAACAAAAGGTCACAATTCTGAACAATTATATTTGGATATCTTGGACCGTATGAATTATGTCTTCCAAAATACAGAGGATGGCTTTCGGGAATCAGGTCTGCCCCGTTCCAAGAGGTTTGTACGGGAATTTGAAGTTTTTCTACAAGCTTTTTAAGCCCCTCCCTTGCGCCAGAAAGCCATACACCATGTCCAGCCACCAAAAGAGGTCTTGTAGATTCCGTGAGTAGTTTAGCCACCGACAAAATTTGGTCCGAGGACGGACTTGCATTTGCTTTGCTTTCTTGGGGCGGCACAAAAGCCCGAAGCTCCTCTGGATTCACCAAGGCAGCCTGAACATCCAAAGGAATGTCGAGCCACACTGGGCCCGGACGACCAGAACGCGCCATCCATGCGGCTTTTTCGAGACAATACCGCACATCCAAAGGTTCATCCACGGTCACGGCGTATTTTGTGAATGATCGAACAATTGAGATGATATCAATTTCCTGAAACCCGAGTTGCCGGATGGGCTCATCCCGCTTCCAAGTGGCTCTCGAAACTTGTCCTGAAATCGCCAGCAGCGGGGTGGAATCAAGAAAAGCGCCTGACACCCCGGTAAGGGCATTGGTGGCTCCGGGTCCGGTGGTTGTCATCACAATGCCTATCGTGTTGCCAAATCTGCCGTAGCCGTCCGCCGCTATCGCCGCGGCCTGTTCATGATGCATAGCCACAGCGGACAATTCGGAGCTTCGGCCTAGTGATTCGCAAAGGTGCATGATCCCGCCGCCTGAAAGAAAAAAACAATGCCGACTTCCTGTTAAACCCGGCAAGCGCTGGATGATGTAATCGGAAACTTTGACCATTGTAGCAAGAATCCTAGTTCTGATTCTCGGTCCGGGATAATAAAAATTCTTCGCACGCCTTGATGTCACGGTGACTATCGATGGATTGCCAAAATCCCTCGTGCTTATGATATGCCACGGCCTGATGCATGGCCAAAGCAGGGAGTGTCTCGTTTTCAAAACTTTCATGTTCCACCCATTCCGGAACATCCGAAAAGAGCCTTTGTGGATTAAGGAAATAATACCCTCCGCAAACCAAAGTATTTTCTGTGATCGGTTTTGCGGCAAAACCCCTGACTCGCGCTGAGAAAAGCGCCACTCCGAGAGCCTTAAACCGGGTTGGCAGATGCACCGCAGTAAGAGTGACGATAGACTGTTCTTCCTGGTGCGTTTTCTGGATCACGCCTAAGTCAACATCACTCACGATATCCACATAAGTAAGGGCAACAGTTTCATACGCCCTCAAGTTCTCAAGGGCTATGCGCAAACGCTTCGCTGTACCAGCTACTTCGCCCGTTTGTTTAATGGTAATTTGAATCGCGGGGAATCCACCTTTCCCTGCTTCTTTCTGAATGCGGGCTATTTCATCGCTGATTTTCTCATGGCCAGCGCCAGAGCAAACAAGAAACTTCCGGTAACCGAATTTTTGGTAGTGATTAAAGGTTTGGGCAATCATCGACTTTCCCGCGATGGATACACAAGCTTTGGGTATCGTCCTGCCTTGAAGCTCAACTTCGTTACCCCCCGCGAAAATCACAACAGGGATTTCCTGCAGGCCGTTTTTCTGTGTTTTCACATTTCCCGCCATTGCGCCCTGGGTACCACCCTGGCAAGACGCTCTTGAATTTGATCCATCATCTGGCCCTTCCCTGTAATAAAGTGCAGGTTTTCAGGCGCATCCCCGTTAGCTACCCGAACATCGCAACCAGCTGCTTTTGCGATAGCCAGCGAAGCTGCCACATCCCAAGACTTTACGGAAACTCCAAAGGCGGCGCCCAGTTTCCCGCAAGCAACATAACAAATGGTGCAGCCAGCGCTTCCCAAACGAAGACATCCCCTGGAGGAATCATTGAGCTCCTGAAAAACCTGAAATTCTTCCTTTCTCGACACCGGTCCCAGCCCCCCCTTTGAAGAAAAGCAAACACCGATCAGACATTTTCGCAATTCCTTCTCAACAACCCTCATCCGGGCTTCGTTTCGGTAGGCACTGGCTGGTCCCGCGGTGTAGAAGATTTCCTTGGTCGCGGGCATACCGAAGGCACCAACCGCGAAAGTCTCCCTTTCCACAAGTCCCACGGAAATTCCAAAAAAAGGAATGCCCGAAATCATGTTTGTTGTGCCATCAATGGGATCAATAATCCAGTAGAGTTCTTGCGTCTTTTCCCACGCAAGGCCCTCTTCCGAAAAAACAGGGATGTTGGATTCGGCAAGTTCCCGACAAATCAGGTTGTGAATGGCCAGATCAATGTTCGTGACAGTGTCTCTAGATGTTTCTTTTTCCCGATATTGTAGGTTTCGAGAAACCAGGGACTCAAACAGCAGGATGCCCTTGCCAAGCGCTTGGGCGCTTTTCCCATGGTATCCTTCCGCCTTCATCAACCCTTGTGCCTTTTTATTTTCTCCAGCCTTTGAATCAGGTCTGAAAAATTTTCGGTTAGGATGGAGTGCAGAGGCTCGCCGGAACGAAGGCCCAAGAGGTAGCTAAAAATAATTGCAGGGGGGAAAAATTGCTTGGCGAAGATTATGTGTCGGTCGGGATCGGAGCCATCGTCATAAAGAAGGGCGGCAACAATTCCAAGCATGATGTTTACCGGAGGAAATCCCGAGCGCATGCAACATAAGGCGGCGCCTACAAGACGACCCTCCAGGTGTAGCTTTCGGAATGGTTCCCGGGCTACGCGTAAAATAGGGTCAAAGAGGGAAATATTAGAGAACCTCTTCATTTCTTTTTCCGCATACCAGTCGAGAAAGGGGTGAGGAATACTCCAGTCCAGCTTTAAAGCACGGAGCATCTCATCGATAGCTCCTTGCACAACCTGCTTTGCGGGAGTCACCGCCATAACCTCATGAACATACTCAAGTCGAAGAAGAGCCCCCAAATACGCAGCAATGCAATGGGGTGTGTTGTGCAGGTATGTTTTGGCGATCCACTGGCGCTCAAGTTCTTCTGGATTTGAGTAGCGAATTTGCCCCTGAACGCTGCGAGCGCGGTCATCAACGTAAAGAACGCCATCTTCCGTATGGAGAGCTAAAGGGTCTTTTGCCAGGTGGTCTTTGGAGGCCGTATTTGAGGCAATAACATCGGGGATTGCGAAAAAAACATTCTCCTGGGAAAGAGTGGCTTTGGCTAAATCAACACACTTGTCATCATTTTCCATTAAGACGATTGGGCCAAGGTAGCCCTGCAACGAGCGGACGGCATCACCCACTTGCCTTGGGCCAACTGCAACAAAGCAGGTCGCGGGGATAGGAATTCGTTTTATATCGAAATCGGAAAATAAATAAGCACCCGAAACAGTAACCTTTTTTTCTTCAAGCCGGCCCTGGTCTTTTGCCATGTAGCTTGTAAAAAATCCTTGTCGCCTCATTGTTTCAATAAGCCTTGGATTCTTGTCCACAAAAACAAGTTCGTATCGATCCAGATCCAAGATCCATGGAAGAAACCCGCGACCAATCGCCCCAGCGCCGAGAATAAGAATGGTTTCCATGGCAAACTCGTCCTACTTAGCCCAGCTACTTCCGTCGGGAAAACTGTATTTTAGGATGGATGAATCTCTCATAGCACCAAGGTACCCTGACTCGCTTGGAATCTGAAGCCTGCCCCGTAAAACCACACTCGGGGAGATAAAAAGATCCGAACAAAGGGCCACATGCTCGGTAATCGCCATGGGTGAGCCACCAGCAAGAGCGATTTCATTCCATGCCGAAAGATGCGGCACCAACTCATCCAATCCACTGCCTCCCGCATGAGGACAGATCGGAATTCCAAATTTTTTTGCGATGAGCATGATTAGAAGGTTCTCAGGCGGCCCTAGAACCCTGCAGGCATCAATTTGAAATCGGTCGATTGCTCCGGAAGAAATAAAGTGAGCCGCCACATGAGAATTTGGGCAATTCTCTCCTGTCACGACCTCGATATGAAGGGATTTTAACTTTTCCCGAACATAAAGATGGCCATCAATCGAGTCTGGTGCGGTAGGTTCCTCGATCCATCGGAGGTCGAATTCCGATAGTCGACAAATCCATTCAACCGCTTGCGGGGGAGACCAAACCTGATTCGCGTCGACATAAAGCTCGACATCTGAACCAAAATGTTTACGGATTCTCGCAAGTTTCTCTCGGTCGTGCGAAAGCGAGTTGCCCACCTTAATTTTAAAATGCCGAATTCCTTTGCCTGCAATGACGTCCTCCATTTGAAGGATGATCTCGTCGGGACCAGTGCCGATCCAGGTGGTGAAATAACATGGCAATCCTTTTTTCCGAAGATCGTCTTGCCGAACCCTTTTTCCAGAGCAAAAACCACGCAACATGTCCTCGGCTTCTTTTTCACAGAGAAGATGTTCAACATATCGAAAATCGATCAATCGGATGGTCTGCTCGGGCGTCAGCTGGATAAGAAACTCCCAGAGGGGCATTTTTTCTCTTTTAGCGAGGAGATCAAACAAGGCATTGATCAGCGCGCCTGCTGCCATGTAGTAAATGCCGCAATTTGGACTCAGCCATCGCCGCTGGGCCGGGTTCGCCAATCTCCTCCAAAAGGACCGGAAGTCGGAAATAATCTCTCCCAAGGAATTCTCGGCAAGGATCGGGAAAAGTTCGCGTGCCGCCTGGCAGATGAGTTCATTGCCGAGCCCCAAGGTAAAGCCAAGCCCATGTCCTTGTACACCCTCGCTGTCCTCAAGGATAATATAGGGATTGGAGTAAGTAGTTTGAGGGTTATTGGCGTCAGAGCCCGGCCCATGCAGGGGAAAATTTACGCGAATATCTTGAACGGAAAATTTTTTAATCCTCGCAGTACACGATTCGATTTCTTTCATGGGGGATGTTTGAGGAATTCCTTTCTAGCGATGACGCCCGGCGGACATGGATTCGCTGATTGGTTGGCTCAATTACTTAAGAAAGGGCTTCGCCTAGTCCGATCTTGTGTTTTGCGTGAGTTGCCATGGTCAAAATCTCTTTTCACTGCTGGTTCCTTGGCTGATTGGCCTGCAATATCAACATGTCACGAAACCGCCCCACGGGATGGTGGGTGGCGGAAAGGTTTCTCAGGATCAACTGATCAGGATCAAAGGGGGCGTTGACTGCACGACACGACACCGGAAAAAGAAACAATCCGGAAAGAAACTCCGACCAGCCTCTGGCATAGGCATTGGGGTCCATTTCCCCGGGTTGCTCAAACCGAGCTTCTGGAACCAAAACAAACTCCGCTTTACCCAGGCTTTCTGACTTTTTTTTGGCCGAGGTCGGGGAAAAAAGGCTGTCGAATGGCGGGACAAAATAGTCGGAAACATATCTTCCGCTTTCCTTGAGAAAACGGTCCAAATCTTCGCTCCCCCCCCGCACAACGGCAAATTTTGGATACTGAAGTAACTGCAGAAGATCAGGCGAGTAGGGCATTTTCTTATCCCATCGGAAGGGCGTGGCAACTGGCTGTTTGGCAATTTCCGCCTGAACCGAAAACTCGCTTTCTCGAACCACCGGAAGATTTTCGGAAATTATGCGGCGAATCTGAGCAGCCTGCCTGATGTTTACATCGTAGTGGTTCCAAAATGAAACCTCCATGGTAACCAAACAAATGAAATAAGCCAACAGAACCGCGGTTTGCTTTAAAAAGCTTTTCTGAACAAGGCGGGCTGCAGTAGAGATTAGAAAAATTCCCGCCCCGTTGCGCAGGACATGCCCCGGATCACAACGCCCAAGGGCAGCCGGAAGATACAATCCCATGCCCATGCCCAAAGCCGCATACAAGAGAGCGTTTTCACCACGCGGCCAGGCGGCAGAAAAGATTTTTGGGAGAATCCATCCACTCAATACAAGAAGGCTTAAGATGTAGGGAGCTGGTAAAATCGGGAAGTTATAGGCCCCTCCTCCAAACGAAAGGACAATGGCGAAATATTCTTTCCCAAAAAACGCGTAGGCCAAAGCCAGGGCACAAAGCGGGATAGCAAGGGAATAGGGGCTACCGAATTGGTGATTCCGACAACCCCACAGAATGCCGAAAGAAAGAGCCAAGTTGGTCACCAAGCCAACCTCCGGCCCCAGCAGGAACCCCCCTAGGGCCAGGAAAAAACACCCCACCGCCCCAGTCAGTCGGTTTCTTCTGGCCATTTCATACCAAACAAAGACCGCCACGAGGGCATACAAAAACCGGATAGGAGTGTATTGGATCCCTAGGGTGATGTTGAAAAAGGTGATGGCCCCAAAAAGGATTAGAATATTTGCCCAGCGCTCGAAAACGTTGAATCTACGCACTAAAAAGTGCATGGAGAAAATTCCCAAAATAAAAAATAAGACAACGGTCAAAATGTAGGAGGTGTCGATGGCAACGAAGCCGGCAGAAAGCCTCGAAAGCACCCAGGGAATCCAGAGCATGGCCGGTCCATAACCGAATTCGAAATCCCGGTAAGGCTTATAGCCCAGTAACATCATATCGAGACGGGTTAAAAAATAGGCTGTTTCACCGAAAAATCCGTAGGAAAGAAACATCCACCAACCAAGGATCAGCAGGCAAGAAGCCAGGGCGCAGCCGGCTGCCATCCCTAGCCCAGTGCGGAAACCTCGGGGAGTTTTCAGGAAGACTTGGGAAAATACGCCTTGATCCTTCTCGGGCTGTTGCCGTCGGTTCAGGCGCCGCCAAAAAAAAAACATTAGGATGATGGCTAACCCAAGCAGAGAAGCCGCGTTGCTAAAACCAAACACGTAAGATTGTGAATCAATCGGCCCTCGAACAGGCACGTGCCAAGGGACGACGAAAATTAAGAATCCGGCGGCGGCCAACCAGGAAAAATCAAAAATAACCCGAAATGATGGGACTGCGGCCCTTTCAAGTCGTGCGCCTTTCATGCTTCTACCTTGGCCCAGGCGGCGGTCTTTCGGATGGCCAAATCAAGCGGGATGGTCTGGCGGAGGCGAAGTTCTTCCTGGCCGCGGCGCGTGCTTGGCACGTAGCGGGGCGCCAAATCCCCAGGCCTCGGTTCCGGCGCCGCCACGGGAGGGTTGGACGTGGAACCCTGCAGAGTGGATTTTACCTGTTGGGCAAGATCGGCAATGGACACCGCTTGGTCCGAGCCAACATTGTAAGGACGGCAAGGTTGGCCCAAAAAAAGAATCGTCCAAAGCCACCGGACAAGGTCCGAAGCGTAGAGATATGATCGAAAAGGTCTTCCGTCCTTGATTTGAATGGGAAACCCGCCGAGAGCATCTCGGATAAAATTCCCGATCGCAAAGTGGGCATCCAAAGGCAAATAAGGACCAACAAAAGCAAAGCATCGGGCAATGGCCACTTCGATCCCCTTTTCTTGATAGGCAATGGCACATAAAAGCTCTCCGGCCCGCTTTCCCTCCCCGTAAGCCGAAATGGGATCCATCAGGTCCGGCCCTCCGGTAAAGCTTTCTGGTATTTGCATCAGGTCCCCCGGCTGCTTCCCATACACGGCACCGGAGCTGACAAAAAGCACCCGTTTAACTTTCTTTTGTTCCGCAAATTGCAGCATCCGGCGTGTCCCCAGAATGATGGTCTCTAACATTTCCAGGGAAGGCACGAGTGCACTGGAGGTCGTCGCCCCGTGAATGACGTGAGAGAACGCTCCTTCCGGGAATTCAAAATCCCGCACATCCCCGCGTAAGAGAGTTATGTTGCCTTTCTGAAAAAGGTGGGGACATTTTTCTTTAAAAAGCTCGGGTCGTCTCGCCAATCCAACTAACTGGGCGTTAAGATGATGTTTCTCGTTGGCAAAGAAAAAGCTCTCCAGGACCCACGTCCCGAAAAATCCGGTGGCGCCAGTGACAAAAATTCTCCCGTTTTTTAATTGATCCCATGGCAGCTTTGGATCGGAAGTCGCGTTCTCCAAATCCTCAATCGACAAACCTCGCCCCGATTTCATGGTCTTAGGAGGGCCCACTCACGGATGGCCAGAACGATTCTCCCCAATTCTTGCTCGCTTAATCCGGGGTAGACCCCCACAAACAAGGCCCTTTCCATCAGGTCATCCGCACCGACCAGGGTTCCGATTACGCGGAAAGAGTCCGGGCGCTCCTTGCGGAGTTGGTGAAAAACCGGCTGTTTCGTGAGATTGCCCCCGAAGAGCATCCGGTTGCCGATTCCCTCTGAATCGAGGTGCTTCGCCAAGCTGCGGGTATCCCCCGCCTTCCCGCGAATCGGCCGGATCATGAAGCCAAACCAGCTTGGGTTGCTAAAACAGCCGCTTTGGTCCCAGTGGTAATCTGAAGTCGGAGGTCGGTGGCCGGTGGTCGGTGGGTTTGATCCTGCTGGCAACCACTCACCAGCATGCGTGGGCAGGGAAAACTCCAACCGGTCACGCAAGGGATCCAAAGCAATCCGTAGAAAGTTCCAGTTGTCCCTTCTGGCCTGCACGAAAGACGGCAAACGCCGCAGTTGAACCCGGCCGATGGCCGCCTGCAGG